>FXBE01000096.1_pt1 | contig 13857 bp, 13 predicted proteins | sample 5335311 | NCBI WGS metagenome assembly FXBE01 (sample SAMEA103928390, study PRJEB20085) | sediment metagenome | biome: marine biome; feature: hydrothermal vent; material: sediment | place: Atlantic Ocean | collected 2013-08-06T02:46:56 | depth 0.05 m | reverse complement strand
TCCAATGATACCTTTAGCAGTCCAGAGGCAACGTTATCGAGTTGACGCTCCATCAAACTATCGAGTAAATGTACGACGGTGACGTTCATACCTTGTTTTTTCAAACCATTAGCAGCTTCCAGTCCCAATAGGCCGCCACCAATAACAACCGCGTTGCTGTGTTTTTTTGCAGCGACGAGCATGGTTTCGACATCGTGGATATCGCGGAAGCCGATAACGCCTTTTTTATCATGTCCCGGTACGGGAATAATAAAAGGATAGGAACCCGTTGCAATAATTAGGCGGTCATAGGCAACTTCACTGCCTTGGTCGCCTTTTACGATCCGGTTTACACGGTCTATTTGTGTTGCCTTTTCTCCCTTGAGCAAAGCGATGTCATTATCGATATACCACTGTTCATCATTGAGCATAATCTCATCAATGGTTTTCTCGGAGGCCAGCACCGGCGAAAGCATAATACGGTTGTAGTTGCCATGCGGCTCCTCGCCGAAGACGGAGATAGCGTATTTATCAGGGGCGAGCTTGAGCAGTTCTTCCAAGGTGCGAACACCCGCCATACCGTTGCCTATTAATACCAAGCGTTCTTTCATTTGTTCGTCATCTCCGAATCATGTATTTCTAATACTGGTGGGTCTAAAGCAATATGAATGCCAGCCTTAGTGAAGGTTGAGAGCGGTGGTGAGATAAGGGGCGATTGATCGGTAAAGGGAATATGTGAGCACCAATATTGTGCTTGCATGCCTTAAAGTAGTGCAGTGTATAGCCTTGTTTTAATTGAGGACATAGGGTTTCCATAGGTACGCATAGGGTGCCGCTGAGTGGGTCTTAAGAACACTTTAATCTCAATTTTTCCACTTCAATTGTTGTACTAAACGATTCTTCCCGAGTCGAGTTTTAATTAAAATATCGGCGGCATAAAAAATGCATAGTGCAGTTTTGCATCAATGTGTAAATTAATTCCAATTAAAAGTCTGCTTTATGAAGCTATCTGAGTCTGCCGTTAAAACAACTTGCCCCTATTGTGGCGTAGGCTGCGGTGTGCTCGCCGAAATAGATGAGCACGGTGCCGTCAATGTAAAGGGTGATCCAGACCATCCCGCGAATCTGGGCAAGCTGTGTTCCAAGGGCACCGCGCTGGGAGAAACGGTTTATCTTCAAGAACGGCTGCTGTATCCAGAGATTGCGGGTGAACAAGTGAGTTGGGATCAGGCGATTGCAACGGTGGCAGGGCGTTTTACTCAAATCATTGCTGACCATGGATCGCCTTTTATGTCTCCGGTCAGTTAATGACCGAGGATTATTATGTTGCGAATAAGCTGATGAAAGGCTTTATTGGCTCAGGCAATATCGATACGAATTCTCGCCTGTGCATGTCGACGGCGGTACCAGGCTATAAGCGTGCTTTCGGGGAAGATGTTGTCCCTTGTTGCTATGACGACCTGGATCGCGCCAAGATGATCGTGCTGACGGGGACGAATACCGCCTGGTGTCATCCCGTTCTTTTTCAGCGAATAGTGCGTGCCAAAAAAGCCAATCCGGATTTGTTCATTTTGCAAATTGATCCGCGCAAAACTCAGACCAGCAGTATTACCGATCTTCATCTAGCGCTTAAACCAGGAACGGATGGTGTCTTGTTCAACGGTTTGCTGAGCTACCTGGATCAGGCCGGTGAAGGTAATGAAATGTATACGAGCAATTGCACGTCAGGCTTGACCGAAGTTTTGGACGCGGCGCGGCGCTCGGCACCGAATGTGGAAATCGTAGCCAATCAATGTGCGCTGACGGTAGAAGAGGTGAGTGAGTTTTACCGTTTTTTTTCGCGTACAGAACGGGTCGTGACTGTATTTTCACAGGGCATTAATTAATCCAGCAGCGGTGTCGACAAGGTTAATAGCATTATTAATTGTCATCTGTTTACTGGCCGTATTGGTCGACCCGGCATGGGTCCGTTTTCCTTTACGGGTCAGCCTAATGCGATGGGCGGACGTGAGGTTGGTGGTTTGGCAAACCAATTGGCGGCGCATATGGAAATTGCCAATCCGGTGCATCGTGACCGAGTTCAGCGCTTTTGGAATTCACCGCTCATTGCCGATAAAGAAGGTCTAAAGGCCGTGGATATGTTTCAAGCGGTCGCCGATAAAAAGATTAAAGCAATATGGGTTATGGCCTCTAACCCCGTGGTCAGCCTGCCCGAAGCGGATAAAGTAAAGGTCGCATTGGAGCGATGTGAATTGGTGGTGGTCTCCGATTGCGTGCGTGAAACAGATACGATGCGCTTGGCGCATATTCGGCTGCCCGCACTTTCCTGGGGCGAAAAAGACGGCATGGTGACAAACTCCGAGCGCTGCATTTCTATGCAACGCCGCTTTTTACCGAAACCCGGGCAGGCAAAGCCAGACTGGTGGATTGTTACAGAAGTTGCAAAAAAAATGGGTTTTGATGAGCCTTTTAAGTATTCTTCGCCGGATGAAATATTTCGTGAGCACGCGGCGCTTTCCGGCTTTGAGAATAATGGCGAACGCTATTTTGACATCAGCGCTCTGGAAAAACTTACGGCTGAAGAATACCGATTGTTCAAGCCACAACAATGGCCGATTAACGCACAAAATCCGTCAGGTAAAGCGCGGTTATATGCCGATGGTCAATTTAATACAGCGAGCAAAAAAGCCCAATTTATCCCTGTTACTCCGCGTCTTCCTGAAAGTACTCCATCAAAGGAATTCCCCTTTGTACTGAACACCGGTCGAGTCCGCGACCACTGGCATACACTATCGCGCACCGGTATGTCGCCACGCTTATCGACACATACCTTTGAACCTTATGCTGAGATTCATCCTCTAGATGCAGCCCGACATCAAGTTTTTCAGGATGAATTAGCAATCATTAGCAGTCCGTTTGGTAGTGCGTACGTGCGTATCAAAGTGAGCGATGCACAGCAGCAAGGCAGTCTTTTTGTGCCGATGCATTGGACGGATGTATTTGCCAGTCAGGGGCGTGTGGGCGCATTGGTTAAAGCGGCGACCGATCCCGTATCCGGGCAACCAGAATCAAAACACAGTATTGCTCGTATCGAAGCGTACCAACCGCTATGGCATGGATTTATCCTCACGCGGCGTAATAAACTGCACCTGCAATATGCCCGTTATTGGGTGCGCTCCAGAGGCCGAGGTTTATGGCGCTTTGAAATCGCCGGCAAGGAGCATCCTGAAGACTGGGCCGAAAGGGCGCGTTCCCTGCTCAGTGATGAAAATAATACGCGCAGTAATTGGGTTGAGTATTTAGATAAGTCACAGAACCATTATCGTGCGGCACGTTTTATTGGTGACAAATTAGAAAGCTGTATTTTTATTGGCACGGGGACCGTTCTTCCCGAGCGAGATTGGCTCATTAGCCTGTTCCGTAAGGACGTGCTTGACCATGAAGGGCGGCAAAGCCTATTGACCGGTAAGCCTCCGGTTGAGCATAGGGATACGGGGTGCATCGTGTGTGCTTGCTTCAATGTAGGCGAAAAAACAATTGAGAAAGCTATCAAGGCGCAGGGGCTAACAACAGCGGAACAAATTGGCGAAGCATTGCAAGCCGGCACCAACTGTGGTTCCTGCTTACCCGAATCACGAGAATTTTTGTAACCCATTGGTATTCTTGCAACACTCAAATATGCACGGTATAAGTGCGTAAGAGTTTTGGTTCGCGCTGAATGAGTGCGCGACATATTCCCGAGATGAAGTAGACAGGATGAATATGGCTAAAATAATGGTGGCATGTGATTTGCAGCACAGTCCTTGTATTTAATGGAACTCAGTAACAGGTAACACTCATGTCCGTATCCAGGCTTAAGTTTTTTTCCTTCAAAGACAATATGCGCATATTACATATGTCGTGGTTTGCATTTTTTCTGACATTTGTCGTTTGGTTTAGCTATGCACCGCTTTTGTCTTCGATCCGCGATACGTTTGGGTTAACGTCTCAGCAGGTCAAGGCGCTTTTAATTCTTAATGTGGCGCTGACAATCCCCGCGCGGATCATTATTGGAATGATGGTCGATAAATATGGTCCCAAGCTGGTTTTTGCGATTTTATTGAGTACAGCAGGACCGTTGTGTATTTTTTTTGGGATGGCCCAATCCTATGAGCAGTTAGCGATTGCGCGTTTTTTACTCGGTTTTATTGGTGCCGGCTTTGTTATTGGTATTCGCATGGTGGGCGAGTGGTTTCCCGCCAAGCAAGTGGGTGTTGCAGAAGGCATCTACGGAGGTTGGGGGAACTTTGGTTCTGCGTTCGCAGCCATGACGTTGCCTACTTTGGCGCTATGGTACGGTGGCGAAGATATGGGTTGGCGTTACGCGATTATTACCACCGGAGTGATCGCGTCAATTTATGCGGTCGTCTATTATTTCTCCGTTCATAATACACCGCGCGGCTCAACCTATTTTAAACCTAAAAAGACCGGTGGCATGGAAGTGACCAGTAAGGGTGATTTCTTTTTGTACTTGTTTATGAATATCCCCTTGTATGCCGCTTTGGCCGTACTAACCTGGAAGCTGGGGCAGAACAATCTAAAAATGTTGACCGGTACGGTGGAGTGGGGGATTTATGTGGGCCTCGTTGCTTTGTACTTTGTACAGGCGGCTAAAATTTGGCACATTAACCATCATGTATTTAAAAAGGATGCCCCGGAAATTGATCGCTATAAATTCAAACAGGTCGCGGTGCTTGATCTTGCGTACATGGTTACGTTTGGGTCCGAGTTGGCAGTGGTCTCCATGTTACCCTTGTTTTTCATGGATACGTTCGAAATTTCAATCGTACAAGCAGGGTTGCTGGCTTCTGGTTTTGCCTTTATGAACCTGATTGCTCGCCCAAGTGGCGGCATGTTCAGTGATAAGTTTGGCCGGAAACGTATGCTAATGTTTTTACTGAGTGCCCTAACGGTTGGTTATGTTCTAATGGCGCAGATTGGTTCTGGCTGGTGGTTACCACTGGCGGTTGCGACTACCATGTTTTGTTCCTTTTTTGTGCAGGCGGGTGAGGGCGCAGTTTTTGCTATTGTACCTCTCGTCAAACGTCGCTTAACCGGGCAAGTGGCCGGTATGGCCGGTGCTTATGGAAATGTGGGTGCGGTGATGTTTCTTACCGTTTTTTCCTTTGTATCGCCACAAATATTCTTTCTTGTGATTGCCGGAACCGCTATTGTTACGTTAGTCATTATCGCAATCTTTATGGAAGAGCCCAAAGGACAAACGGCAGAAACACTTCCAGATGGTACGGTGCAGATGATTGATGTAGCCTAATGACTTAGATATTATATAATTGCTTATGTCCACAAGTCTGCTAGTGTCCGTTGGTCAGTATTCATCGGCGGGGCGCAAACAACAAAACGAAGACTGCTGTGGCGCGCAGATTCCTCTTGAACCTGTATTGACGACAAAAGGTGCCGCCATCGCAATCGCTGATGGTATGAGTGGTTCTGAAGCTGGAGGAGAAGCGAGTCATGCTGCGGTACGAGGCTTTTTACAGGATTACTACAGCACCCCTGAATCCTGGACGGTAAAAAAATCTGTAAGTAAAATCCTCTCCTCGATCAACCAGTGGTTATTCAGTCACGGGCAGTGTGACTATAATTCATCGAAAGGTATGGTAACCACCTTTAGCGCTTTGGTTGTTAAGTCAACAACGGCCTATCTATTTCATATTGGCGATTGCCGAATATCGCTTTTGCGCGATGGAAACTTCTCCAGCGAGACTCAAGAACATCGCGTGGTGATTTCAGGTGATCGTGAGTACCTGAGTCGTGCCATGGGTATTGGTAGTCATCTTGAAATTGACTACAAAACAATGATCGTCGAAGAGGGGGATGTTTTTGTCATAACAACCGATGGTGTGCATGATTTTGTAGCATCGAAAAAGATTGTAGAAATTGTAAATAAGAACCTGGAAAACCTTGATCAGGCGGCTACTTCCATCGGAGAGTTGGCCTATGCACAAGAAAGCGATGACAATATTAGTTGCCAGATTATGCAGATTAAAAGGTTGGGGGACTCTGACGAGAATGAATTTTTTCAAAAACTGACATCACTGCCGTTTCCTCCTGAGCTCGAACCAGGAATGATTCTGGATGGGTATAAGGTTTTAAGGGAGATTCACGCAACCAAACATATACAAGTCTATCTGGCATTGGATACAGAGTCTGGGCAGGAAGTAGTATTAAAAACCCCTTCTGTCAACTTCGAAGATGACCCCGTCTATATCGATATGTTTGTACATGAGGAATGGATTGGTAAGCGTATTGATAGTCCACATGTCATGAAGGTTTGTGAAGCGAAACGAAAACGTAGCTTTCTCTACTATGTTGCCGAATATCTTGCAGGCCAAACATTACGACAATGGATGGATGATCATCCAATACCTAAATTAACCGAAGTTCGATCTATTATCGGCCAGATTATCGTTGGTTTACGAGCCTTTCATCGATTGGATATGGTACATCAAGATCTTAAGCCTGAGAACCTAATTGTCGATCGGCATCATACCGTCAAGATCATTGATTTTGGATCAACAAAGGTCGCAGGATTGGAAGAAATAAATACACCAATAGACAACAATGGTTTGGTAGGAACTTTAGATTTTATTGCTCCGGAATACTTTCTCGGAGAGCGAGGCAGTAATCGATCTGACATCTATTCATTGGGTGTTGTTACTTATCAAATGCTTACAGGAGAACTGCCGTATAGTAAGCCCCTAACCGAAAAAAGGGTAAAAGCCGGCAAGCTACAATATATTCCCGCGGCACAATTTAATAATAATGTCCCGGACTGGGTTGATGCTGCGCTAAAAAAAGCGGTTCATCCGAATTCGGAAAAACGTTATGCGCTTCTATCAGAGTTTTTCCAAGACCTATCGGCACCCAATGCAGCTTTGCTAAACTCAGCATCGATACCGCTTATCGATAGCAATCCACTGTCCTTTTGGCGCGGAACGTCGTTGCTACTACTACTAGGGAATTTATTGCTGGCATATTATTTGTTTAGATAAGAGGTGAATTCAAGATGCTTTACCAAAAGTAATCGATTCTTCCAAAAGCGTCTTTTCCCTATCATTAGTTAAAACTGAACGTATTTTATAGAGCATGCCAGGTAACTGATTGGCTAAAGTGAAAACGTAATATTTCTTTGAATATTGTTCGAATTTCTCAGCTTGTGGGTCTTTAATATAGGGGTGAATCGTAATCTCTTTGGCTTGCATGGCCTTACCTTCAATAGTAATTTTTACGTCCTTAATTTCTGAATTATTTTCCAACGCCAGTTTGATCCGCTTTTGAAAATGTCGCCAATGCCCTCCCGTTAAACGGGCCATCTCTCGTACATCCCGTTGTAAGAAGAGCATTATTAACGGGTTTCCTGTGGCATTTTCAGTATCGGGGACTTGGCGTTGACGGTCTCCAGTGAAATAGGTGATTCCTATTGTTTTCCCTTTGTCTTCAGAGGATTTATTTATTTCTATATTGATGTTGTCGGTAAAGCCTTCCTCCATACTGCCTTTTTTCTCAAACTGATAATTTAAAGATTTTGGTTCTTTGATAGTTTTCATGTGGTCACTAAAAAATAATAGATTATTTGCAGGAGAAAAGTCGTTTTCTGTATCTGCATTAAGGGTAGAAAAAGAAAATAATGTCAACAATAGGTAGAGGCTACTCTTTACGGTTCGGCGTTGCATTCGGGAAATTCTCCTTAGGATTTAGATTGTTTATGAATTATATTTCCTGCATAGGGTTAATAGTCCTTTTTAATACCATACTGCCGACCTGTACGAGACACAAGTTGCGAAAATGAATAACTCAGATCAAGCGTTAAATGACTGGAGGTCTCAAGCCCATGCTGTGGAAGAGGGGGTTTCCAAGGTTGTCATTGGTCAGGAGCGTGCAATACGTTCGATCACTATAGCGCTGTTTACACGTGGACATGTGTTGCTCGAAGGTGATGTCGGGGTTGGCAAGACAACTTTGCTACGCGCGGTTGCCAGGGCGATCGGCGGTGATTATGCCCGTATCGAGGGCGCTATCGATTTGATGCCTAACGATCTGATTTATTACACCTATCTTAATGAGCAGGGCAAACCCTGCGTCGATCCAGGGCCGATACTGCAACATGGTGAGTCTCTTGCTACGTTCTTTTTTAATGAGATTAATCGCGCCCGACCGCAGGTACATTCGTTACTTTTGCGGGTGATGGCCGAACGCTCAATTCAGGCTTTCAATCGTGAATTTCATCTTCCCCATCTTCAAGTGTTTGCAGACCGCAATCGACTTGAAAAGGAAGAAACATTTGAATTACCGTCTGCGGCGCGCGATCGATTCCTGATGGAACTGACGATTAACACACCTACGGATACCGCCATTCAGCGGGAATTGATGGTAAATCCGCGTTTTCACGATATTGATGCATTGGTTGAAGAGGTTCCTAAGGCCATCGTACAGTTCGATGAACTAAACGGCGCGAGCATCAAGATTCAACGGGAAATCAATACGAGCGAAACACTACAAAACTATGTGCTAAATCTTTGTCGGGCAAGCCGCGAGCCGGCTGATTTTGGTATGACTGTCAGTGATATTGATATTAGCCGACTGGTGCAGGCAGGTGTGAGCCCACGAGGAATGAGTATGTTGTTGCGTGCTGGTCGTACGGCCGCTTGGTTAGAGGGCAGGGAGCACGTGATGCCTGAAGATATTCGTTCGGTGTTTCGCGAGACGATCTCTCATCGGATATTTTTAAACCCTATCCACGAAATGCAACGAGGATGGATTATGCCGATGTTTATTGATGCGATTTTGCAGCAAGTGGCTACGCCGTGAAGGGCATCTCTATTAATTCTGGGTTGTGCAGATTGAGATTCAGGGTTCTCAAGAGCAAGGCGCTAAGTGCTTGCAATAGTTGTTCTATTGCGAGTGTTTAGTAACTTAGCTATTGGGAATCCTGGGCTCAAGGTACCAATCCATGAATAAATAGAGGTGCCCTGACGTGAACGACGAAATCCATTATCGAGTTCCGCTACGGGTACGGGGTGCGTATCCTGGATTCCATCATAGCCGATCAAATGGATCAGGGTTTGAATTTCGTGAACATACAGAGCTTTGGCGTTCACCTGACCCTCGCAGGATTGATCTTCGCGCCAGCTTGAATAACCCGTTTGGGAATTTAATCGTACGGGTGTTTAATCAACGTGCGGCGATCAGCGTTAGAATTATCGCGGATCTTTCTGCTTCTATGGCGGCTCCTCAACCCGATGGTAAACTTGGTACATTGCGGCGTCTAACTAAGGCGCTAGCTTATTCGGCTGCTAGGACAGGGGATCGGATAGGTTTTATTGGCTGTGACGAACGTGTCCGCGAGGACTTTTTAGAACCCCCACGGCGGCATTCGCAAATCAAGCGTATTGTGAACCTACTTGAAGATTTTCGGCCTGATGGACGATCTGCGTCTGGTTTAGCAGATGTGGGTCAGTATCTGGATAAGGAGTCCGAGCTTGTTTTTTTGGTTTCGGATTTTATTTTTGATACAACGCTGCTGGAAAAAACGCTAGAAAACCTTTCGCGTAGTTTTGTTGTGCCAACAATGCTCACTCATCCGAGTGAAACTAATGGCCCTGCTGGATTTGGTTTTGCCCGCAGCGTCGATAGTGAGACGGGCCGTGGTCGAACGATTTTTTTACGACCGGCCTTTCGACGAAGGGTACGCGAGCGGTATCGTAGCCATAGAAACCAGTTTGAATCGATATGCGCGCGTTACAATCTCCGACCGCTATATCTGTCGCCTGATTTTTTGCTCGATGATGTCAACCGCTACTTTTATCCTGCGGGCAGCGTGTCGTGAAACATAAAATCCTGTTGCTCCTATTTCTGACGGTATGCCCATTTACAGCAGTGATTGGCGCGCTGCAATCCGTGGATATCGAGAGCCCTCGCGCTTTCGGATATGTTATTGGTGATGTATTTACTCATCGTATTACGATAGTGCTTGATGATGCCTGGGAACTTGAGCAAGATTCTCTACCGAAATCTGGGCGGGCGAGTATATGGCTGGATTTAACCCTAAATAAGTGGAATGAACGTCAAAGCGAAGCAACCACAGAATATGTGTTGGAGCTGGAGTATCAGGTTTTCAATGCACCTGAGGGAACGGTGGAAGTCTCAACACCGGCGCTAGAACTAACTGCAATCAAGGGAGAGAAGTCTCTACCAATCATTATTCCTGAATGGCAATTTAACGTCGCTTCAGTGACGCCAATAGATCTTCATGAGTCGCTGGAGTATCTTGACCTACAGCCCGCAATTGCACCGTACCCCTACGAAACTACCAAAGTGTATGCATTGCTTGCACTTGGCATCTTAGGCTTATTAGCTTGCGCGGCTGCTCTAAGCTACGCCTTCGATATTTTTCCAGAAATTCGTACCCAACGTGGTCCGTTTTCACGCGCATTAAAAAAACTCCGGTCGCTTAATAAATTGCAACCTAATGCAGAAAGTTCCACGCTGGCATTGCGTCGTGTTCACCAAGCCTTTAACGAAACTGCAGGCAAAGTGTTGATGGCTGATGACTTGGATGGTTTTTTTTCCCAATTTCCCTTGTATCAGAACTTGCAAGAACCCATTGAAGGCTTGTTTGGTCGTTCACGTAAGGTATTTTTCGAATTGGGAACTAAAAAGGCCGCTGATAATGATATAAGAGACTTGCTCGATCTTTGTCGACACTGCCGAGATGTAGAGCGAGGCTTGACGTGAGTCTTCAATTTTCCTACCCGTGGGTGTTGTGGTTACTACCTATCGCATTATTACCCTGGTGGCGGACAGGACTCGTTCCTGTGAATCTCCCGAGTCTCGATTTACTACCTCGAGACGTGTTATCGAAGTTGTTAGCGTTCACGTTTCGACTCGCAGGATCAATACTCATTCTCTTTTTGTTGACGGCAATAGCAGGTCCTTATATTGCAGAGCAGACTGTGGAGCGTACTGGAAAGGGAGCGCAGGTTATTCTGTTGCTTGATCGGAGCCGTAGCATGGATCAACCTTTTTATAACAAAGATAGTCCAAATATTCCGGCGTTGGCACAGCCAATGTACAAGACTGAGTCCAAAGGTGGCGTAGCGCGAAGGGTCTTATCAGAGTTTGTAGCTGCGCGCAAAAATGATCGTTTTGGCATGCTGGTATTTAGCACAAATCCGATCGAGGTTCTACCGCTGACGGACAAGCAACCCATGGTTCAGGCAGCGATTGAGGCCGGTGGTGTTGGACGTGGGCTCGCAGAAACTGATATCGGAGCGGGGTTGATGCAGGCGATGTCCTATTTTACCGAGCAACCCTATACCGGTTCGCGCATTATTATATTGATCTCTGATGGGGGTGGAGGACTCCCAACGAGTATCCAGAACCGAGTTGAGTCTCTGCTGGCCCGCAACAAGGTATCGCTGTATTGGATTTATCTACGCACCCACAACAGCGTAGGTTTATTCAACTCAGCAGAAGAAGAGTCACTGGCGCCACAGCAGACTTTGCATCGTTTCTTTTCTCAAATCGAAGTTCCGTATCGCGTTTATACAGCGGAGAATCCTGACGATCTTAAACGAGCAATTGACGATGTCGGGCGTGTGCAAAACATGCCAATTCTTTACCAAGACGTGATTCCCAGAGAAGATTTAGCGCACCATCTTTACCGTCTCGCTACAGGACTATTATTCTTATTGTTGTTAGCCAGGCTCTTTGAAGTGCGGATATGGCGTTAATAAAAAAACGCAATTGGATATTGGCCGCATCGCTTGTGGGTTTGATATCTAGCGTATTATTAATTGGGTCACTCCTACAGATACGTCAGATCAAACAGTTTAATAGTGCCCTTGATTCTAAAAACTATTTACAAGCAGGTAAGGATCGCTCCATTTATGGACAGTTTGCAGGTGCATACCTACATCATCAGAACAATAAATTTGATGAGGCGACGGTAGCCTACGGTAAAGTCGAGAATAAAGGTGACGAGCGATTCCAACAAGCGGTGCGCTACAACCAAGCCAATTTGTATCTCCAGCGAGCAATGGCTGGCAGGCAACAGGGTGAGGACGATATCGCGGTACCTTTGATTGAACTCGCAAAACATCTTTATCGTGAACTGCTGCGAGCGGACCCCAAATTTTGGTCCGCAAAATACAATTTAGAACAGGCACTAAAACTCGCCCCATTAATTGAGGATGAAGAGCTCGCTGAAGATGTAATGCCTGAAAGGAGCCCTGAGGCCACGGGTTCTATAAAGATTGATCGAGAGTTGCCTTGAGCGTGAATTCTGTATTTTCTGGGTGGAAGAATTGGCGCTTCTGGGTGTTACTGATCGCGACCTTGTTGCTGATAGCTTCTCTTTTTAATCCTCGATTACCGTTTCCGCAGCGTTTTTTTCGCTATGTATTTGTTTTTGATATCACTCAGAGTATGAATGTTGATGATGTTTTTATTGAGGATGAAAAAGTAACTAGATTGGCATTGTCAAAATGGGCCGTCCGTAAAACTATAGAACGAATGCCTTGCGGCTCGGAAGCAGGGCTAGCCGTATTCACTGAACATCGCAGTTACCTCCTATTTGCGCCGGTTGAGGTTTGTGGTCAATTTAAGGAGCTTGGCTATATGGTAGATAGGATTGATTGGACCATGGCTTGGCGTTCGCGCAGTGAAGTTGCCAAGGGTTTGATTGCCTCCTTGCGTATTGGGGAAAGCCTGGCCCCTCCGGCGCGAATTGTCTTTCTCAGCGATGGGCACGAAGCACCGCCTATACATCCCGACCTACGTCAGGTACCTAAACCCGTAGATCCAGAGTTTCGCGGTGCAGTGATCGGTGTTGGCGGCAGTAAGCCTCAGCCAATTCCTCGCTTTGATTTATCCGGCAAGAAGCTCGGTTATTGGCGTGCAGAGGATATCGCCCAAGTCGATGCATATAGTTCTGGCCGATTCGGGACAGGAGAGAATATGGCAGGTGTTGACATCAGCGACCTTACAGAACGCTTAAAGAATGGAACTGAACATCTATCCTCGCTGCGTGAGCCCTGGCTACAACAGCTTGCCGATGAAGCGGACTTGGATTACGAGCGATTAAACAATGCAAGCCGAACAGCGCGCTTTTTAACCGGTCAATCATTTGCGCAGTCTAAAACTGTTGAGGGCGATGCCCGTTGGATTGTTGCAGCGGTTAGCTTCGTGCTAATTCTGTTGGTATACGTGATAAGGCCATACAGATAAATATAGGTGCCCTAAGGGCGCTCTCACGCGACTGTTACCGTTATTGAAGCTAAAAAGTGCCAGACAAGGCCTTTTGACGGATCCCAACAAAAAGGGTTAGATATCAGCGTGATCCAATTGGTTTGCTTGGGACTACGATGCAAGGTTATCGATTAAAGTCGCTATTCCTGGCAAAAAGACCGCAAGAGTAGAAGATGATTCGGTTGAAAAGGACGCTGTGGTCTCCCTTGCATTGGCCGCTATTTCCATTTGATAGCCCATGATCTATGGGCAATTCCCGCTATAAGGAGTTGTAACAGACTTAAACGTCGGCATATCGGTATTGACTACTAATACTTTCACTATTTTCACATCAATCTGCTCAAGTTTAGGTTTGCTTGTTGTTATAACCTGACACCCATTCAGAGGTGCCGCTGATTAAACGGTAGACTCTACATACGTCCCGTAAGGTCGCACTAAAGTTCAAGGTTTTTAGGTGATTCAGGCAGTCAGCCGGCTTAATATAGGCATGAGCGCAGCAGGCTGTGATTTGTATTGACTCTTTATTCCAATTTTGTTTATTCATTTTACCCCTCCCATTGAAGTGTGTAC
>FXBE01000095.1_pt1 | contig 13872 bp, 12 predicted proteins | sample 5335311 | NCBI WGS metagenome assembly FXBE01 (sample SAMEA103928390, study PRJEB20085) | sediment metagenome | biome: marine biome; feature: hydrothermal vent; material: sediment | place: Atlantic Ocean | collected 2013-08-06T02:46:56 | depth 0.05 m | reverse complement strand
AATTTCATCCCTTTGCAGGGAATCCCGAGGTTCCGAGTTTAGCTCGGCACAATGATGTTTTAGTTAGATAATGCATGAAACGCTTATAAGTATTATAAAGCGCTTATAAAATCTAAGTAGGTGAGTGAGGGTAAACGTGAGTAGACTGAGCGAGTGTAGTCCATAGTTGACTCACAGCTTCCTCGCTGATGGCTTAGATTCGACTCCCATCATTTGCTGCAATGTTTTAGGGCTTGTATGACCGATGTAATTATTGTTGGCGGTGGCATATCCGGCTTGCTTAGCGCTCGCTTGTTGGCGGCAGCGGGGCGCAATGTCCTAGTGGTGGAAAAAGGAGCTAATTTAGGCAGAGAATCATCCTGGGCAGGCGGTGGTATTGTTTCCCCGCTTTATCCCTGGCGCTATCCTGATGAGATTAGCCAGCTTGCGAGCTATGGTCAGGCGCACTACCCAGTGTTAATTGAGGCCTTGCTAGAGGAAACAGGAATTGATGCCGAATTACTTTCTTCCGGTTTGTTGATTCTGGATGAACCCGAGCCGGAAATGGCTCCTTGGGCTGAGAAATGGAACGCTAAAATTGAGCGGGTCGTCGATCGAAACGCGCTTGAGGTCGTACAACCCGGTTTGAATGCCCGTTATCAGAACGGTATTTGGATGCCGGAAATCCGGCAGTTGCGTAACCCTCGATTAATGAAAGCTTTATCCATGAGCGTGGATGAAAATCCACGCATTATCGTGAGAAGGGGCGTTGAGGTCTCAAAAATAGGCATGGATGAGGGCCGGGTCTGCGGAATAGAAACAGATCTTGAGAGCTTCGATTGCGATACCGTGTTGCTTGCTGCGGGTGCCTGGAGTGGACAGTTGTTGTGCGAAATTCCAACCCCAAAGCTTGATGTTTTTCCTGTTAAGGGTCAAATGATTTTGTTTCAGGCTGAGCCTGGATTGTTACAGCGTATGGTCATGCATGCGGGGCGGTATCTCATTCCACGTAAAGATGGACTTATTCTGGCGGGTAGCACGTTGGAATACACGCAGTTTGAAAAAAAGTTAACGGCTCAAGCGCGAGAATCCCTACTGGCATTCGCTACTGGGTTAGTACCCGCGCTAGAAAATGCTGCGATTGTTAGCCAGTGGGCGGGTTTGCGCCCAGGTTCACCCACTGGCGTGCCCACTATTGGAGAGTGTCCGGGTGTTCGAGGTTTGTTCATTAATGCGGGGCATTTTCGCAATGGGATTGTTATTGGTCTCGCCTCAGCACAGATTGCGGTTGATCGTGTTTTGGGAAAAGAGCCGATATTGGACTCTTTGCCCTATGTATGTGGAAAAAACTGATTTAGGAGGAAATTTATTTTGGATTGTTTTGACTAAGAAGGTATATTCCCGAGCTGATTGGTTGCCACGGAGTTTATCCAGGTGTTTTTTTAAGCCTGAACAGCTTCCCCACAAAATTGATAGTCATCGATGGGTTTTGTATTCATCAGTTTAGCATTTAAGGATTAAACGCATGTCATTTACGAAGCTTCTAGATACCAAAATCACGGTCGTGGGTTTGGGTTATGTTGGGTTGCCGTTAGCGGTTGAGTTCGGTAAAAAATTTCCAACTATAGGTTTTGATATTAATCAAGGGCGGATTGAGGAGCTCAAGAAGGGTAAAGATAGCACTTTGGAGGTCGATCAAGAGGAGCTGCAAAGTATTGAGAACCTTAGCTACACTGCAGATATTGAGGTTACGAGAGATAGCAATGTCTATATTGTTACCGTCCCGACACCTATCGATAGCTACAAGCGCCCCGATTTGACGCCATTGGATAAAGCCAGTCAGACGGTTGGCAAGGTCCTCGCAAAGGGCGATATCGTGATTTACGAATCCACTGTTTATCCCGGTGCTACCGAAGAGTTTTGCATCCCTATTCTTGAGAAGGCTTCCGGCCTCAAGTTCAATGAGGATTTTTTTGCAGGCTACAGCCCGGAGCGCATTAATCCGGGCGACAAAGAACACCGTCTGCCGACGATTAAGAAGGTCACCTCTGGTTCCACGCCTGAGGTTGCGGATTTTGTCGATGAGCTTTACCTGCAGGTGATTACAGCGGGAACGCATAAGGCCAGCAGTATCCGCGTGGCAGAAGCCGCCAAGGTTATCGAAAATACCCAGCGGGATGTCAATATTGCTCTGATCAATGAACTTGCGCTGATTTTTGGTCGCTTGGGCATCGATACCGAAGAGGTCTTGCTTGCGGCAGGCAGTAAATGGAATTTCCTGCCGTTTAGACCTGGCCTGGTGGGTGGTCATTGTATCGGTGTTGATCCTTACTATCTGACTCACAAGGCGCAGGAGATTGGCTATCACCCTGAAATGATTCTTGCGGGCCGTCGAATTAATGATGATATGGGTCGCCATGTGGCTGGAGAGGTCATCAAATTGATGACCAAAAAAGGCATTTCCGTACGGGACTCAAGGATCCTAATTCTGGGTCTAACTTTTAAGGAAAACTGCCCCGATCTGCGTAATACTCGTGTTGTCGATCTTGTTGAGGAATTTGAAAGTTACTCGGCCAATATTGATGTCTATGATCCTTGGGTGGACGCCGATGAGGCGGCGCAGGAATATGGCATTAGACCCATTGCTGAATTGGTGCAAGGTGAGTATGACGCTATTGTGCTCGCGGTATCTCATGATCAGTTTAAGGGGCTGGGGGTTAAAGGAATCCGTGCCCTAGGTAAAACCGATAGCATTATTTATGACATTAAATACCTGTTGTCGGCTACCGAGGTCGATGGCCGACTGTAACGCGAGTCATTCTTATCTGAATCGGCGGATTCAGTTCTTATTATCAGAGATTTATCAATGAATTACCTAGATTTACAAGCGCATTTAAAAGACCATCAATACACTTGGTTAATTACCGGTGTAGCGGGATTTATCGGCTCAAACCTGCTTGAAACGCTTCTGAGGCTAAACCAAAAGGTCGTCGGCTTGGATAGTTTCGTCACCGGTTATCAACATAACCTAGATCAGGCGATTATTGATGCGGGTTATGAACAACCCTGTGAACTATTTACTTTTATCAAAGGTGATATCCGTGATCTTGAGGCCTGTCAAAAAGCTTGCGGCGGCGTGGACTATGTTCTACATCAAGCGGCTTTGGGTTCGGTGCCGCGTTCCATTAAAGATCCAATCACTACCAATGAAACGAATATCAATGGCTTTTTAAATATGCTGGTGGCTGCGCGGGATGCGAAGGTCAGAAATTTTGTTTATGCCGCATCGAGTTCCACCTACGGAGATCACCCAGATTTACCCAAAGTAGAAGAGAAAATCGGTAACCCACTCTCTCCGTATGCGGTGACTAAGGTCGTCAACGAGCTATACGCCGGAGTTTTTGCGCGCACTTACGAATTCAAGGCGATTGGCTTACGCTACTTTAATATCTTCGGTAAACGGCAGGATCCTAACGGTGCTTACGCAGCGGTTATTCCGAAATGGGTGGCGGCTGTACTCGATAAGGAACCCGTTTATATCAATGGTGATGGCGAAACCAGCCGGGATTTTTGCTATATCGAGAATGCCATGCAGGCGAATTTGCTCTCTGCAATGGCGGATGATGGCGCTAGAAACGAAGTTTATAACGTCGCAGTTGGGGATCGTACGACGCTCAACGACTTGTTTGAATCCATCAAAAAGACCATTGAATCACGAGGTGTAGATGTTGCTGGTGTTGAGGCCACCTACCGTGATTTTCGCGCGGGTGACGTCAAGCACTCTCAGGCTAACGTAAGCAAGGCGAAAGAAAAATTAAGCTACAGTGCGTCACACACCATCGACCAAGGCCTAGATGTGGCTATTGACTGGTATATAGAGCAGCACCGCCAGACGGCTTGATTATGAACTTTGCTAGGGCCTGATCCAGCCAGTATACTCCCAGGTATGAACAATCTGCCAAATCATGAGTTGCGAAAAAAAGTAATTAAAAAGCTTGTGGGGCGAGGTATTACGCCCACGCGCCAGCGTGTTGATATCGGCCAGTGCTTGTTTGTCGAGGATCAGCATATTACCGCTGAACAGTTGCGCGAACAGGTTAAACAGTCCTTTGGTGAGGTATCAAAGGCCACGGTCTACAATACTTTGGGGCTATTTGCAGCGGAGGGTCTGCTACGCGAGGTTATAGTCGATGCTAGTAAGCATGTATACGACACTAATGTCGGCAAGCACCATCACCTCTACAATATCGATACCGGAGGGCTGCGTGACATTGACCCAGTTGAAATAGAACTCTCGGGTTTGCCCGATCTTGAGGAAGGTGTCGTAATCGAAGATGTGGACATTGTAATTCGAGTTCAAAATACTAAATAATGCCTCGCAGGTTACCACGGTTTGCTGGATTACAATTGTTGCCCACATGGTGAAGAAGACGCCGGTTAGAGCGGTGTTGCATGATGGGTTAGGGACCAATACCCTTGTGAGAATAGGCACTTACTTTAGGTGCTGGAATAAATATATACGCAAATAATTCTTTAATATTGCGTTAACAAGGTATATTTGGGAGGCAAGATGAAAGATCGCCAATGGTACGCCATCTATAGCAAGCCGCGGCAGGAGGCTTGTGCAAGGGATAACCTGGAACGCCAGGACTATGAAGTCTATCTACCGATGATTAAGCGCAAGAAGCGCAGCCGTGATAAATGGATAGATGTTGTTGAATCACTCTTTCCACGCTATTTGTTTGTTCGTCTCACTCTTTTTCAGGATAGTTTTTATTCTATTCGCTCAACCCGTGGTGTGAGTAAGATCGTGCAGTTTGGCTCCGATCCTGTGCAGGTTCCTGTCACGCTTATCGATAAATTAAGGGCCTCAGAGAGTCCTGGCCAAGAATTTATTGACCCTGCTAGGCCGTTGTTTTCCAAAGGCGATGAACTTACCGTTACTGACGGTCCGTTCAAAGGTGTGAGCGGTATTGTGCAAAAAAATTCTGGGCGAGAGCGCGTCATTATGCTTTTTAATTTATTAGGAAGAGAAAACAAGGTGGTTGTAAAAACAAACGACGTTATGTTGAAAAGCGGGTAGCGAATTAAGGATTTGTATTCGCCGCGAAGACACTAAGGCTATAAAGTATTTTAACTGTACTGCGCCACAGAATCCCCCAATTTACCTTCTAGGAATGCCAGTTAAACTGTTTTCCCAGCAGTCTGCTTGTTATGATAAACCCACTGATATAATTGGAGAAAATCAATGAGTATGGGGTGGATAGTATTGCTTGTGATTATTGCGGTCGTTGTTTATTTGATCGCTGCGTACAATGGTCTGGTCACCAAACGAAACCGATATAAAAATGCCTTTGCCCAGATTGATGTGCAGCTTACCCGCCGGCACGATTTGATACCCAATCTGGTCGAAACAGCTAAAGGCTATATGAAGCACGAAAAAGACACGCTCGAAGCAGTAATCAACGCGCGAAATTCGGCAGTAACCGGGCTTAAAAATGCGGCCAAGGATCCAAGCAACCCTGAAGCAATAAAGCAACTGGCTCAGGCTGAACAAGGTTTGTCGGGTGCATTAGGTCGTATGTTTGCGCTTAGCGAGGCCTACCCCGATCTCAAGGCCAATGAAAACATGATGCAGTTGTCAGAAGAGCTGACCACAACAGAAAATAAGGTGGCCTTTTCTCGGCAAGCTTTTAATGATTCAGTGATGGACTACAATAATCAAGTCGAAGCCTTTCCTTCAAATCTAGTGGCCAATAACTTTGGCTTCAAGCGGGCTGAATTACTTGAAATCGAAGATGAAATTAAGCGAGAAGTACCTGAAGTCTCATTTAATTCCTAATGCCCACTAACGCGTGAATTTTTTCGAGCACCAAGATAGAGCCAGAAGGCAGACGCGATGGCTAGTTATTGCGTTTGGGCTGGCAGCACTTGGGGTGATTATTGCGATTGATTCGCTGGTCTATCTTTTTTTCAGTGAAGCTGGGAAGCGATCGTTTGCTGAAACTATTCCCATGTTGGCGTTCAGTTCTCTTGGTGCAGTTGGTTTAATTTCTGTCTCCAGTTTGTACCGCACCGTATCATTGCGTGGCGGTGGCGCTAAGGTTGCCCAGGAATTGGGTGGTGTGCCTGTGGGGGCAGATGAGCGCGATCCATTACGCAGGCGGCTGAGAAATGTCGTCGAAGAAATTTCTTTGGCATCAGGCGTCCCTGTACCTGATATTTATGTGCTCGAACAAGAAGCCGGCATCAATGCATTTGCGGCAGGGTTTACGCCAGCCACTGCAGCCGTTGCTGTCACACGTGGTACGCTCGAAAAACTCAGTCGGGAAGAATTGCAAGGCGTTATTGCGCATGAGTTCAGTCATATACTTAATGGAGATATGCGCCTAAATATTCGCATGATAGGCATGTTATTCGGCATCATGGTCATCGCGCTCATTGGCCGGCAAATATACTATTCAGGCCTTCACGGCAGAAGGTTTAGATCCAGCGGGAAGGATAATGGTGGAGGCACTCTCGCCATCGGACTTGCTGTGATGGCTATTGGCTATATTGGGATGTTTTTTACGCGTTGGATAAAAGCCGGGGTGTCCCGTAAAAGAGAATATTTGGCTGATGCCTCTGCTGTACAGTTTACGCGTAACCCAGAAGGCATCGGTGGTGCCCTGAAGCGTATTGCGATTGATGATGTAGGTGTCACCATGGATGCTGAAGTCGAAGAATTTAACCATATGATGTTCGGTGCGGAATCATTCACTCAGATGTTTGCGACGCATCCCCTCATACTGGATCGAATTCAAAGAGTCGAACCGAATTTCCACGAAGAAGAATTGGAGCAACTGAGAGAAAACCTGCGGAGAAAACGAGCAAGTATTGATAAAGCCTCAGAAGAAGAAATGACGCGTGAAAGCAAAAAAGAAGGCGGCGCTGCCGGTTTTGATTTTGGAAATATTATTGAGCAGATTGGAAACCCTACGCAAAATCAACTATTTCTCGCAACCGTTATCGCAGCCTCTATTTCAGAAGATTTACACTCTGCAGCGCGATCAACGGAGTGGGCTAGGGAAGTTGTGTTTCTCTTGCTTCTCCATGACGACAAGGAGATGCGCGAGCAGCAGAAATTAATTATTGCCAAGAATATGGGCGGACAAAGCCTTCAGCATGTAGAACATCTGGAAACGATGGCGGGTGGATTGTTAAAAGAGCATCGACTCCCACTCGCTGAGATTGCCTTTCCCGCACTAAAAAGAAGACCTCCCGAAGATATTGAAAAACTAAAAAAGACCATCGATGATTTAATTCAGGCAGATGGCGCGGTGGATGTTTTTGAATATGCACTTGCAAAAATGTTACAGCAGTTTCTTAATGAAACATTAAATCCATCTAATGAACCTCTACATGGAAATAAAACTATCCAAGATGCAAAAGCAGAGGTTGCATTGCTGCTTACTACCGTTGCAACATTGGGGCATCAAGATTCTGCTAGTATAAAGAACGCTGCAGTGGCAGGTGGTAGAGAGTTGGGAGTTGAAGCGCTAGGTTCTTCAGATAAAAACTGGAAAAAGGATCTGGATAGCGTATTACCCAAGCTGGATCGCTTGAAACCAGAAGCTAAAGAAAAACTCGTTAGAGCATTAATTAAAACCGTCATGCATGATCACGAAGTTACCAACGAAGAAGCCGAAATACTTCGCGCAATCTGCTCCTGTATCCACGTTCCATTGCCCATAACTTCTCCTGCAAGAAGCGGTGAGTAATAGGGCTTTATCTCCAGGCATCTAGTCGACCTCTAGTCAACCCGCCATTTATCAGATTGAAAATACCATTGAGCAGCCGGACCCGTAAAGTGCGGCTGGACTGAGACCGTTGTTATTGTAATTGAGGCTTAAGATGCGCATTCTATCGCCGATATGTGGAGTAGCCCTCGATTAATTGAGGGGATAAAAATGATTACCAGCGCCAACGCTGGAACATACTATGGACGGCACAGATGCTTAATTTTCTTTGGAACATCAATACACCCGCCAAGCTCTTGGTACTCTTTTCTTCGATAATTTTAGGGGGAAGCGTTGCTGTCATTATGTTGATTCAGCTGGCTTCGAATGGAGATAAATTTCTAGAGAGCGAAAGACTGTATGGTGAAATGCAGAATAGGTTAACAGCCTCATCGCTACTTAAAGCCTCTGGCCAGCAGCCTGGGGACGAATTATTGGGCTCCATAGCTCAAGACAGCAATAGACTTCTTGAACTTTCGGAAGATATAGCTACCGATAATTCATATCAAGCAATTCATAATGAGATTTTGGTTTATACAAGGTCATCGAAACAAGCTCACACAGAAGACTTATCTGAGGAGGTCTCGAATCAGATCATATCGGAACGTGGGCAACTGAACAGCCTTCTTAACGATTGGCACTCTAGAAATAATAGTAAGACTATCAGTGATAGTCTTACGAGTCTCTTGGCATTGTTACTGATTTGTTTTCTGTTGCCTGTCGCTACTTTGGCAGTCATTGCATCAGGAGTTGTTTGCAGGCTTAAAGAAGCCAAACGGCGGGCCGTTCTATTGTCGAATGGCCATCTGAAACGATATCCGAAAGAAAAGGGGCGCGATGATTCCTCTAAAATGTTGCGTCAGTTTACGACCATGAGCATCAATATTGAGGAATCCATTCATGGGGTTTCTGATGTGGCCAGTTCGGTTCATCAGCAGGCAACTACCATCGCGGATGTTAGTCAGACACTTAATTCTATTATTGGTGTGCAGAAAAAGTCTATCAGTAACACTATGACGCGGATGCATCAAATGGATGAAGAAGTAAAAACATATACTGCGAATGCTGAGGAAGCAGAAGGCTTGGCAGCAGAAGCCAGTCGCGTGGCCACCCGGGGAGGAGATGTTATCCAGCAATCCATTGACGCGATGGCCTCTATCAGTGAATCCAGCAATGAAATCTCGAATACGATAAGCGTGATAGATGATATTGCTTTCCAAACTAATCTCTTAGCGCTTAATGCGGCTGTCGAGGCTGCACGCTCTGGTGAGCATGGGCGAGGTTTTGCCGTTGTGGCCGCGGAGGTGCGCAACCTTGCACAACGTAGCGCCGAAGCCGCTAAGGAGATCGCTGGGTTGATCGAGGCGAGTAAGGAGCGGGTATCTCAAGGAGAAGCGTTGGCTAAAGCATCTAGTGGAATATTGACTGACATTATTAGCTCGGTAGAAAAGGTAGGCGTAAATATATCAAGTATTGGAGACGCCTCTCGAAAGCAGTCAAAAGACATCACTGACACCGTCGATGCGATGACCGGGATGGTAGAGCGTGTAAAAAATAGTCAAGGCCTACTTTCTCAAGCCAGTGAGACTTCGGTTTCTATATTGACCGATGTAGAAAAACTCAGAGAGAGTGTTTCCTTTTTTAAGATACATGATGAATCGGAAAATGAATACTCTAGCTCATCCACTTCTTTTGCAAAGCTTCAAGATAATACGGTTCACCCGTATACCGGAGCTGGTTATGAAGCCGAACGAGGAGATATCGATAGCGGTAATCAGCCAATGCAAGCTACTGGATAGTGCAGGCTATGCGCAATAATTATCCAGTTTGAAGCGTAGGGTTTGGACGTTTGAGCAGTACGTCCATTCCTAAACAGCGTAGCAAATACGTTAAACGCCTTCTAGGAGCTTGTCGTGCGCCACTTCTTCAGGTGGTAATATGCGTTCCTGCCTCACGCGCCATTTCCCATCATCTTCCTTTTCAAGGACTACTTCGAGCCCATTTTCGTTGCTCTTTCCCTCACTGGTTTTTATAGTCTCTACAGTTTTAAACATGATACGTTCATCTGACGCTACGATGAATTTGAATCCTCGATAGGAGACTTGTTCGATGAGCTTGGAAGTAAATTCTTTATGACATTGTTTTGCCCAAGCATCATAATTGACAAGCTCAACATCTGGTACACCGCGAACAGTAACCTTTTTTGAAATGAGATCCATGTGTGAGTCAAAGTCGTGGGCGCTGGCAGTGCGTGCACTATCGGCCATCCATTGATGCGCGATGGCTTCACTGGCCTCTTGGGAATCGGTGGGTATGGCAGTTACATTGTTGGGGAGATCTTTCATTATAGTACTTAGCCGTTGTATGGGGTGAATGTCGCTCAGTGGTTAGCTGAGCCATTACGAATAACGCTTAATAAACTCAGAGAGTTCTTCAGTTTTCATTTCCATCAAGCTCTGGTCCTGGCGTGTTTCCACATTTAATCGCAACAATGGTTCCGTATTAGAAGCGCGAACATTAAATCTCCAATCAGCAAATTCAAGACTAAGGCCGTCGGTGTAATCAGTTTTATTGGCGGTAGCTTTATAGTGTTCTTCAATTGCCTTTAAGCAGGCGGGTGCACCACTAACGGTGAAGTTAATTTCGCCACTGCATGGAAAGGCGGCCACGCGCTCTTTAATCAGCTCAGAGAGTGACTTACCACTATGGGAAATAAGTTCTGCGACGAGTAGCCAGGGGATCATGCCGCTATCGCAATAGGCGAAGTCGCGAAAGTAATGATGGGCGCTCATTTCACCACCATAAACGGCATCTTCAAGGCGCATGCGTTCTTTGATAAAGGCGTGTCCGGTCTTGCTTTGCACGGGGATACCCCCGGCTTGATTAACGATATCGATCGTGTTCCAAGAGAGGCGCGGATCGTGGACGATTTTCTGTCCAGGCTGTTGATCAAGAAAGGCTTGGGCGAGTAGGCCGACGATATAGTATCCCTCGATAAAGTTGCCGTGCTCGTCAAAAAAGAAGCAGCGGTCGAAGTCACCGTCCCATGACAGACCGATATCAGCCCCCGTTTCCTGAATGGCTTTGATGGTCGCTTCGCGGCGTTCTGGTAGCAGTGGATTGGGAATGCCGTTGGGGAAGCTGCCATCCGGATCGAAATGGACTTTGATAAATTCGAAGGGCAAGTGTTTTTCGATGGCATCGATCACCAGACCGGCGCCACCATTACCGGGGTTGACCACAATTTTAAGCGGCTTTAGTTGATTGGTATCAACGTAACCGAGCAAGTGTTGGATAAATGCTTGGCGGACTTCTAACGGTTTTAACGCTCCCCGTTCGATATCGATGGGGAACTCTCCCGCTTCGGCCAGCGCTTTGATATCAAACAAGCCCGTATCGCCACTGACAGGCCGAGACCCTTCACGTACGATTTTGATGCCGTTGTATTCGATGGGGTTGTGACTGGCAGTTACCATAATGCCGCCGTCGAGTTCGTAGTGAAAGGCCGCGAAATAGATCTCTTCAGTGCCACACAGCCCGATGTCTAATACATCCGCCCCACCGTCCATGAGTCCGTCGCTGATGGCACGTGCGAGCATTGGACTCGTTTCGCGAATATCGTACCCAACTGCGACCTTTTTAGGTTTGAAAAAATCTGCGTAGGCGCGGCCAATTCGGTGAGCAATATCTTCGTTAAGTTGCTCTGGCACCTTGCCGCGGATGTCATAGGCTTTGAAGCAGTCAATCTTCATTTCGCTGACCTCATTCTTTGTGACGTCCATAGTGATCTTCAAAGCGTTCAATGTCATCTTCGCCCAGGTAACTTCCAGATTGAATTTCAATCAGCTCTAACGGGATTTTTCCGGGATTTCTAAGACGATGTACGGAACCTAATGGAATGAATGTGGACTGGTTTTCCGAAAGGATTCGGATGTCATCATCACACGTTATTTCAGCCGTGCCCGTAACCACTACCCAGTGTTCGGCGCGGTGATGATGTTTTTGTAGCGAGAGTGTTGCGCCTGGATTGACGGTAATGCGCTTGACCTGAAAGCGTTCACCGGCATCAACCGAATCATACTTCCCCCATGGGCGATAAACTTCCCGGTGTATCGTGCCTTCGCCGCGGTTGGCATTTTTCAGCTCATTAACGATTTCTTTGACGTTTTGTGCAGCATCTTTGTCCGCTACGAGCACCGCGTCCGAAGTTTCGACAATCACCAGGTTTTTTACGCCCAAAGTGGTGACGAGTCGAGATTCGCTGTGGATATGGCAGTGGCTGCTGTCATGCGCGATGACATCACCGCAAATGACGTTGTCGTTATCGTCGCTGGGGGAAATATCCCAGAGTGAGGCCCATGCGCCAACATCGTTCCAACCTGCGTCCAACGGTACGATGCAGGCGGCATCTGTCTTTTCCATAACGGCATAATCGATAGAGTCTGCGGGGCAGCTGCCAAAGCTGTCTTTATCAAGGCGGAAAAAGTCTAGGTCATCCTGACCTTTTTCAACGGCTTGTTGGCAGCTTATCAGAATTTCGGGTGCAAATTTCTCAAGTTCTTCAAGGTAGCGATCAGCGCGGAATAAAAACATACCGCTGTTCCAAAAATATTCGCCCGAGGCAACGTATTGTTCCGCCGTTTGTGAGTCAGGTTTTTCTTTAAATCCATTAACTGCGTAAACGGGTTGTTCCGCGCTATAAAGCGGCTTAGTTTCTGCGTGGATATAACCGTAGCCAGTTTCTGCGCGAGTGGGTACGACACCAAAGGTCACTAATTTGCCATCTTTTGCAGCTTGAGCGCCGGTTTGAACTGCTTTGCTAAAGACATCGATCTGTTCGATATGGTGATCCGAAGGGAGTACTAGCAGCATCGGAGATGAATCATCTTTCAATGCTCTAATAGCCGCCGCAGCGATCGCTGGAGCAGTATTCCTACCCATAGGTTCAAGCAGAATTTCGGCCTCCTGATTGATTTCACGTAACTGTTCAGCGACTAGAAAGCGATGTTTGTCATTGGTAACAGCCACCGGGTTCTCTGACGTAATGCCCCGCAATCTTTCGACCGTTGCCTGGAAAAGGGACTGGTTTTCGAGCAGGTGGAGGAATTGTTTTGGGTAACTATCTCGGGAGAGTGGCCATAAACGCGTACCGGAGCCGCCACAAAGAATAACAGGAATAATGCTCATAATTTTTATCTCGCCATCGAATCTTTTAGTAGCGCGTAGACGCCCAGTGGGTAGTGTAAAACATATCTTTTCCAGAGCCGCCCGGGCTCTTTGCTAAGGCGATAAAACCATTCGAGCCCTGATTTTTGCATCCAACCAGGTGCGCGGCTGCTGCCGGGTGCGAGTATCTCAAAGGTACCACCTACACCGAGATACACACTTTGAGGTGCTTGCTCACGCAGTGCCAAGGCAATCCGATCCTGCTTGGGAACACCCAGTGCGACGAATACGATTTGAATATTTTTAGCGATTATTTCGTCAGCGAATGCTTTAGTCTGTTCTTCTGATTCATCGACCATGCCGGTAAACATTAGTTCACACTGTTCGGCGGCGCCAGGGTATTGCGCTAGAGTGGTTGCAGGGTCTTTCCCGCCAATAATCGCATAGGGCGGAATATCTTTTTTGCGCAGGAATTGATCAATTAAATCGACGCCAGTGGTACGCTCTGCAATGGTTTGCGGACAGTCGCCGTGCTTATGGCGGGAAGCCCAGACGAGTGGCATGCCATCGGCGACGAACATGTCTGCAGATTTTAAGAGTGCGTGATAATTGGCGTCGCGGCTGATTCTTGCCAACATCTCAGTGTTCAGTGTTACCAGCCAGCCGCCGGTTTTGTTTTTGCCACGTTCTAAAATGGCCGCGAGATTTTCCTGCATACTAGCGCGTGAGATTGGAAATTCGCATATGGTGCAACTACTGTCCATTGTCTTCCCTGTTGAGAATTTGGTCCCTGCTTTGAAAAACAGTTTGAAACTCTGCAGTATAGTTTTGGTCGATTACAATTATCTAGCCCTAAAGGAGTTGTCTGATTTGCATGCGCACTCCTTTTCCGTTGATCTTAACGAGGTTAGAATGCGATGCCAATATAAGCATGCATAATCTCGTCACA
>FXBE01000094.1_pt1 | contig 13888 bp, 10 predicted proteins | sample 5335311 | NCBI WGS metagenome assembly FXBE01 (sample SAMEA103928390, study PRJEB20085) | sediment metagenome | biome: marine biome; feature: hydrothermal vent; material: sediment | place: Atlantic Ocean | collected 2013-08-06T02:46:56 | depth 0.05 m | reverse complement strand
CCATGATGCAGAAACAACGCCACTGCGCCACCCCGAATATTATCAGTATGATTTTAAAATGGATGAAATTGCCGAGGTGTGGCGTCGCGGCAGCGTAGTCGGTTCCTGGTTATTGGATTTAACCGCCGAAGCCTTGCTAAAGAATCCTAGCCTGGAAGACTACTCGGGACATGTTTCTGACTCCGGTGAAGGCCGCTGGACTAATATCGCTGCGATTGAGGAAGGCGTGCCCACGCACGTCCTCAGCGCTGCATTGTTTGAACGTTTCAGCTCCCGGGGAAATGCCGATTATGCCAATAAAGTGCTTTCTGCGATGCGTTATGCCTTTGGCGGTCATCATGAGAAATCATAACAGCCCGGCTACCCCTTAACTATAACCCCTCTGGTGAGTTGTTATAATTATTAATGGTTGCATAGTTATTCGCATGATAGAACTCTAATATTCTCGTCTTTCCGGCATGGAAGCCGGAATCCAGGCGCCATGGATGGCTTCCACTCATGGCAATTCACATCCGTGTGAACTGGATCACGGTATCCTTACCGGGAAGACGCCGTCGCTCTACCGCTACAATTACTTACGCAACTATTACTATTAATACGAAAAGGACTTAACTGTAATGAATGACACTCCTTCCGATGCACTGGTACTGTTTGGTGCCACGGGTGATCTAGCCTATAAAAAGATATTTCCGTCACTGTACTCAATGGTGCAGAACGACAAACTCAATATTCCTGTTATCGGCGTCGCCAGGGGTGATTACGATACCGAAAGTTTGCGCCAGCGTGTACGCAGCAGCGTCGAGGATTTCGGCCGAACTCTGGATGACAAAAGTATTTCCAGACTCACCGATCTGATTCGGTTTGTAAAAGGCGACTACCAAGATCCGCAAACCTTTTCGCAAATAAAAAAGAAGCTCGGAGATGCCGCACATCCGCTTTTTTATCTGGCCATCCCCCCCAGCCTATTTCCAGATGTGGTTGAAAACCTGGCTCAGGCGGGTTGCACCGAAGGTGCAAGAGTGGTGGTTGAAAAACCTTTTGGCAGGGATCTGGCTTCCGCCCAAGCATTGAATCAGACCTTGCACAAATCCTTTGAGGAAGATGCGATTTTTCGCATTGATCATTACCTGGGAAAAGAGCCCGTTCAAAACCTACTCTACGTTCGTTTTGCCAATACTTTTCTGGAACCTTTCTGGAATCGTAATTATATAAAACGCGTGCAAATTACGATGGCGGAAGATTTTGGCATCAAGGGCCGGGGGCGATTTTATGAAGAGACCGGCGCTATCCGTGATGTCGTTCAAAACCATATTCTGCAGGTTATCGCGCTGCTCGCCATTGAGCCGCCCAGCGGTGGCAATCCGGATGCACTGCGGGATGAAAAAGTAAAAATTCTCAAGGCGATAAAACCTTTAAGCAAGGAGTACCTGCTGCGCGGTCAGTATACGGGCTATCGCGATATAGAGGGCGTAGCCGATGATTCACAGGTAGAGACGTTTGCAGCGCTGCGGTTTTCTATCGACTCCTGGCGCTGGGCCGGTGTTCCTTTTTACGTGCGTGCTGGAAAGAACCTAGCGGCCCGCGTCACAGAAGTTTTAGTGGAACTCGAATCACCACCGCAGGCCGTGTTTGGGGAGACCTCTTCATGCGCATCAAATTATGTACGTTTTCGCCTCGGACCCGAAGTTGAAATCGCCATGGGTGCACTCAGCAAAATGCCGGGCGATACGATGATGGGGCAACCTACCGAGTTATCGGTTTGCCACGAACACATTAATGACAAGCCCCCCTACGAACGACTCATCGGCGATGCCATGGATGGCGATGCAACCTTGTTTGCACGTCAAGACGGCGTTGAAGCAGAATGGCGCATCGTCGACCCCATCCTCACTGATGGTGGTCCCGTACATCCATACCAACCGGGGAGTTGGGGGCCAGAATCGGCTGACGCCATTATTGCCGATGACTGTAAATGGCATACACCTATAACCTCTGTCAAATAATGGAACTGCAAATTCTGCCGGATGCAGAAGCGGTAGCCAAACAAGCGGTGCAGTTCATTACCGAACTTGCGCGGGAAAGAACACGCCTTGCGGGAAAGTTTTTATTCGCCGTCAGCGGGGGGAGCACGCCGTGGAAGGTATTGCGTCAACTCGCAGATATGTCTGCTTTACCCTGGGAAGCTTTCGAGCTGTTTCAGGTGGATGAACGTATTGCACCGGCCGGTGATGCGCAAAGAAATCTGACGCGGATTAAGGAGAACCTACTTAATCATTCGGCATTAACCCAAAAACAGATTCACGCAATGCCTGTCGAACAAACCGATCTCGAATCCGCCACAGATTCTTACGCTCAGCGGCTCATTGAATTCTGCGGCAATCCACCCAAACTCGATCTGATTCACCTGGGGTTGGGTGAGGATGGACATACTGCATCGCTACTTCCCGGCGACGCGGCGCGTAAAAGCCAAAAACCTATCGCTGTTACCAATGAATATCAGGGGCTACGCCGCATGACGATGACCTACCCCACTCTCAATTCGGCCCGCCATAGACTTTGGATCGTAACCGGTACTAATAAACAACCCATGCTGGAACGCCTTTACCGTGGCGACGAGAGTATTCCTGCAGGGCGGGTGGAACGCAATAACACTATTATTCTGGCTGATCAAAAAGCAGCAGGAAAATTATGAACATACTTGTTATCGATATCGGTGGAAACAATGTAAAAATCATGGCAACCGGACAAAGCGAAAAACGAAAATTCGCTTCAGGCCCAAACCTAACACCGCAACATATGGTGGCAAGCGTAAAAGAACTCGCCGCAGACTGGGATTATGAAGCCGTCTCAATCGGTTTTCCCGGGCCCGTGCGGAACAACCGCCCAGAACGCGAACCCGTCAATCTTGGCAAAGGAGATTGGGTCGACTTTGATTACCAAAATGTCTTTGGCTGCCCCGTCAAAATGATTAACGATGCCGCCATACAGGCGCTTGGCAGTTACGAGGGAGGCAAGATGCTATTTCTCGGGTTGGGGACGGGACTGGGTACAACATTAATCGACGATCAACATATTATCGCCATGGAATTGGGACACCTGCCTTATAAAAAAGGACAAACGTTTGAGGACTATCTCGGCATTCAGGGGCTCAATAAAACAGGGAAGAAAAAATGGCGGAAAAATGTTTTTATTGTGGTTGAAAAACTAAGGGCAGCCCTACTTCCTGACTACATCATCCTCGGTGGCGGAAATTCAAAAAAACTCTCGGCACTACCTCCCGATACCCGCTTGGGTGACAACTTGAATGCATTTAAAGGCGGCTTTCGACTCTGGGATAAGAACTAAACAATGTCAAAGGAAAAAAACCGGCTCAAAGAACAAAAACTCGGCCAAAGAGACTGGAATAAATGGGGCCCTTATTTAAGCGAACGGCAATGGGGTACCGTACGCGAAGACTACAGCCCGGATGGCACACCCTGGGATTACTTTCCTCATGAGCATGCTCGCAGCCGGAGCTATCGCTGGGGCGAGGATGGGCTTGCCGGATTCTGTGACGAACAACAGAACTTGTGTTTTTCATTAGCACTTTGGAATGGCCAAGATCCATTCCTAAAGGAGCGACTCTTTGGTCTCACTAATGAAGAAGGCAATCACGGTGAAGACGTCAAGGAGATTTATTACTACCTGGACGCAACGCCTAGCCATTCCTACCTAAAGCAGCTCTATAAATACCCGCAACAAGCCTTTCCTTATCAGCGACTGCTTAATGAGAACGCCAAGCGCACCCGCGAGCAAGATGAATTCGAATTACTGGATACTGGCATTTTCGATGAAGACCGGTATTTTGATGTCTTTGTCGAATATGCCAAGGCGGGAACGGATGATATTTTAATCCGAATTACAGCCCATAACCGTGGCCCCGAGGAAGCACAATTGCATTTACTGCCTCAGCTCTGGTTTCGCAATACTTGGTCTTGGCAAAAGAACATAGATAAACCCAAACTTGCGTTACAAGAAGAAAGTTCTATTGCTGTCCAGCACCCCTATTTAGGCAACTATCGCTTCGATATTGAAAGCGCTGGAACAACTTTGTTTTGTGAAAACGAAACCAATGAACCGCTTTTATTCGATACGAATGAATCCACCGGAAAGTATTACAAAGACGGCTTTCATGAATACCTTGTAAAAGATAATAAGAATGCAATCAATCCTGAACAATGCGGTACTAAAGCCGCTTTTCACAATCTACTCACCGTGCCCGCAGGTGGGCAGATAGAGTTAAAACTCAGGCTTAGAGCAGGCCCCCAAAAAATCTTATGGAATGATTTCGATTCGGTTTTCGACTCACGAATACAAGAGGCCGATGCGTTCTACGCTGACCTAAATATTAATAACCATGATCGTGAACATCGCGAAGTGCAGCGCCAAGCACTCGCCGGAATGATATGGAGCAAACAGTTTTATCATTTCGATGTCTACCATTGGTTAAACGGCGACCCCGCGCAACCCAGCCCGCCAAAACAACGTAAACAGGGACGCAACAAAAATTGGCAACACCTGCATGCCAACGAAATACTCACCATGCCGGATACATGGGAGTTTCCCTGGTTTGCCTCCTGGGATCTTGCCTTGCAGTGCATTCCGCTCGCTCAAATTGATGCGGAATTTGCCAAGAACCAGTTACTCACGATTACCGGTGAGCGATATATGGATCTTGATGGCGAAATACCCGCTTATGAATGGGCGTTCAGCGAAGCCAACCCGCCCGTCTATGCCTGGGCAGGTTGGAAGGTTTTCGAAATCGATCGAGACCAACAAAAAAACCAGGGCGATTTGAAATTTCTTGAACGCTTATTTCACAAGCTACTGCTTAATTTTAGTTGGTGGGTGAATCGCAAGGATCAAGATGGCCGAAATTTATTCCAGGGCGGATTCCTCGGTCTTGATAATATCGGCGTATTCGATCGGCGAGATCCCAACCCTGGAGGTGGTCTGCTTGACCAGGCCGACGCAACCAGTTGGATGGCAATGTATTGCCTGAACCTAATGCGCATCGCACTCGAACTGGCCGTACATAACTCAAGCTATGAAGACATCGCCATTAAATTCTTCGAGCATTTTCTCGGCATCGCCGAGGCCACGCATAATCTGGGCGGCAAAGGCGTTGGCTTGTGGAATGAAGAAGAACAGTTTTTCTTTTCCGTGCTGCACGGACCCGACGGTCAGGCAACCCCGATAAAAGCTCAGACACTGGTCGGCCTCATGCCGCTGCTGGCCGTCGAAGTCATCGATGCAGAAACTTGGCAACGGCTGCCCGAATTCAACAAACGCGTACAGTGGTATCAAGAATATCGCCCCGACCTTTGTAATCTCGTTTCTGCCTGGCAAACTCCTTCTAAAGACGGTCACCGTCTATTGTCCTTACTGGATACAAAGCAGATCACCGCCGTTCTACAGCGCATGCTCGACGAGTCTTCTTTTCTTTCAGATTATGGAATCCGCGCAGTCTCCAAACAACTCGCTCATTCACCCTATTCACTATGCCTAGACAACCATTTACTCACGCTCGATTATCAACCCGGAGAATCCACCTCGAACTTGTTCGGCGGCAACTCCAACTGGCGCGGCCCTGTCTGGTTCCCCATTAACTATTTGATAATTGAATCACTGCGCAAGTTTCATGACTTCTATGGAAATGATTTGCTGCTGGAATTTCCAAGCGACTCGGGCCACAAACTTCCCTTAAACAAAATTGCCGACCAACTAAGCAAAAGACTTGGCAAACTCTTCCTTAAAGATGAAAGCGGTCAACGCGCATGCTTTGGACACTATAAAAAGTTTCAACAAGATCCACACTTTCAGGATCACCTGTTTTTCCACGAATACTTCCACGGCGACACAGGACGGGGATGCGGTGCGTCACACCAGACTGGCTGGACAGGATTGATTGCAGCGTTACTGTAACAATGAAGGAGCTAGAAATAATACGAATCTGATGCTTTATTTCTGGATTAACTTGAATCGGAAAAACTGGTTGCAGAGTATTATATGAAGTAGATACTATGCGATCTAGCAAAGGAACGTTTCATTCAGGAAGAAAATGCAAAAAATCATACAATTTGCCGTATGGATCATTCTTTTTCCTCTTGTTTTTGTGACGCTCTTGTTTGCATGTTGTGTAACTAGCCTAGAAATTTGGTTTAGTCTTTCTTCGGCCAACCCTCCGAACCTACCGCTTCTTCCTTCGATAGCAATTAGTTCTGGTGTTCTAACTGCTATTTTGACGTGGTATAGAGAGAACTCAAAGCTACAGGCTGAAAAAAATCGGCATACCTCTGAAGTTATGCTGAAACAAGTCAACAAGGGGTTTAAAACTACTGTCGACTTACTCAGAGATATGAACAACAATAGGAAAACGTGGATTAGAGCTGCACGAACATTACTAAAAACCCTAGCACTCAAGGAAAACATTGTTTCAGAGGAGTATTTGGAAGCGTATGCATTGGAAGAAGAAAGAACTCGCAACAAACTTCATGAAATCCTGTCTTTAAAGGATGAGGCTACAAATAGTCGAAAAGCTTTACCACCCCAATTTTTTTTTGGCATTGAGGATTGGAAAGCGAAAGAGGATCAATCACTTAACGAGGCACAGGAAGAATCAACCCCAAAGAAGCCAGTTGTTTCAGAGTTTAATTTGGATACTCTCTCCCCTAATCCGATCGATAAACGCTTGGATTGTGAATCGGTGGTTGCAATATTTAAGTTTATGGAATACCCAGACGGCTATAAGGATCCATTGGATAAAATTGAATTATGGGAAGACAGGGATGGCATGCTTCGTAGGTGTCGCGGGCACGCGGATGAGGGAGCCAAAAAATATATAATTCATCGGAGTGAGACTAAGAGCTAACCGCGAAAAGAGATTATTCCATCTCGTTATGTCAAGAGACTTTTATACGCGACCGACGACAAGAAGCTCGTATTTATCGGCAATGATTTTGTGCGCACCGAGAAATGAAAGTGTTTTTACTATTGACTGATACTTAACCGGACAATCGTAATATCCGTAAACAAAAAAGGCGGCTGAACGTCGCCTTTTGATCAATACCAGAATTCAGGCTAATTCAGCCCTGCTATGTACTTTGATATCGCATCGATTTTCAGCATTGGTCATACGAATTGTAATATTGCGCATCATACTGCCGGTGTCATTGGTGCGCGCGCCACCTCTAAAGGCCTTCAGTTGGAGTGCAGTATAGGTTGCATGCCGGCTGGATACGCTGGGAAACTTTGCCTGAGGATTCGAGCACGATGCCAACACCGCTATCGCGGAAAAAGTTCATTTTTAGAGATGCCCTTGATACTGCAAGTTCTTTTGCAGCGATTAATACATCCATGAATTAATCAGAAGCTCCCTAAAGTGGCTTAACCCTTCGTTCAATTACAGACGATCGGCTGGTGCGTTACATCACAGCAATACGTTCTTTCATCGATATAGATTGAACCACCATGGGTGGTCATGGCCCGTTTTTTTACTTCTGTCGCAGCGGCCATGACTTCATGATGCGTATGAAACTTGCCGGGCTCCACCGATACCGCTCCTATAGAAATCGAAAAAAGTGGATAAAAAACCATTTTTCGCTGACGATCAAGCGCATGAACCCCACGGGCTTTTTGATGGGCTCCAGAATAAAAACGAGACGCATCTTCGTCGCACTGGTGAACAATAGCGTCGCAACGATCAAACCAATCGGGGCTCTGAAAAAGAATAACAAAGTCATCGCCACCGATATGGCCTATAAAATCTTGCTCCGGATCGATATGTGACTGCAATAAATCAGCGGTATATCGAATCACTTCATCCCCACGGGCGTAGCCATAAACATCATTGTATGATTTAAAGCCATCAACATCACAGTAGGCGGCTACAAACAAACCGTTTTTCTGCATCAACTCGGTGAGCTTTTCGTTGGTCGGCACATGTCCCGGTAAACAGGTGAGCGGATTAGCATAGCGAGTACTCTGCTGCTGCAAGGTAGCAAGCACCCTTAATACATCTGAAAAAACCAATCGGCCTAAATAATGCCCCGCTTCATCACCCATAATTAGATACCCATTGGAAAAATCCAGCTCCTGATTGGATATTTTCTTTAACAACGCATCGACGGTAATTTTGGAGCTCACAACAAGCCGATCTTGTACTCCAACCTGCATGAGATCAATGGCCTTGGTTTGCTGAAAATCGGTATCGTTTGTGCAGCTTAGAATGGAGTAAAGATGAATAATTCCGACGGGTTTACTATCATCAACAACAGGTAGAGATTGTAATTGCCCACGTTCTTCAAACTGATCGATCACCTTCGCAATACAGTCCTGCGAATTAATAAAAAACTGATCAGTCAACAAGGTTACAGCCGTCTCCTGCCAAGGCACATACAGGCAAGAAGAAGCCTCCTCTAATCTATTATCCACTGCGTTTCTCCTGTAAAAACATCTATTTGGCTCAGCGGGAAAGTGAATTTCTTAGCGACACCTTTAATACCTCCAGAGCACTTCAATGTGCTTGAGAGAGAGACAAATTACGATTCATTATACCCATTTGTGAGGAACAAGATCCGCCCTCGACTGAAGAAGCGGCTATACCTATTCTAGCAATGTAAATCTAGAACGGCTTGGACACTTAATAAAAGTTAACAACTAATTTAATTTAAAGTGACTTATCCACAGTTTTCCAACACGTTCTATTTGCACTTATACACAGCATATTGTGCTTGACGAACTACAAAAACACACTCTATAGTATGTCTACACATTGGAGTACACAATCAAGGAACGACCGGAACCTACGGAGAGACAATGCACGCAGCCAATCAAACCACCACTCAAAATGAAGCACCACCCACACCAAAAACCGCAGAGATCGATGTAGAAATGAGCACCCCTAACCCTGGATACAAGGTAATCCGCCGCAACGGCAAGGTAACCAACTTTGATGACGGTAAGATCAAAGTCGCCATGACCAAAGCATTTCTCGCGGTTGAGGGCGGCCAAGCAGCGGCCTCCGCACGCGTCCATGAGTCGGTTGAAAAACTGACCGCCCAGGTGGTCGATGCCCTCTTCCGCCGAATGCCGGATGAAGCCACGGTACATATCGAAGACATCCAAGACCAAGTCGAACTGGCACTGATGCGTGGCGGCGAACATAAGATCGCTCGCGACTATGTCCTTTATCGAGAAAAGCAGGCTGAAAAACGCGCAATTGAAAGTACCAAGCAGGCTGAAAAGGGAAAACAGCCGGTACTGCACATCATCGCTGACGATGGCAGCCGTCAACCACTCAATTTGGCCCGTCTTGAAATGATTGCGGCCGAGGCGACCACTGACCTCGACGGTGTCAACACTGATCTGGTACTCAAAGGAGCGCTGCATAATATCTTTGATGGCATTAAAGAGAAGGACATGCGCGCCGCCATGGTGATGAGTGCGCGGACCTTAATTGAATTAGACCCCAATTACTCTCATGTCGCCGCCCGCTTGCTGGCCGACAACCTACGTCATGAGGCCTTAAGTTTTATAGACGGCCGTTCTGTCGAAGCCACCCAAGTGGATATGGATGAGCGCTACGAGATCTATTTCGATGCCTATATTCACCGTGCCGCCGAATTAGAACTGCTGGATAAGGATCTCACTCATTACGACTTAGCTAAACTGGGCGCGGCACTCAAACCAGAGCGTGATCAGAAGTTCACCTACTTGGGCCTGCAAACGCTCTACGACCGTTATTTCATTCACACCGACACGGGCATTCGCTTTGAATTGCCACAGGTGTTTTTCATGCGCGTCGCCATGGGGCTGGCCATAAACGAAGTGGACCGCGAAGCACGCACGATTGAATTTTACGAGCTGTTATCGAGTTTTGATTTTATGAGCAGTACGCCCACACTATTCAATTCCGGCACCTTACGGCCACAGCTGAGCTCCTGCTACCTCACCACCGTACCCGACGATTTGGATGGCATTTTTAGCGCGATTAAAGACGATGCGATGCTTTCCAAGTTCGCCGGCGGTCTCGGTAACGACTGGACTCGCGTACGGGGCATGGGTGCGCATATCAAAGGCACCAATGGCAACAGCCAAGGCGTCGTTCCTTTTATGAAAGTCGCGAATGACACGGCCGTAGCGGTCAACCAGGGTGGCAAACGCAAAGGAGCAATGTGCGCTTATCTGGAAACTTGGCATATCGATATCGAGGAATTTATCGAGCTGCGCAAAAACACCGGCGATGAACGCCGTCGTACCCACGACATGAACACCGCCAACTGGATTCCCGATCTGTTTATGGAACGGGTGACCGAAGAAGGCGACTGGACGTTATTCTCACCGGACGAAACACCCGACCTGCACGACCTCACCGGACAAGCCTTTCGAGAACGCTACGAACACTACGAGGCTTGCGCGCAGCGCGGTGAAATGAAAATCGCCAAACACGTTAAAGCGGTCGATCTGTGGCGCAAGATGCTGGGCATGATCTTCGAAACCGGTCATCCCTGGATGACCTTTAAAGACCCCTGCAATCTGCGTTACACCAATCAACACATGGGCGTCGTACACAGCTCTAACCTGTGCACCGAAATCACTCTGCACACCAATGACAACGAAATCGCTGTTTGCAACTTAGGTTCGGTTAATCTAGCCGCCCATATCGATGCCAATGGCTTAAATATGGAAAAGCTGGAGCGCACGATTACCACCGCCATGCGCATGCTCGATAACGTTATTGACTACAATTATTACTCCGTTCCGCAAGCCCGCCGCTCAAACCTGACGCATCGACCCGTCGGCCTAGGTTTGATGGGTTTTCAAGACGCACTCTATAAACAAAGCCTTGCCTATGCCTCGGAAGCGGCGATTGAATTTGCCGACCGCTCCATGGAAGCTATTTCCTATTTCACCATTAAGGCATCCACAGATCTCGCCGAGGAACGGGGTCAATACGCAAGTTTTGACGGCTCATTGTGGAGCCAGGGCATCCTGCCCATCGACTCGATTTCTCTGCTCGAAAAAGCTCGTGGGAATTACACGCAAATCGACGCGTCACGAACCCTCGATTGGGACACCCTGCGCAAACGCGTAAAAACGGTCGGCATGCGAAATTCCAATACCATGGCGATCGCGCCCACCGCCACCATTTCTAATATCTGTGGCGTCTGCCAGTCCATCGAACCAACCTATCAAAACCTGTTCGTAAAATCTAACCTCTCCGGAGAATTCACCGTGGTGAATCCCTGCATGGTGCGCGAGCTAAAATCCCTCGGACTCTGGGACGATGTCATGGTGAATGATCTCAAATATTACGACGGTTCCGTGCAGCCTATTGACCGTATTCCCGAAGAGCTTAAAAACCAATACGCGACCGCGTTTGAAATCGATTCGCGTTGGCTCATCGAAGCCGCTAGTCGTCGTCAAAAATGGATCGACCAAGGCCAATCGCTCAACCTTTATATGTCCGAGCCCTCAGGCAAGAAACTGGATAATCTCTACAAGCTTGCCTGGGTGAGAGGATTAAAAACAACCTATTACCTACGCTCACTCGGCGCTACTCATGTCGAGAAAACCACCACTGACGCTGGCCAAGGCAACACCACCTCCGAGGTTAACCCGTACGAAAATACAAACCCTGGATCCGCCGCTCCAAAAGCATGCTCAATACTCGAACCTGATTGTGAAGCTTGTCAGTAACCACACTGCGCAATAACGATAACGTTTAAGGACTCAGGATTAAATAATATGCGGAACTTGACGCAGAATTTTTGTTTCAGATTGAATGATCTCAATAGGCGCATAGCCATGCTACGCAACGATTTGAGATCATTTAAGCTGGAGCAAAAAGGCAAGTTAAGTTTCGTAAGTTATTTGATCCTGAGTCCTAAGGAGTAGATATGTTTAAACATCGCACTAATCCTCATCACCAGGATTTACGCAACGCTCGCCATACCCGTGAAGCGATTAAACGTCAGCAAACTTTTCGCTTATCGGTACGTTCTGATCAAAATGAGCCTACAAAGGACACATCGAGATCCAAGAAAACTAAAACGTAACTACTCAACGAGTAGTCATATTAAGAGTAACTGCTTACAGATACTTATGCTTTAGTAAAATGATCATTTTTGAACACTGAGATGGCTTAATTCAAGGGTTAGCTGAGTAGTTACACTAAAACAACATTAGAAAGGTAGTTCACATGCTGAATTGGGAAGACCCAACCAAACTAGATAGTCACCACAAGGAAGAAAACATCACGGTGACAAAAACTGTTAAACCTAATCCGCTGACCGTCGACAAAGCGTTACAGGATATGAAAAAGACCGAACATGAGAAACAAGATTTAAAAGAAAAATCGGAAGATATTTCGTCCTCGATTGCGCCCGTTCATGTGGATGACAAACGCGTCATTAATGGCATGACCGATATTAACCAACTGGCCCCTTTTCGCTACCCCTGGGCGTGGGAGTATTTTTTAAACGCGAACAAAAATCACTGGACCCCGTTGGATATTAATATGGCCCAGGATGTGCACGACTACCACCATAAACTCACCGTGGAAGAACGCCATGTATACGAAAATGTACTTGCCTACCTGACCACTTCCGACATCATGGCAATGCGTAATATTGGCCTCGCGGTTATGGAAAAAATGACCGCACCTGAGCTGCAAATTTATCAGGCAAGGCAGGTCTTCGAAGAGGCGATGCACACCTGGACCTATCAACATTGCATCGAAACCATTGGCCTCGACCAGGGCGAAATTTACAATCGCTACCGCGTCGTACCGGAAATCAATGCAAAGATTCAAATCACCAACCGGCGCCTGAACTCCGTACTGCGCGCGGATATCGACCTACATGATCGCGATGAACTCGAAAATTTCGTCATGTCCTATATGTTTTTCGCCGGCGTGTTTGAGGGCTGCTGGTTTTACAATGGCTTCAGCCCGATTTTTGCCCTGCAACGCCGTGGCCTGATGAAAGGCACAGCGGAACAATTCCAGTACATCATGCGCGACGAAGTTTTGCACGCCTCCTTCGGTATTCGTGTCGTCAAACAAATCATTCTTGAAAACGAGGTCACGCTTGATCCCAAAGCCATTCGTGCCATGTGGGACGAATCCGAGGCTGCGGAAATCGACTACGCAAATTATTTATTCAGAGACCCGATCCTCGGCTATAGCAGCGAAGATCATATTCAACAATTTCGCTACATCGCCAATCGTCGCGCACGTCAGCTTAACCTGGAAGAACCCTTCCCCGGCACTGAAGCTGCCTTACCCTGGCTGGATGAGCAGGCTAATATCCGTAAAGAAAAGAACTTCTTTGAGACCCGCGTTACCGAATATCAAACCGGTGGAGCACTAAACTGGGACTAAATATAAAAGGAAATACAAGAACTCCCTCAATGCAATATTGAAGGAGTTCTTGGTAAAGACAACGATTAATAGATGGGCAGAATTATTTACAATAAAAACGACTGACTACAGACTAGTCCAATGACGGACCAAGGATAAAGTCTATTGCTTCAAAACCATGCTCTTCCAAGACCATCGCAATATCCTCCCATTCATATTCCGGATCAGCCTCTTCAACACTGGCTATAAGACCCGTAACATAACGATAAGCCTCTCGCTCATCAAAATCTTCAGGTAAACGGACAAGCCGAATCTTAGTCGCTTCAGCGGCCAATGCCGTTCAATTAAGCCCTCCCTCTAAAGAGTTCTCTTGTAAGCCACTGGAAATCTGGCTTTTTTCTTGCCAATAGAAGGCCTTTCATAACGGCGACCAGGTCTAATTGACTCCCGACAATCGGCAATGATATCCACTAACTGAGTAATAAA
>FXBE01000093.1_pt1 | contig 13931 bp, 13 predicted proteins | sample 5335311 | NCBI WGS metagenome assembly FXBE01 (sample SAMEA103928390, study PRJEB20085) | sediment metagenome | biome: marine biome; feature: hydrothermal vent; material: sediment | place: Atlantic Ocean | collected 2013-08-06T02:46:56 | depth 0.05 m | reverse complement strand
CGAGAAGACCCTCAGATTTTCATACCTTCCCAGGCAGCATCAATAACATCATCCAATAAAGTTATAAGCGGCTGATCAATAATACCGTCAAGCCGAAGTTGGATCAGCCGAATAGCGCCACCAAAAACCGCCGCCGTAGCAACCCAGGCGTCCATCGGTCTAAGTTCACCGGTATCGATGCCTGCCTTCATTATATCGCGCATTAGTACAAAGGGTGCGGCATTACATATTGGAGGTTCATCGGGCAAAAACTCTTTGTGGCGTGAATTCAGCATAAATGACATCGCCTCTCGGTCTGTTTCAGCATGCTCGAACAATAAGCGGATAATTTCCGTGCAGCGCCCTTTCACGCTGTCATGATTTGCTATGGCCGATTCGATCAGGGCTTCTTTTTCTCTTAGCAGATGATAATACAGCTCCTTAGCAATACCTTGCTTGCCGCCGAAATGTTTATAAATTGAACCAATACTGACATTGGCTTGTTGCTGTACATCGTGGACGGATACGTTGTGAAATCCCTTGTTGGTGAATAACTGCAGCGCAGCTTTCAGAATACGCTCTCTAACCGGGCTTACATCAACGTTCGTTGTGGTGTTTGTAGAAGATTTTCCTGCCATTATTCACGTAAACCTAAAAGCTTTTATTGACAAAAATGAACATTCATTCTATTTTGCTTCCAAATCATACCTTAGCACTAATTCAGTACCAAAATCGAAGGAGTTATTTATTACATGAAAGCAAAAGCTGCCGTTGCCTGGGAACCTAAAAAGCCACTGGTTATCGAAGAAGTCGATGTTATGGGGCCTAAAGAAGGCGAGGTTCTGTTGAAAGTGATTGCATCAGGCGTATGCCATACCGATGCGTTTACGCTGTCTGGTGACGATCCAGAGGGTTCTTTCCCCTGTATTCTAGGCCATGAGGGCGGTTGTGAAGTGGTCGAATTGGGCGCAGGCGTTAAAAACCTGAAAGTTGGCGACCATGTGATTCCCTTGTACATTCCTGAATGCGGCGAATGCGAATACTGCGCCTCCCCTAAAACCAATCTTTGCCAATCCATCGCCGGAACCGTGTGGACAGGTTATATGCCCGATGGCACACGGCGCTTTTCAAAAGGCGGTAAAGATATTTTCCATTACATGGGTTGTTCTACGTTTAGTGAATATACGGTGGTACCCGAAATCGCGTTAGCAAAAATCAACAAAGAAGCACCTCTCGATAAAGTCTGTCTACTCGGTTGTGGTGTGACAACAGGTATTGGCGCCGTGTTGAATACGGCCAAAGTTGAGCCAGGATCAACTGTTGCAGTCTTCGGACTGGGTGGTATCGGACTGTCTTGTATTCAAGGTGCTGTGATGGCGGGTGCAAGCCGCATTATTAGTATCGATATTAACTCTGACAAATTTGAGTTTGCCAAACAATTGGGCGCAACGGATTTCGTTAACCCAAAAGATATTGATGGCTCCTTCGTTGAATACATGCAAGACACATTTAACGGTGGCCCGGATTATTCTTTTGAATGTATCGGCAATACCCAGGTGATGCGTGACGCGCTGGAGTGTACTCATATGGGATGGGGCGTTTCTACGGTTATCGGCGTCGCAGGTGGCGGACAAACCATTGAAACTCGCCCGTTCAATCTGGTGGTCGGACGCACCTGGAAAGGCACTGCATTTGGTGGCGTAAAAGGGCGAACTGAATTACCCGGCTATGTTGATCGCTATATATCCGGTGAAATAGAACTGGATAGCCTAGTGACGCATACCATGCCCTTGGACGATATCAACAAGGCTTTCGATCTCATGCATAGCGGCGAGAGCATTCGCTCAGTCATTATATTTTAAGGACCGTTTCAATGACCATTCAACAAACTGAAAGCGTAAAAGAATTCGGTGGCTTTTTAAATCGGTACACTCATCAATCTGAAGTGTGTCATTGTGAAATGACCTTTTCAGTGTACCTGCCACCTCAGGCAAAAAACGGTAAAGTACCTGCTTTATATTGGCTATCAGGACTAACCTGTACCGACGATAATGTCCGCGTCAAAGCCGGTGCTCAACGCTACGCAGCAGAACATGGCATCGCGCTGGTATTTCCAGATACCAGTCCACGCGGTGAAGATGTTGCCGATGAAAAGGATCGCTACGATTTAGGTAAAGGAGCGGGTTTTTACGTGAACGCAACGCAGGCGCCCTGGGAAAATCATTACCAAATGTATGACTATGTCAACCAAGAACTACCGGCATTGTTGGAAGAAAATCTGCCGCTGATTCCCGGTGTTAAATCGATATCGGGTCATTCAATGGGAGGCCATGGCGCATTGATTTGCGCGCTGAAAAATCCTAGTAGTTATAAGTCAGTTTCCGCATTCTCGCCTATTTGTAACCCCGTGGAGTGTGATTGGGGTAAAGGCTGCTTTGGTGCTTATTTAGGAAATGATACGAATACCTGGAAAACCTATGATGCAACTGCGCTGGTTGAGTCGGGTGCAAAAGTTTCAGATATTCTCATTGACCAAGGTACAGGCGATGAATTCTATGATGAAAAACAGCTGCTACCCGAAAACTTTCAGGCCGCCTGTGAAAAAGCGGGTCAAGCCGTGACGCTACGTATGCAGGATGGTTATGATCACAGCTACCATTTTATCGCGACTTTTATAGGTGAGCATATTGCTTATCATGCGAAAGCATTGAAAGCCTGACCAAAAATCTACCCTATTAATTTAGGGTAGATTTTTTCGATATCTAGTGTTGCGTCCTAAACTAGGCAACTGGACTTTGAATGTATTCCATACCTTTAGGGTAGCCGTAGTTTCAAACTATTGCCAAATTCACCCAGATGATCTGGTAATTCCAGCCAGGTTAGATAAAAAATGCGTAACATATTATCTGTGCGTTAATTTCATTTATCTCACCCACTGCGGTCTATATACTTCGCGCGGCCACGGATGCGGATTTCTAGCGGCTGATTTTTACCGATAGCCGCGTTGCTGAAACCGTTGCGTAGCCCGCTATGCGCCCGTTTCAGCCCTTGCTCTCGATAAAAACTAGCTCGCTATAATTTCCGCATCCGTGGCCGCGCGAAGTATAGCTATAGAATACAGACCGGTATCAAGATGTTCCTTCACATGGATGGATCGATCGATCATTTATGTACAGGCTCCACTAAGAGCAGCGTTTATTGTATGCGGACCCAACAAACGCCTCTTAAAGACGCCCCTTCCCCGCAGTTGCAATATAATCTGCGAGTGCAACTTGCTGTTTCCCAACGCTTGCAACCGTAAGATGGACACGCTTGATAACCGCACGCATAAAGTCAAACATCAGTTGTGGCTCCTTAAGTATCAGGGGTCTGATATCTTCCGCTTTAAAGCATAAAACTGAGGCATCTCCTAAAGCCATGCAAGACGCAGAATGAGGTGTGTCATCAATAAAACTTAACTCGCCTGCCAGATCACCTTTTTCTAACACATGAAGAATTCGAGGGGGTTTGTTTTTCTTCCTTTCCTTAACCAAAGCCAAACGTCCGGCAGTAAGAATATAAAAACTACTCTCCAGATCTCCTTGATGAAAAAGAAATTCACTGTCCTTTAATTTACCCTCACAGCAGGCGTGTTCAGCCAATATTTGAGCGCCGTTCTCGCCAATGTACTCACCTATCGGTGCTTTGAGGATTTGTTGCTTGACTTGTTCCACATCAGGTTTATTCATTTGTCTACTCCGGATTTCCGTTATTCAATAAGTAATTCATCTCTAAAGGTGGTGGCTTGTTCTAGGTTGTTCTTTGCCATGCTCGTCAAGCCTTCTTGAAGCTCCCATTCATATCCTTTAATCGTCAGCAGATACACTTGGGGCACATAATCAAAACATTGCAGGCATGTGGCCATAATGGAAGGGATGGAAATCGCATGCGAGGTGAAGGTAAAGTCCATCTTCGGCGCCACTTTCTCGATGTGGAATGATTTAACATCCTCTGCTTTGGTCGCATCGACAAACAACACCTTCTTTTTATAACTGATGAGATCGGCATCTTCTAGGTGTAATTGATAGTGCCGCATGAGGTCGGCTCTTGGGCAGACGGAATCCTCCTCCAGCCAGTCAATAAAGGCCCATCCCAGTCCATCATCTTGCCGACCGACATTGCCTATTCCATAAATCAGGCTCGAGGTGTTGTTATAGTCTGAAAGCGTAATCACAGGCTCCTCAGCGATGCTTTGGTTCAACGCACTTTCTCGTCGATCACATCCCCGTTCGCGCCCAGCACACTGACGACCAATGGCATTCGCCCCATGGCATGCGTTGCACAACTCAAACAGGGATCATAGGCACGTATACTCACTTCGATGGCATTCATCAGTCCTTCCGTAATTTCTGCTTGCTCCTTGCCACCCAGATAAGAATCCGCAACCGCGCGAACGGAACGGTTCATCACCGTATTATTCTGCGTCGTTGCCACCACCAAATTGGCAAAGGTAATATTGCCTTCCTCATTGGCTCGGTAGTGATGCAGCAAAGTGCCTCGAGGCGCTTCAACCACACCAACGCCTTCGCCGGTCCAGGCAGAATCCACTGGCGTGATGACGAGTTGATCATTTTGTAGCTCGGGGTCATTTAACAACACTTTTATCTGTTCAGCCGAATGAAGAATTTCAATGGCACGCGCCCAGTTGGTATGCAAGGTCATATCATTCGCTTTACCTTTCGTGTAATCGTGGAATTGCTCCAGGGCTGCATTGGCCAATGGGCAGTTATCTTCATAGGCTTTTGTTACATTTACGCGTGCTAAAGGACCTACTCGTACTGAACCCGCCTCTCTGCCTTTGCTTTTAAGAAACGGGAATTTCATATAGCTCCATTCTTCCGTGGCTTCTGAGAAATGATCCAGATAATCGTGGTAATTCAGCTCCTCGACAATATTTTTATCCTTGTCCACGATGCGCATATCGCCGTGGTAATAATCGACATTCCCTTTCTCATTGACCAGACACATATTGAGCGCTGGAACTTCAGCGAACGCATCGACTTCGGCACGGTTTTTTTCATGGAAATCTAGAAAGACTTTTAGACCGTCCTGTGCAAAGTCTATAACCTCATCCATAGAAAGAAGCCCTTCCTCGCCGTTTAAAAGGCGATCCCGCTCGGCAAGACTCACGTTCTTGTTGACGCCTCCAGGAACGGAACTAATACCGTGCATACGCTTACCCAGAACGGTCTTGATCACTTCCTGACCCCATTTACGCAGTGCCACCACTCTTTTTACCAGTTCAGGATCGGCTTCCACCAATCCAACTACGTTACGCTGCTGAGGTGGTGCATCCATGCCGAACAACATGTCCGGGACAATACAATAAAAATAGGCGGTGACATGGGATTGCAGTTGCTGACCATAATGCCCCAAGCGGCGTACCTTCTCGGGAGTGGGTAGCATCGGTGTTCCTGCGCTGTAACCAACACCCACCATATCATCCAATGCTTTCGCACCACATAAATGATGGCTAACGAAACAAATACCACAGATACGTTGCAGTAGTATGGGTGCTTCCCAGTATGGATGCCCCTGGATAAATTTTTCAAAACCACGAAACTCAACCACATGCAGCTTGGCATCGGTGACTTGGTTATTGTCATCCATGTGGACAACCACTTTTCCATGACCTTCAATTTTTGATACAGGATCAATAATTAACTTTCTGCTCATAAAACTATCCTCGATTAATCGTAACGATTAATGCTTGATGGTAAATCAAATTCACGACCATTAACCAGATCATCCAGTACTTTAAAAATTGCCTCGCCATCGGGCGGGCAACCCGGGATAAAATAGTCCATTTTGACCACCTCATGACATGGCAAGACTTTGGTTGTAATTTTGGGAATGTCTTTATGGTAAGGAATAACTTTCTTCGCACCGGGGACGGCCGTTACCGAATCGATATAAGCCTCACGAAAACATTCTTCCAATGGCACGACATTGCGCATTGCAGGGACGCCACCCCATACCGCACAAGCACCGACTGAGATCAGAACGTCGCAATTTTCCCGGTAGTGTTCCAGCACTTCGATGTTTTCATCATTGGCAATACCGCCTTCGATAAAACCGACGGTACAGTGATGGGGAATGCGCTTAAGATCCGTGAAGGATGAACGCGTAATCGTCACCTTCTCCAGCAGACCCAACAGATCGTCATCCATATCGAGAAAAGAAAGGTGACAGCCCCAGCAGCCACAAAACCCGATCATGGCCACCTGGATTTTTGCCTCTTCAATGGCTTTCTTTTTTGGATCCCATGGTGTTGTGGGTAACTCGTGGGAAAAAATTTCAGTGACAGTGCTTTCATTCATCGGTGCGTCCTCTCTAGGGCTCTTTCTCGGATAGTTTTAATTTCGAACTTACGTTTGCCGATAGGGTCATCAAAGCCTTGCGTTTTATCGATGATACAACCTACAGGACAAAGTTCAGAAGCTTCACGAACTTGCTCGGGCGTCATCTCGTTGGCTAAATCAGAATCAATTTCAATGCGAGCATGTGTGCCTCGTGCTTTGATGCTAAAAATCTTTTCGCCTGTTTTTTCATCGCGGATCATATCGACACATCGCTGGCAGAAAATACAGCGGTCACGTTCCAGCCAAACCGTCTTCGAGGCGTGATCCACAACCCGTGGCGTAAATCGGTACGGAAAACGAGAGACCATCATGCCCACTTCATATCCCGTCGCCTGGAGCTCACAGCGACCACTTTTTTCGCAACTCGGACAGTTGTGATTGCCTTCTGAGAACAATAATTCCACCAGTGCTTTACGCATGTCGGTAATTTCAGGCTCGTTCACTTCTATTTCCATGCCCTCACTCACAGGCATGGTACAAGCAGCCATTACATTGCCGTTGACCTTGACGGAACAGGCGCGGCAAGTACCTAAACAAGGCTTACCCCTTACATAACACAGAGTGGGTATATAGATGCCATGTTGGGCTGCGGTATCAACAATATTGTCACCTGATTGAGCATTTATCTCCTGTCCATCAATGGTTATTTTAACAGTCATTTCGCATCCTCCTGCACAAGGTGTTTATAGGCGAGTTCATGCCCACTCAGAGCCTCTTCCAAATCAAAGGAAGGCAACAATGGACCTTTTTGTTCGACGAGTTTTTCCGCATAGATTTCTGGAAACTTATCCAGCGTTGCCAGAATAGGATTCGGTGCGGCGGTACCCAGCCCACAGCGACTCGTGCCTTTTAACAGTTTGCTCCATTCAACGATTTCATCAAGATCTTGCTGGCATCCTCTACCGTCGATGATGCGCTCCATTTTGTGTTGCAAATCAACGCCACCTGCTCGACAGGGGACACAAATACCACAAGACTCTTCAACGAAGAATTCTGCGAAATCCCTAACAATACCGAGTAGGTCTCGCGTATCATCAAAAACCATTAAGGAACCATTGCAGGATAAGTCGCTGTAGCAAAACTCCCGTTCACCATCTTTGGCAACGGATAATGTGTCACCTGCAGGACCACTGATTTGTACGGCTTTAGCATTGCTCGCACCAATCATTGAAAGCACTTCATTGAGGGTGGTACCCCATTCAATTTCATAGATCCCAGGCTTACTACAATCACCGGATACACTGAGTAAACGTGTTCCTGTCGACTCATCCGTTCCCATATCACTGAACCAATCAGCACCTTCTTCAATAATGCGACTCGCACAGGCGAAAGTTTCAACATTATTCACGCTGGTTGGCATGCCTAAATAACCTTGCTGAATAGGGTAAGGTGGCTTAACTCTTGGCGTTCCTCGCTTCCCTTCGCAGGATTCGATCAGTGCGGTTTCATCACCACAGACATAGGCACCCGCCCCCATCTGAATACGGATATCAAAATCGAGATTTGTGCCTAGAATTTGCCTGCCCAAAAGCCCTTCATCGCGAAACGTCTGTATCTGTTGCTGCAGATAATCCTTGAGATACCAGTATTCTGCTCGCAAATAAAGAATGCCATGACGTGAACCAATCGCATGCGCAGCCACCACCATGCCCAACAATACATCTTTGGGAGAAAGGGTTAACAGGACACGATCCTTAAACGTGCCGGGTTCACCCTCGTCGGCATTACAGATAACGTATTTCTCGTCACCTTCGGCTTCGCGACCTAAGCGCCACTTCAATCCGGTGGGGAATCCCGCTCCACCACGCCCGCGTAAATTACTTTCGGTGACCGTATCAATAACTTCTATCGGCAGAGTACCCAGACATTTCTTAAGAATAGCCTTGTAATCCCGGTCGGGCTTGAACAGCACACGACTTTCAGTACGAAGATTTGACGCCACCATTGCGTCCACATAAGCGATATCTTTACTGTCTTCGCCATGGGGGTTAGCGATCTCAACCGGGGTTTTACCTTGCTTTAGCCGACCAATAATATCTCGAATTTTGGTAGCCGTCAGATTCGTAAACACCACATCATCAACCATCATCGCAGGCTCCTGATCGCTGAGACCGATACAGTTGGCATCGCCCAAACCAAATAACTTTGCCCCATCCACACAACCAAAAGCACAACCGACTTCCTGTTCTAGTGTGGCGCGAACCTCGTCATAATCCTGCATTTTTGCAATAACAGTATTGCAGAGATAAATTTGGTGTTTACCAAATGGATGGTCAAGAAAAAAGTGGTAGAAAGAAAGTGTTTCCCGGACACCGTCAGCAGACATATTTAAACCTTCAGCTAACGAGGCCACCGCATTATCAGCCAGATAGCCTTGTTGACGTTGTATATCCCATAACATATCCATTAAACGGGTCTTATCGGAATGATACTGCTCTAATACTGGTTTGATTTCTTTATTCATAAATTATAATCCCTCGGTGAGTCGATCGAGACAATTCTAAGTCCTGCAAAAATCATACCTGCGACTATTTATCTCAATATAGTCGGGAGGTTGTAAATTTAGATTTAGTATTTTTCAACAACAATAGAAAGGCAGGTATCCGGAGCCCAAGAAATTAGGAAAGAAACATTCCACATGGAGAACATGGTCTCACATGTATTTTACGCAGTGGGGCTAGGAATTATGATTTAATAACATACGAAACTAAAACGCAGTAGTTTGCGCCCGTTAAAATCCGGAAGTTATTAAATCCTCGTTCCTTACGCAAAAAGACTGAAAGAAAGTTGACCAGACATCAACATATTCGTGGTAACTGCTCACCAACCAACATATCAACAATTCGGCTACCACCAAATCCGGTTTTAAGAATAACCCGGCCAACGGGTTTGTCGATAACACGCCCGATGATAGAACTGTGCATTCCGGCCTCATGTTTCTGCATCGTTTTTAAAACATCCTCGACCTCTTGAGCAGAAACAATAGCAACAACTTTACCCTCATTGGCAAGATACAATGGATCCAACCCCAATATCTCGCACATACCCCGGACCTCTGTTCGCAGTGGAATCGCATTTTCATCAAGCTCAATACTCACCTGACTCGCCAGGGCAAATTCGTTCAAGACGGTAGCAATGCCTCCACGGGTAGCATCACGCATGCAATGAATATTCGGGCAAACGGCCAGCATATCGTTAATCAAACCGTTTAAAGGCTGGCAGTCTGTTTTAATCGTGTTTTCCATTGAAAACTCACCCCGCGCATCCACAATGGCAGCACCGTGATCACCCACATAGCCATTGATCAATACCACATCACCCGCTTGCGCCTGCTGCGTTTGAACGTTTACGTTTTCAGGAATGACTCCAATACCCGCCGTATTGATAAACAATTTATCAGCGGCGCCTTTATGCACAACTTTTGTATCGCCCGTAACAATCGCAACGCCTGCTTTATCCGCAGTTTTTTTCATCGACTGTACAATCTTGCGCAAGGTCGCTACGGACAAGCCTTCTTCGATAATCATGCCGCAAGTCAAATAAAGTGGTGTTGCGCCACCCACAGCCAAGTCGTTCACAGTACCCGTAACCGCGAGCTTGCCAATATCGCCGCCAGGAAAAAACAACGGATCTACCACGTAGGAATCGGTTGTCATCGCCAGGCGATCACCGTGTTTGGCTAACGTACTCAGATCAAAACGAGCCTGATCTTCCAGCGCTGAGAGATATTCATTATCAAAACCTCCTACGAAAACATCCTCAATCAGATCGCGCATCGCCTTACCTCCACTGCCGTGAGCTAAAGTAATGGTATCGGCTCGTAGAATATGACGTTTTGGGAGACTCATGCAGCGGCCTCATTATCTTCTCGCTTAGACAACAACTCAGGCAGGTTCCCAAAATTATAATAGGCTGCACACGCGCCTTCTGATGACACCATTAATGCGCCCATCGGTGTTTCCGGTGTGCAGGCTCCGCCAAACACTTTACACTGCCAAGGGCGAATAACACCTTTAAGCACTTCTCCACATTGGCAAGATTTGGGGTCTGCGATTTTCAGGTTCGGCACATCAAATTTTTGTTCCGCATCAAAAAGGGCGAATTCATCTTTCATTTTGACACCAGAATGATCGATAGACCCCAGGCCTCGCCATTCAAAGTATTCGCGTAATTCAAATACTTTGCTTACGGCTTCAAGCGCAGGGGGATTCCCGTCCGCGGGAACGATACGCTTGTACTGGTTTTCTACATCGTGGCGTGATTCCGCCAATTGTTTCACCGTCATCCAGATCGACTGAAGAATATCGAGCGGTTCAAAGCCAGAAATAACAATGGGCTTTTCATAGGTCTCTGCAATAAAATCGAAGGGTCTTTCCCCCACCACCATACTGACATGCCCCGGCGCCAGGAACCCATCAATCTGCATGTCGGGAGAGTCGAGAATCGCCTTGATGGTCGGCACGGTGGTAATGTGATTACAAAACAGAGAAAAATTTTCAACGCCCTCTTGCTGCGCTTGAATAACCGTGAACGCAGTGCTGGGCATGGTGGTTTCAAAACCCAGCGCAAAGAAAATCACCTGTCGATCAGGATTTTTCATGGCCAGCGCTAACGCATCCATTGGAGAATACGTCATGCGAATATCCGCGCCCTCGGCCTTGGCTTGCAGTAAACTTTTTTTGGAACCCGGCACGCGCATGGCATCGCCAAAGGTTGTGAAAATAACATCTGGCCGCTCGGCCAGGGCAACACAATCGTCTACCCTACCCATGGGTAAAACACAGACGGGGCAACCTGGACCGTGTATCAGCTCGATTTTCCCTGGCAGCATTTGCTCGATGCCGTAACGAAAAATAGTATGCGTATGCCCGCCGCAAAATTCCATAATTTGTAACGGCCGGTCCGCTACTATAGGTATCTGATCCATCACTTCGTTAATGCTCGCAATCAATGTCTTGGCTTTTTTCGGGTCTCTGAATTCATCAACATATTTCATGATTTGTCACCTAATTTACCGCGTTTATCCGCCAACAATGTGTGGGTTAAATCCCAAAGGATGTGATAACACGCAACGTGGACTTCCTGCGTGCGATGGATCGAGTCCGTTTCCACCACTAGGCAGTGATCCAGCAATGGGCTGGCCTTCATTTCGCCACCATCGCCGCCCGCAAAACCGATGGTAACCAATCCCAGTTCGCGCGCCTTGCGATAGCCCGCCAAAAGGTTTTCCGAATTGCCACTGGTAGAAAAGCCCACCACGCCATCGCCTTTGCGTGCATGCGCGCCAAGCTGGCGAACAAATACATGCTGCACACCCACATCGTTACTCACGGCAGAAATCATCGCCGTGTCCATGCACAGGTTCATTGCGGGCAAGGCGGGACGGCCCGCAGTGACCGGATGTTGAAATTCCACGGCCAAATGCGCCGCATCACAACTTGAACCGCCATTACCCATGGTAAAAAGACGCCCGTTTCGCCGGTACACATCGGCCACGGCATGCGCAATATCAATCAAAGCCTGTGCATTGGCAGCAAAAAACTGTTGCTTCATGTCAATGGAATGCTGAGATTTTTGTCGTACAGACTCGAGCAATGCAACATTTTCGCTTTGCGTATCTTTCTTTTCGCCGTGTAAAAAGGGGTAAAGATCCCGTAAGGGATTTTTACCCTCTTCGCTCATACGGGAACCTCGGGGTTATTCCTCATCGCCTCAATTTCCTCCTGAATTTCACCCAGCTCGTTCAATAAGGCCAGCGTTTTTTGCGCTTCGTCTTCGTCAATCCGACTCATCGCAAAACCGACATGCACCAGCACCCAGTCACCGATACAGGCCGCGGCCGGATGCGCATCATCAACGATGCAGGCAATATTGACGGGGCGTTTTACTCCACTAACGTCCACCTTGGCGAGCAGTTGGTCTGCATCCATAATTTCAATGATCTTTCCGGGGATACCTAGACACATAATATTTATTCCTCGTTGTTCAGTTGTTGAGCCAGTGCGATCGCAGCCTGCCCGAGAGCCAATCCGCCGTCATTCGCGGGCACCTGGGAGTGGCTGAGTACGGTGTAGCCAGCCCTCTGTAACTGACCGGTCACGCGCTCAAAAAGAATTTGGTTTTGAAACACGCCGCCCGAAAGGATGACGGTTTCTGCTAGCCCACTACCATTAATGTAAGTCAATTTCTTCACCATTGTCGTAATGGCACTACTCATCCCAAGGTGAAAACGAGTAGCGATAACGCCCGGGGAAATACTCTGGGATAGATCATTCAGCAACCGCTTCCACATTGGAGCAGGATCAATCAACGGTATATCTGAAGTCGTGTCTATCGAAAAACGGTAGCCACTGTGCTCTTCCGCGATAAGAAATTCAGGCGTAACCAATGATTCAAGCTCTATCGCCGCCTGAGCTTCATACGTCACTTGATCTCGGCATACGTCGATAGCAGCCGCAACTGCATCAAACAATCGCCCGCAGGATGAAGCCAATGGCGCATTCATACCTTTAGCAATCATTGCATCCAACGTTTTACGTGGTTTCTGCTTAAGAAATGAAGTCAGCTCAAGCCCGGGGTAGGAAGCGTCTAAATCATCCCAACCAAACACCGACACCAACTGTGCATATGTATTTCGCCACGGTTGGCGCATAGCCTGATGGTTACCCAACATCGCAACCGGTTTTATACTGCCCAGTCGTTCGTATTCATAATAATCCGCAAGTAAAAATTCCCCTCCCCAAAGCGCTCCGTCACCACCAAAACCCAAACCATCCAAAACAACCCCTAATACTTTCCCTCCACTCAATGGCCATTGGTTTTCTACTAGGCAGGCGGCAACGTGCGCATGATGATGCTGCACTTCGATAAGGGTTAAGCTCTCGGACTCTGAACGCGAACGGCCTAGCTTGCTCGACAAATACTCAGGATGCTTGTCGACGGCCAAACACGACGGCCGATGATGGAAGAGCTTTTGGTACAAATCGATGTTACGAATAAAACCGTCGTACACCGTAGCATTTTCCAGATCTCCCATATGCTGAGACACGATTGCCTCACCATCTTTAATTAAACAAAAAGTATTTTTAAGCTCGCCACCATACGCCAATACATCGGGGGCCCTTTCAAAGCCTTTGGGTAATGGCATACTTGCTGGGGCGTAACCGCGCGCACGCCGGAACATTCGTGGCTTATTATTCACCACGCGCAGCACAGAATCATCCACGCGGTTTCGGATATCACGATCGTGGAGTAGATAGTAATCAGTAATGCCGTTTAACTGATCGCGAGCGTCCTCATTATCGATACATTGTGGCATATCGCTGGGATTACCCGAGGTCATGACAATGGGAATATCCAGCGCCTGCAAAAGGACATGATGCAGCGAGGTATAAGGCAACATGAATCCAAAGAATTTTTGTCCCGGAGCCACTTCATCTGCGAGCGTGCTCGAGCGGGATTTTTCCAACAAGACAATCGGCGCTTCTTTGGAGGTTAATAGATCGACCTCCGCCGAGTTGGTTTTGCAATACCGACGCACCACCTCAATAT
>FXBE01000092.1_pt1 | contig 14046 bp, 14 predicted proteins | sample 5335311 | NCBI WGS metagenome assembly FXBE01 (sample SAMEA103928390, study PRJEB20085) | sediment metagenome | biome: marine biome; feature: hydrothermal vent; material: sediment | place: Atlantic Ocean | collected 2013-08-06T02:46:56 | depth 0.05 m | reverse complement strand
ATGGTGCTCGCTACAGGACTTGAACCTGTGACTTCCACCATGTCATAGTGGCACTCTACCAGCTGAGTTAAGCGAGCCTATTCAATCGTATTGTGTAAATAGGATGAAAGTATAGTGAAAAAAAGTTAAAAGAAGGCTTTTGCCTTTTTTACTTCCCCTCTGCCTCTTTTTCGCAGACCCAGGGACTTTTTTCACAAAGCATACTTAAGTATTTGCCTGCCTGGGGATTGCCTGCTTTGAGAGCTTTTTGCAAATAGTTGTAGGTTTTGATCTGGTCTTTTGGGTTCTCTTTTCCCCAGGTATACATCACGGCAAGGTTCACTTGCGCATTACTATCTCCCAACATGGCAGCATTTTTAAAAAGTTCAAACGCTTTTCTTCGGTTCTGTTCTACACCAAGGCCTTGAACATACAAAGAACCAAGATTATTGTATGCTTCTTTGATGCCACCTTTAGTTGCCTGCTCGTACCATTTGCTCGCCTGAAGATAGGCTTGCTTCTCGGCCCCCTCCTGAAACTGGTAAATACGACCCAAATTGTACGCAGCTTTGGCATCTCCATTTTTAGCTGCCTTTTCATACCAGCCTTTGGCTTCAGAAGGATTGGCTTTTACCCCTTTGCCATTTTCGTAAATGAGACCCACATTATACTGCGCTTTGGCATCTCCTTTTTTGGCAAGTATGTAAAAGGTATTCAATGCCTGTACATAGTTTCCACCCTTATATGCAGTGACAGCATCAGAGAACTGATCTGCAAATGTTAAACCTGAACCCAGGAGGGTAAGTATTATGTATCTTTTCATCCAAATCATTTCTTTTCCTATTCTATGGTTTCCGCAATAAACGTTTTTGTCACTTTACCGCCAAAACGGTAAATGCCCTCTTCTACACTCACATAAAGTTCATCTCCGCTGATGGGATGTACTTTTACCTGATCGGGGACTTTACCCTCTTTATGGTTTCGTATGAAACATGCCACCATACCCGTACCGCAGGCAAGTGTTTCATCTTCCACACCGCGTTCATAGGTACGGACATACATGGTCTCGCCTTCAACTTTACAAATGTTGACATTGGCATTGTATTTCTCACGCAAAGCCCTTGCCTGCTTAAGATCGAAGTTGTCAATATTGTCACGGACAGCAACAAGATGTGGGACACCTGAATCTATGAGCCACCAGGTCTCCCCCTCTTCTTCAATGTCATCTCTGAGTATGGTCGGGTCTGTCATGTCTGAAACTACATACAACCCGTTAATGGTTGCACGTATGACCCCTGCACCTGTCAGAAACTCTGCTTTTCCATCGGTAGAAATACCTTTTTCATGGGCAAAGTGTGCCACCGCACGGCTTGCATTCCCGCACATATTGGCATGTGACCCGTCAGAGTTGTAGAACTCCCATTCAAAATCATATTTTTTATGCGGCAGCAATACCACAAGACCATCCGCACCTACCCCATTTTGTCTATGGCAGAGTTGTTTTGCCAAAGAAGAGCGATCTTTCTTCTCCTGTGCAACGAACAGGACAAAGTCATTTCCGTTGGCTGAGTATTTTGTTACCGTCATAAATGATCTCCTAAAATCTCTTCTTTCACGCGTTTTGTTTCAAACTCAAGATCTTTGAGATTGCTACTGTTATTGATGACATACAAGGCATTTTCTCGTTTTTGCTCAATATCTATTTGAGCTTCTATACGAGAAAGTGCCTCTTTTTTACTGTATCCATCTCGCTGCATAAGCCTTTCAAGCTGTTGTTCCCGTGTTGCATAGACCACGATCACCTTTTCGATAGCATAACGTCCCCCCTCATAAAAAAGAGGAATATCCACAATGTAAGGCTCTGCACGCTTGTCAAGTTTGGCTGAAACTTCTGCAATTTTATCATAAATAAGCGGATGAAGCAGTCCCTCAAGCTCTTTTCTTCTCTTCACATCTGAAAAAACAATCTCTCCAAGCAATTTTCGATCCACTTTTCCCTCATGTATCAGTGCTTCCCCAAACATTTTTCCAATCTCGGTATGTTGTGCATCCAAAACCTCATGTGCGATCTTATCTGCATCTACAATACGAAAGCCCTGCTCCGACAAAAGTTTGATCACGGTACTTTTCCCTGTAGCGATCCCTCCAGTCAGCGCAATAGCGTATTTAAATGTCATAGTTTACCACTTCCTGAATGATTTGAGCTGCATTTCATCATAGCCGTAGACATCATTTCTAAATTGTAAGCCCCCATCATAATCTACCCAAGCAGTCAAATAGACTACATCAATGGGCACTTTCTTTTTCAAAGCCACATACTCTTTCTCCTTGCCTTTAAGTTGCTCCTGGGCTTTTTCATAGTCTAGGTTGTCGTTGAATGTGGAAAAGGTTTTCATGAGTTCTCTTGGTTTTTGCAAACGAATACAGCCGTGGGAGAAGGCCCTTTTGTCTCTTTTGAAGAGATGTTTGGTGGGTGTGTCATGCATGTATACAGAGAACTTATTCGGGAAAAGGAATTTTACCTTTCCCAAAGCATTTTTGTAGCCCGGTACCTGGGCAAAACGATAAGGCATGGTTTTACTGTAACGCCACTTGCTCCAGTTCACTGAAGCACCGGAAATTTTTTTAGCATCTTTTCCCCAACCCGAATGGATCTCTATACCCCGTTTTGCCATAGCATTTGGATTACGTAAAAGTTTCGGGATCATCTCTTTTTGTATGATACTCTTTGGTATATTCCAGTAAGGATTCAAAACAATATCCTCTACTGTATCAGAAAATATAGGGGTAGGGTGATTTGGTTTTCCAGTAATGACCCTCATCGTCTGAATTAATTTCCCGTTCTCTTCAAAATAGAGTCGGAAGTCTGGTATGTTAACGATAATGTGCCTTTTTCCTTCTCTTTTGTTAAGCCATTTCAGACGATCAAGGTTCAGACGGATCTTGGTAATGCGTTCATTCACACTTTGATTCAAGATCTTCAGTGTACCCGGTCCTACCACCGCATCCGTTTTCAAGCCATTGCGTTTCTGAAAATGTTTCACCGCATCCTGTAGACATCTGTCATAGCGATCTTCTTCCTGGCTTTCGGAGCAGCCTTCATAGTCTCCGGTGGCACGCAAACGCTCACGAAGCGAATACACACCTCTGTCAGAGCTGCCGGGGGTTAGCTTTCTGCTCAGGTAAACAGGTTCCCAGCCACCCTCTTCTCTAATTTTAAGATATTTCACTAGATACTTTTGCAGTGCTTTGTAGTGGTATGCTGTAGGAGTTTTTGCCTTCAGTATTTTTTTCAGACTCACTCCGAAGGCTACATTAGTCAAGATCTTAATGGCATCCACATCGGGTCTGTGCAATACCCATTCTGTATTGACATCATTGACCATAAGGTTGGAGATACGCGCATTGAAAGCACCCCAGTTGATGCTTCCAAAGTAAGCATAGTCAGTGTAGCCTTTGTAGAGTTGTGAAATTTTGAACTCAAGACTGACTTTGGCATAACTGTTTTTATGTTGCTCGTAGGCTATACTTGCCATTTTTTGTAAAATACGTGTGTCTTTATAGAGTTTTCCATTTTTGTTCAGGGTTTCATCATGTTCGATATAGTCAAAAAGTTCTTTAGCCGCAGGGGAAAGAGAGGTTTCACGTACCCATACCGGAGTAAAAAGCAACTCTTTGTAGAGCTTTTTTAAAAAACTGTTACCTGGTTCACTTTGCAGAGAGTTCAAAATGATCTCTGATGCCTTCTCCTGAAAAGCCAGTTCATTCGCTTTAAGTGCCGTAGGTGAGGACGAGAGAATCACAACAAAAGTCAAAAGGGAAAAGAAAAATCGTGAGAATGTATCTATTTTTGACATTCAAAATCCTTATGTAAATATGAAAAAATTATAGCATAATCCTCTAAGAGAAAAATTGCACAGCATTTATTAACTCTCACATGATAAAATATCTCTATGCATTTTGATTTTGGAAACCCCTGGTTCTTTTTATTGTTACTCTTTATTCCCTGTTTCATTTGGTGTAAAGTACACAATAAGTCTTTCTACTTTTCCAAATTTTCCTGGATTGGCAAACACAGTGCATTGCTCTCTTGGGAGCCTTGGCTTAAAATTACCATTTTTTCCCTGATGGTCTTTGCTTTGGCAAAACCTTTTGTGTACGATGCTGTAGGCAATGCACAAAAAAAAGGGCGTGACCTTGTCCTGGCCATAGATGCCAGTGGTTCCATGGCACAGAGTGGGTTTGATGCAAATGACCGATATAGAAGTAAATACGAAAGTACCTTATCCCTTGCCAAGGCCTTTACAAAAAAACGTCTAGATGACAACATGGGGCTTGTGGTCTTCGGTACCTTTGCTTACACCGCTTCCCCACTTACTTATGACCTTGAAGCCCTCCGCTCTCTGCTGGGAATGACCAATGTTGGCTTGGCAGGAGAGAGTACTGCCATTGGTGATGCCATCATGCAATCCATACGAACACTCTCTTTTGGACAAGCAAAGAACAAAGCCATTATTTTACTGACAGACGGCTACCATAATGCAGGAAGAAGTTCTCCCAAAGAGGCAGTATTAAAAGCAAAAGAAAAAGGTATCAAGATCTACACCATCGGTATTGGTAAAAAAAGTGACTACGACGCAGCACTTCTTGAGACCATGGCAAAAGAGAGCGGGGGGAAGAGTTACGCTGCTGCTTCGGCTGAAGCGCTTAAAAAAGTCTTTAAAGAGATCGATGCACTTGAACCAAGCCACATACGCGCAGAGAACTACCTCAACCAAAAACTTTTGATCTTTTTCCCTTTAGCCCTTGTTTTTATGCTACTTCTACTTTGGATACTGTATGAAAAAAGGAGGAAACGATGACGTTTTTGTACCCCTCTTTTTTATGGCTTTTGATCCCACTTGGCATACTCTTTTGGACAGAAAAGCCCAAAAAACTTTTTAGCACTACACATCTTCTTATTCTTGCGCTGATCGTACTTGCACTAAGTCGTCCGGTCATTGAAGAGGGGCTTCAAGAGAATAAAATTTCAGCCAAAGACATTGTCATTGCCCTGGATGTTTCCTACTCCATGAAAGCCAAAGACCTTAGTCCCACACGGTACGACTTTGCAAAAGAGACCATCTCCCACCTGCTGGAGAACAATGCCAAAGACAACATCATGCTTGTTGCCTTTACGACCAACCCTCTGCTGCTCTCTCCACCTACGACAGACCATGCACTCATAGAGGTAGCCCTCAAAAGTTTGAGACCAAAATACATTTTGACCAAAGGGACTTCTTTAAAAAGACTTTTTAGTAAACTTGCGCAGATGCCAAACACAAACAAACAACTCATACTTATGACCGATGGAGGAGAAGATGAGTCCCTGACCGAACTTGTAGACAAGTTTAAGAAAACCGATCTTCATCTCATTACGCTGGCACTTGGTACCAAAAAGGGTACCACTGTAGCAAAAGAAGACGGAGACCTCTTAAAAGACAAAGAGGGTAACTTGGTCATTTCGCGTATTAACCCTATGCTAGAGAAACTGAGCAGTGCTGTTGACGGAGACTATCTGACAGCTGCATCTTCTCCAGAAGCTACCGCAAACACTTTGCAGAACCTGATTGAACAAAGCACGCTAAAGAGCGAAGAGATCAGTAAAATGCAGCAGCACCATACGGAACTCTACCAACTCCCACTTTTACTGGCACTGTTGCTTTTTTTCATGCTGCATACCCGAGCTTCAAGATATCTGCTTCTGATTTTTGCACTTTTTGGCATGCAGCTGCAAGCCTCTGTTCTTGATGGCTACTACCTTCATAATGCCTATGCTGCCTATGAAAGTGCGGACTTCAACCGGACAGTCCTCGACTTGAAAAAGATCGATACCCCCTCTCTGCAGAGCCAGTTTGCCAAAGCCAATACCTTTTACAGACAGCAGGCTTACAAGAAAGCCATTGCCGTTTATTCTACCATATACTCAAGATCTTCGAATATAAAGCAGAAGCTCTATTACAACACTGCCAATGCTTATGTCATGCTCAAAAAATATGACAAAGCCAGAGAATACTATGTCAAAACCTTACAGTTGGGAGAAGACAAAGATGCACTCTCCAACCTGAGACTCGTGGCTCTTTTGCAAGAAAAACAGGATGCACAATTGGGTATTGCCCACCCCAAATCACAAAATTCCGACGCAAGTAAAAATGCCTCCCCGGTAAGCAGCGAAGATAAAAAAAAGTCCAGAGAAGAAGACCAGCCAAGTTCGGGTTCTGGTTCTGGGGGAGAGAACAAAAAAGAGAAAAGCAGCGACAAAGAGAAAAAACGTCTCAACATGGACACAAAAGAAGAGGCACACCCACTCAGTTCCAAAGTCTATGAACTCATTAACAAAGGATACATACGTGAAACACAACCTTGGTAAAGTACTGTCATTTTGGCTGCTGCTGACACTTAGCTTTTTGGCAGCAGAAGACCTCTCCTACACATTTCATGCCGATACAAATACGCCCTATGTCAAAGAACCTGTCATTCTAAATATCGACCTCAATCAAACCAATCATAACATTGTCCTGCTGCTTGATTTTGACCTGAAAAAAAGTGATGCCTACACTTTTCAACGCTTGGATGCAAAAGAGATGGATGCCCACCACGATACAAAAGTACTTTATACCTACATTGTTTACCCTTTAAAAGCTGGAGAGATCCCTATCCATTTCAAGCTGACAAAGAAAGTGACCACTGATTCCAGTGTTGCATACAGCTTTTCTGGAGACAGAGACAACGTCCGAGATATGGTCACCGTAAACAGTGAAGTAACGCTTCCCCCTGTGGTTTTGAAAGTAAAACCGTTGCCCAAAGCCGTTGATTTTGTAGGAGATTTCACCCTGAGACAAAGCTTTAAAAAGCACCATGCCAAAGCCTATGAACCCCTCCCTTTCCAGATAGAGATCAAAGGGAAAGGCTACACACCGCTCATTGAGAATATCATCCCAAAAACTTTGGATGTAACCCTCTTTAAAGAAAAACCTCTTGTCAAGACTGTGCATAGCCATTCAGGAAGCCAAACCTCTGTCATCTATCCCATGGCATTTTCGAGTAAAAAGAGTTTTGATCTTCCCGAAGTGAAACTTCAGGCTTTCAACCCAAAAACAAAAAAGCTCTATACCCTGAACATACCTGCACAACACTTTGACGTAGAGAAAGAAGAGAGTACTGCACTGCTAGATAAAAAGGATAGTCCAAAGCCTTTCAATACTGATTGGAGTTGGCTTAGCACGCTACTCTCTTACCTACTTGTGTTTGCTGCTGGATACCTCAGTGCCGTCAGCTTCAAATTACGCAAGAAACAACCACAGAGGAGAAAAAATATCTTGCAGGAGAAGATAGCTTCTGCAAAAGATGAAAAAGCACTGTTTCAGATCTTGATGGCAAGCGATAACAAAAAGTTTGCTCCTCTCATCGATCAACTAGAAAGTGCTTTATATAAAAATGCTAAAATAAACTTTAAAGACGTCAAAGCCATGGCAGAAAAGGAAGCAGAATGAATCAAAAGATCTTAGCACTCAAAGAGGAATTAAAAAAGGCCGTTGTAGGTCAAGAAACAATGATAGAAGGTCTCATCATCGGTCTTCTTTGTGATGGACATATTCTTATAGAAGGTGTCCCGGGTCTGGCAAAAACAACCACTATCAATGCCCTTTCCAAAGCTTTAGGACTGGACTTCAAACGTATACAGTTCACCCCTGACCTACTGCCTTCAGACATCATCGGTGCACAGATATATAACTCGCAAGATCATACTTTCAGCATCAAAAAAGGGCCACTTTTTACCAATCTTCTTTTAGCAGATGAGATCAACCGTGCTCCAGCAAAAGTTCAGTCCGCTCTGCTTGAAGTGATGCAGGAGAGACAGGTGACCATCGCAGAAGAGACCTTTCCCATAGAAAAACCTTTTTTGGTCATGGCAACACAAAACCCCATTGAACAGGAAGGCGTGTATGCCTTACCCGAAGCACAACTTGACAGATTTATGATGAAACTGCTTGTCACACATAACTCTGAAGAGGAAGAGCTTGAAATTATGCGAAAAGGTGCAACGAAGAGCTTTGGAGAAGCAAAAAAGGTACTGAGCGTAGAAGATCTACAAGGCCTGCAAAAAGAACTTGACAAGATCCATATTGACAAAGAGCTTGAAACATACATTATCCATCTCATCTCTGCTACACGGGATCCAGCAAAATTCGGGTTGGATGACTTGGTCGATAACATTATGTTCGGGGTGAGTCCCAGAGCTTCCATTGACCTCTACAAAGCAGCCAAAGCCAAAGCCTTTTTACGAGGCAATGACTTTGTCTCCCCTGCAGACATCGCTTATGTGATCCATGATGTTCTACGTCATCGCATTGTGCTCTCTTATGAAGCACGTGCAAAAGGTACGACTACGGATGAGATCGTCACAAAGATCATTGAGACATTGCCAATCCCATGAAAATAAGCGTTCAGCATGCACTGTTCAGTGTTCAAAAAAAAAGCCGTGCACTACAATGTATCTCTACACGATTCACTAAATTTGGGGTCGTAAAGTGAACACACATGTAAAAGCCCTACAGCTCAAAGCAAGACACCAAGTCTACACACTGCTTTCGGGACATAATCTTTCTAAATTACATGGAGAGGGCTATGACTTCGCTGAACTGCGTGAGTACCAGATAGGCGATGACATTCGAAAGATCAACTGGACCATTACGGCCAAACTGGGGAAACCCTATATCAAAGAGTTGCATGCCAACCGGGAGTTATCGATTGTTGTGGCAACGTTTATGGATGGCAGTATGTATTTTGGTCAAAATAACAAAAAGCAGGAAAAACTAGCCGAGGTAGCTACGATACTTGGCTATGCCGCATACCAAAATGCTGACCTATTTACCGGAATCTCATACCTTGAAGAGAGTGTGAAAAGTTCTGTACCTAGTAAACAAATCTATGAGATCGAACACTTCTCTACACAACTTTTTCAGTGTAACGTTCTAAATACCTCACTTAGGTACAAAGAGGCTGTCAGGGATCTCTTTAAACGTCTGCACAAGCCTTCTTTGCTTTTTGTCCTCTCAGACTTTCTTGAAGAGCTTGATCTCTCACTCCTGGCACAAAAACATGAAGTGATTGCTATCATCATCAGAGACAGAGCAGAAGAGTTTCCCGAAAAACTGGGAGAAGTCAATTTGACAGACCCTAAAACGGGTGCAAAACTGGATACCTATTTTGCCAACAAAAGCATACAGGAGTACCAAAAAAAATTGTTCGCCCATGACCAAAAACAGCAGGAACATTTTTCACGTTATGATATTCGATCCTTAACGATATTTACCGATGAAGAGGTGATCGGGAAACTGATACCTTTATTTACATAAGATTCTCTATACAAAAAGTAAAAAGGCAAACACCACAAAGAGTATGAAGTGCAAAAACCCTTCCAGTACATTGGTCTCTCCATCATTAAAGTTGACCATGGAGACGAGCAAGGTCAAGGCGATCATCATCGTCTGTACAGGGGTTAGAGAAAGGTTAAGTTCCATACCCATGTAGTACGACACGACGATCACTGCAGGGATGGTCAGAAGCACCGTTGCCAAAGAAGCTCCCAGTGCAATGTTGATGACTGTCTGCATACGATTATCCATAGCAGCACGCACGGCAGTAATGAGTTCTGGTGCGGCAGAGATGACTGCAACACCTACCGCACCAATGGCCATAGGCAGCCCGAATATCTCAAGCGTATTTCCCATAAAGACAGAAAGTATCTCTGCCAACACACCAATAACAATGATAGCAACAACAAGGTTCACAGCATGATACCAGGCATTTATCTCGGTATGTTGCGTACAAACCTCCCCCTCTGTGCATTCCATCTCTTCTTTACTTTTGTATTCAAAGAAATATGTATGAGACTTCAACTGTACACGCGTAAAGATGACATAGAGGGAAATGAATACCAGCACATTGAACATCATGAAGTGCATATGGTATTGAGGATCAATGAATTCAGGCAGTACCATGGCAATACCAATGGCAGTAAGCAGCATAGAAAGGTATGAATTCGAAGAGTCTACATTGTAGGGCTGTTCTCCATACTTGAGCCCTCCGATGATCGCTGCGATCCCAAGAAGCCCGTTAATATCGAGCATCACGGCAGAATAAATGGTGTCACGTGCGAGCTCAGGACTGTTAGCATGCATCATCATAATGACAATAATGACGATCTCCACGATCACCGCAGACATGGTCAGTATGAGTGTACCGTAAGGCTCTCCAAACTTTTCTGCCAACATTTCAGCATGGTGTGCTACAGACATGGCAGCATACATAATGACAGCAAAGAGAATGGAAAAACCTATTAGGTTGCCTACGGTACTCTGAACCAGGGTATGTTCAAAATAACTGATACCGAAATAGGTCAGTATCGCCAGAAAAAGGCTGTACTCTTTTGAAAAGTTTTTAAGTATTTGCATGATTATTTTAGAAATCTCTCATAATTTTTCTGAAGATTTATTTTTAGTTTTCCCTCTTCTTTTTTCACACCTTCAACACCCGATTTATAGGCTTTTTTCAAACGTTTTAAGATCTTTTCCTGTTGTTTTTCTTTATTGACATTGATGTTTTTAAAGAATTTTTTGACAGAAACCCACTTCTCTTCTTTCTGTGCTTTTACAGATTCTTCGACGAGGCTCTCCTCTTCTGTCAACACTTCAATAGCCTCTTCTTTCTTGTGTTCGAGTTGATAGACATACAGGTTTCGCATTTCATGAAAGGCATCTTTAAGTAGATCTATCTCTCCTCTTAAGGTCGTAGAAATTTGTTTATTTGATTTCTTTAAGTCTTTGACAGTACCTTTTAGAACCGAAATCGTCTCATCTTTCGCTGCAAGTAGTGAAGCATAATCAAGATCTGATGCAGAAGACGTTTTACTTGAAGATTTGGGAGTCGCTGTTGTTTTAGGGCTTACAGTCTTTGTCTCTAAGGTTTCACTTTTTTCACTGTTGTCAACCACAATGTAAAGTTTACCCTCTACATTTTTTGCTGTCAATATACCTCGTTTTATCTTTGCATAAACAGCCTGACGAGAAATACCAAGTTCCTTGGCATATTCAGCAGGTTTCATCAACTTTTCCATTATCTATCCTATGTTTACAGTTTTGTAAATCATAACATAAGTTTAATGAAAGGTTGACACTTGTTTGTCTCTTACCTATGAAGTAATGCTACTCATTGTGTTTAGATATGTTTTAGAAGTGATCTGTGAAGGAAAAGAGGATGATTCATTTACTTTTGTGTGCCGTCCAGGACAGGAACAAACAAACACTGCTCAATCGTCTCAGAAGTGATACGCCCGTTTTTTTTGTAATAACGGGTAATGATATGATAATTTTCTGCCTCTTCAACCGGAGCCACAAGTATGCCTCCCTCTGCAAGCTGCTCAAACAAAACTTCAGGAATCTCTTTTGCTGTTGCAGAAAACAAAATACGCTCAAAAGGTGCATACTGCTTCCATCCTCTCTGCCCGTCATCAAAACGGGTAAAGATATTGTGAATTTCAAGTTGTGAAAATTTGTTTTTTGCTTCTTTAAGAAGTTCATCAATACGCTCAATGGTAAAAACCCTGCGGCAGATCTGGCTGAGTATGGCTGCCTGATAGCCAGAACCACAGCCTACTTCGAGTACAGAGTCAACACCTTTGAGTTCCAAATGCTGTGTCATTTTAGCAACGGTAAGCGGTGAAGATATCCACTGGCTTGCAGCCAAAGGGAGGGCATCGAGTTTGTAAGAGAGATGTTTAAATTCATTGGGAACAAAAACTTCTCTGTCCACTTTTAAAAATGCTTCTTTTACATGCGTATCAAGGGGGAAAAGTTTCTCCATTTCATTGACAAGATTTTGTCTGTTCCTTGTTTTTATCATCTTGCAGTGTCCCCTGTTGCCTTATTCTGAGTGGAATTCTATCTAAAGTGTTATTAATCCATCACTATATAACGGCGCATCTTTTTGATCTCTCTAAAATCCACGACACCTTCAACCACCTCTTCTTTGTCATTCATCACAATTTTCCCGTTTGGAGAGATAATGGCAGAAGAGCTTGCCATATCTGAATCGGATGAGTTAGAAAGAAGTACATAACACTGGTTCATGACTGCCAATGCAGAAGAGAGAATTTCCAAATGTTTTTTGCGAAGCAGTCCCCAGCGTGCAGGTATTAACACCACATCCACACCCTCTATCTGCTTCCATAATTCTTTAAACCGTAACTCAAAACATATGAGAATGGCATACTTCACCCCTTCTATCTCAAAAGGTATGATCTTCTTCTTTTTGCCTGCATGAAAATAGAGATCTTCATCTCCAAGTTTAAAAAGCTTGACCTTGTTCTGTCTGTAAACCACTTTGTGTTTGTGTATGACCACTGCCTGATTGACAAAACCCTCTCCCTCTTCAAGAATGAGTGTGATGACAACAATTTGTTCGTTGATCTCCTGTTTTAAGAGTTTCAGTGCTTTAGCAGAGAACATCGCTGCCGTATGTAGATGTTCATAATCGTAAGCGGTCAAAAAAACTTCAGGGACCACAACAATCTGCTTATCACTGTTCTCTTTTAAAATATCTAAAAGTTTATCGAGGTTCTCCTGATAACGTTTTTCGGAAGGCAGGTTGAGGACTACTGCTTTCATATTTTTAGGGATGGTATTGATCATCTCAGCTCCTAGAAGTCATCGAGATCTAAAGATCCTTTTGAGTAGTTGGTCACATTTCCTTCAAAGAAATTTGTTTTCTGGTCATTGAAACTTGAGAAATTCTCTACCCATTTGATAGGATGTTCCACATTGTAAAGCTTCTCCATACCTACTGCATGCAGTCTTTTATCTGCCAGATACTGAATATACTGTTCGATAATACCATCAGTCAAACCAAGTATTTGTCCCTGAGTAATGTAAGCACCCCATTCACACTCCAACTTTACAGCAGAACGGAACATTTCATAAACCTCTTCCTCCAACTCTTTAGTGAAAAGTTCAGGACGCTCTTTTTTCGTCGTGTTGATCATGTTTTGGAAAAGTAGCAGGTGCGTCACTTCATCTCTTTGAATAAAACGGATCATCTGTGCTGTTCCCAGCATCTTATCTGAACGTGCCAATGTATAAAGATACGCAAAACCGGAGTAAAAGTAAATACCCTCAAGGATTTGATTGGCGAACATCGCTTTGACAATGTTTACATCAGAAGGATTGGCTGTCAACTCTTCATAGACTTTGGCAATCGCATCATTTTTATGTTTAAGCTTCATATCTCGACGCCATAGGTCATAGATCTCTTCCGAATTTGTAGAGATACTGTCAACCATGACCGCATAAGACTGAGAGTGTAAAGCTTCTTCAAATGCCTGTCTCACAAGTATAAGATTGACCTCTGGTGAGGTAATGAAAGGATTGAGGTTGTCAATAATGTTATTGGTCTGCAACGAGTCCATGAATATAAGTTGCGCCAAAACTTTGTCATAAGCAGACTTTTCAGCATCTGTCAAACGTTTATAGTCATTGACATCCCTGGTCATGTCTACCTCTTTGGGGAACCATGTGTTGTTTAGCATCATTTCCCAAAGGTTGTATGCCCACTGGTATTTAATGTCATTAAGTTCAAAAATACCTGTTGGATTACCTCCAAATATTCTTCTTTCACTTGTTTTCTCATCTGATTCTGGGTTATATATCTTTTTACGTTCCATTTGCTTGCCTTCTTAACATTTTCACATTTTCATATTTTCATTGAAAACATTATACACATTTAGGCTGATTTTTAGCTAGTGTGATATCCTACGAAGTACTTAAGATTACAGGCAACTTTTCAAGAATAAATTTTAAAAGGTTAGCACCCATTTAAAAGGGGGAATGGGTACCATACATAGTTGAAAAGTTACCTAGAAGACCAAATTAGTATTGGGTATTGAGTGTCAAAAAAGGGGAGGAAGAAATGACACTAAATAATCTTCATACACAACTATAACTTACATCTGTGTACTCTTTGTGTAGTCAC
>FXBE01000091.1_pt1 | contig 14077 bp, 14 predicted proteins | sample 5335311 | NCBI WGS metagenome assembly FXBE01 (sample SAMEA103928390, study PRJEB20085) | sediment metagenome | biome: marine biome; feature: hydrothermal vent; material: sediment | place: Atlantic Ocean | collected 2013-08-06T02:46:56 | depth 0.05 m | reverse complement strand
AGAAGCAAAAATCCTGCGTAATAATAGGTGGGTTATTTATTGCCTCGCCCCTAAGGTCCATGGCCTAAACCTTATCCAAAAAAAAGCCCCGCAATAGCGAGGCTTTTTTGTTTCAGCGAACAAGCTTGCTGGGCTTACTTACATCATACCGCCCATGCCACCCATTCCGCCCATACCACCCATGCCACCCATATCACCACCACCTGGCATTGGAGCATCGTCCTTAGGCGTTTCAGCAACCATCGCCTCAGTCGTAATAATCAAACCAGCAACAGAAGCGGCATTTTGCAGCGCTGCACGCGTCACCTTGGTGGGATCCAGGATACCCATTTCGATCATGTCTCCGTAGTCCCCATTGGCTGCATTGTAGCCGTAGTTACCAGAGTTGTTAGCAACCTCATTGAGAATGACAGAACCTTCCTCACCCGCGTTAGCAACGATCTGACGCAGCGGCTCTTCCATGGCTCGACGAGAAATGTTAATACCAACATCCTGATCATGGTTATCGCCTTTAAGATCTTTAATCGCTGTGATTGCGCGAACCAAGGCAACACCACCACCAGGAACCACACCTTCTTCGACCGCAGCGCGAGTCGCATGTAGTGCATCTTCAACACGTGCTTTTTTCTCTTTCATTTCCACTTCTGTGGCAGCACCTACCTTAATAACCGCTACACCGCCCGCTAGCTTAGCTACACGTTCCTGCAACTTTTCCTTATCATAATCAGAGCTTGATTCTTCGACCTGCGCACGAATCTGCTCAACACGCGCTTTAATATCCGCTTCGCCGCCAGCACCATCAATAATAATAGTGACTTCCTTGCTAACCACGATTTTCTTGGCACTACCAAGGTCTTCAAGCGTTGCTTTTTCTAAAGAAAGGCCTACTTCTTCAGAAATAACCTGGCCACCGGTCAGAATCGCGATGTCTTGCAGCATTGCCTTACGACGGTCACCAAAACCAGGTGCCTTGACTGCGGCAACCTTGACGATGCCACGGATGCTATTAACCACCAACGTTGCCAGTGCTTCGCCTTCAACGTCTTCAGCAACGATCAACAAAGGTCTGCCGGCCTTAGCTGCAGCTTCTAAAATTGGCAGAAGATCGCGGATATTAGAAATTTTCTTGTCAAACAACAGAACTAAGGCATCTTCGAGATCAGCCTGCATGGTGTCTTGGTTATTGACGAAATAAGGTGACAGGTAACCACGATCAAACTGCATACCTTCAACAACATCCAGTTCGTTATCGAGACCAGAGCCTTCCTCAACAGTGATTACGCCTTCCTTACCGACTTTTTCCATCGCTTCAGCAATCGTAGTACCGATGGATGTATCAGAGTTAGCTGAAATCGTACCAACCTGAGCAATCGCCTTGCTATCAGAACAAGGAGTAGAACTGGACTGCAGATCCGCAACGGCAGCGGCTGTAGCCTTGTCGATGCCGCGCTTAAGATCCATTGGGTTCATACCCGCAGCGACCGCTTTCATACCCTCATGAACAATGGACTGTGCCAGCACGGTGGCTGTGGTAGTGCCATCACCAGCAGCATCAGAAGTCTGTGAAGCAACCTCTTTAACCATCTGTGCGCCCATATTTTCGAACTTGTTTTCCAGCTCAATTTCTTTGGCAACGGAAACGCCGTCCTTAGTAACGGTCGGCGCGCCAAAAGACTTATCCAGAACTACATTACGGCCCTTGGGACCCAGTGTAACTTTAACGGCATTGGCCAAAACGTTGACACCCTGTACGATCAGATGACGCGCGTCATCACCAAACTTTACTTCTTTAGCACTCATTAACTATTCCTCAGCTAGATTCTTGATTAGGCTTCAATGACGGCGATCACGTCGTCTTCACGCATGACGAGCAACTCTTCACCTTCGACTTTGACCGTGGTGCCAGAGTACTTGCCGAACAACACGCTGTCGCCCACTTTAAGATCCAAACCACGGGTCTCGCCGCTGTCTAGAATCTTGCCATTACCCACAGCAACCACTTCGCCGCGATCAGGTTTTTCAGTAGCGGAATCAGGGATTACGATGCCACCGGCGCTCATGCGCTCCTCTTCGACGCGTCGGACTACCACGCGATCGTGTAAAGGACGGATATTCATTTACTATTCTCCTGGATAAATGATGTTAAATAACGAAAAATATTCCAGCTGTTAGCACTCAGGCCGGATGAGTGCTAATAATAGGGGCGGTTTTGTGGAAGTCAACACCCGCGGCACAAATTAAACTGTGACGGGGTCACTAGGGCCTGTTAACACACATTCAATAATTGCTGCCGGAGGCCATTTTTTCGATTAACAAGGCACAAGGAGAGCCGTGTAGTGAGTCTACATAAACGACTGATAACGCAGTTAAGCGGAAAAATGGCACGGCCCTTCGGGTTGCGCCTGAAGAAACGCCACTCGGTGTTGCTCGTTGCTTATATGGAACGACCAAACTGCGCGCCTCGCGCCTTGATTGGCGCTTTTTCAGGCGCAACAGCAACTATTGAATGAGTGTCAACAGGCCCTAGATGAGGGCACTCTACAAACGCGAAAGGTATAGATTGGCTGAATCGAGTCTCAGTCCATCAGAAAAGGTGGAGTGAAGATCATGTTGAACATTAACTTATTCATGGCAATCTCAATATATCGCCAAATGCACATAACCCGCAGCTAGCGCAATTAAGGACAATAAAGAAGAGTGTCCACTCTTTTTTGGAATGACTCATGATTTACTCCCGATTATTATTAGCATTAAAAAAAGGGAGCATAAAGACCTTGAGGCACTTGCAAAACTATTTTTCAAAACCAATAATCAATGACTTGCAGCGTATTATCCAGCGTAACTTGTTGATTATTTGATTTTGCACGGAGTTTTGCAAGAGGCTCCCTTGTAAAATATTCACCAGGCACCGGCGATTAGGCTAACGAAATATCCGGCCGACTGCTACTTGGCCAGAATGCAGTGACAATGAGCTGTACGCTCTCGCTATGCGCCTGAAAGTGGTAGATGTTTTCTTTTATGGTAAGTAAGCGATAGAAATATACAGTGCTTTAGTTCACTCACGGGTATTTCATCATTCTTAGAAAATACGATGGCCCGATTGCCCTCAAACCTGAAGATATCACCATAAAGCTCTTTAAACGTATCAATCAGCGTGGTTTTACAATGGAAATACACGGCATACTGATCGGGCTGTGACTTTTTCCAGCCCAATCGTACGGTACTTCCACTCTTCGTCACATAGCTCGGTTCGCCCCATTTGAGCGTTTCTACCAGGTCGCTGACGCCGTCTGTTTCTGATGCAGTGTCGAGGACTAATTGCCGGAGGAACATAATTTTTCCCCGCATAGAATCGGGGTATCTACTAAATACTTCCAATACTTTATGGCCCATAGGACTTCCCATAATTATTAACGCCTTCGCCACTTCTGAGTCACTCTAAGTACCTACGAAAAACGCCCTATTTCGTCACACCCATATAGATATAGTCCACTTGATTGGTCATAATATTTGCCTCGAAATAGGCTCCTTAGATACGATGACTGCGAACGATCAACTCCAAACGTCATGGCACGTCAATTTATTGACGAAATAAAAAACAGGTTAAACTTTAACCCACTAAGCCTGTCTACAGGCGTATTCACCAATACTCAATCGATAAAATATGCAATTTGCTAAAATGAATCACAAGGCAATCATATCAATACTTTGCCTACTGGCCTGCCTTGGTGGCAGCAATAGTCTTTTTGCCGCCACTCAACAGGTGCTTATTGTGCATGACTCTTCTGGCCCAACCGGATATGTTGGCAAAGATTTTGCCATTATGCTGGAAAATCTGCTCGGCCATTTTGATGCGGATATTACCGTCACACCCGTTTCATCCTATACGAGCGGCTTGATTGGCAGCCAGGATGCGACTTTCTATATTGGCTCGACCTTTGATGAAGAGAGCTTTCTTGAGGCAGGGTCCAGTGCGCAACAAAACTACCGCAGCTTTGTCGGAGATGCTGCGACAACGGGCAAACCGATGACCTGGATAAACTATAATTTGCCCAGCATGATCGATCAATGGGATCCTGCCTGGGGTGCTAACAGTTTCACTGAAAAGACGGGCATTCAGTATGCTGGCTTCACGAGTGATCCCGGCTTTAATCGAGTCAAATACAAAGGCGTTGAACTTGATAAAGGCGTAACCTGGGGGAGCCCCGAGACCCCACCGGCTGATGGCTGTACTGCGGAACCCGCCAACGAAACCTCAGGCGATGACCAGATCCGCTATGCCTGCTCAAAAGGGCTCGTCACAATCGATATTGCAGATCCATCCCGCGCGAAAGTGATAGCATCTGCCCATACAACCCTGCAAGCAGACCTTGGGGAGCATGAATACATCACCCGCTCAGGTAACTTTTGGTTCATCGGCGATATACCCTTTACCTATTTATCTGCAGAAGACCGTTATCTTGCCTTTGCTGATGTTCTGCATGACATCCTCGGGACAGGTACTGAGCACGACCAATCACCTACGGCCTTATTGCGCCTAGAAGACGTCAGTGCTGGCATTAATCCAACATTATTCAAAACCCAACTTGAATACCTAGATAAAGAGGCCGTCCCATTCTCAATAGCCACAGTGCCTGCTTATGAGGATCCAAATGCAAAAGACATCGTATCCGCCGGCGTTGCCCGCAGCCTTAAACTGCCACAATCAGAAGTCGCTAAGATTATCGAGCCCTACTATCAAAAAGGACTGGCCTCAATTGTCGCTCATGGCTACACCCATCAATACAGCAACGTTGAAAACCCGTTTGATGGTGTAACCGGCAAAGATTACGAATTCTATCGCGTGAGCTTAAATCCCAACGATAATTCACAGCTTCAGTTTACCGGCGCCATCCCAGAAGATTCTGCTGAATGGGCAAAGGATCGTATGTGCCAAACCGAGGGTTTATTACGCCAAGCAAACTTCAAAGCCTTCGCCTGGGAAGCTCCTCACTACTTAGCGTCCAAAGAAGACTATCTAACCATCAAAGAACTCTACCCCGTTCATTATGGCCGGACCGCCTATTTCAACCCAGAGAGAACCGATGGCCAAGTACTCAATCAACTTTTTCCATACGTAATTAAAAAAGACAGCTACGGATACCATCAAATTCCAGAGAACATCGGCAATATTCAAACAACTCCAAGAGCCGGTTTTCGTGTAGCACTACCCGAAGATCTCATTCGCTCTGCTGAAAAAATGAAGGTTGTGCGCGATGGCGTTGCGAGTTTTTATTATCACCCTTTTTTAGGTACAGAAGATTTAAGCAAAACTATCACTGGGCTTAAAGAACTGGGATATACCTTTAAGGCACCTTGCTCACTAAGCCCAGAAGGCTGCCCAGATCCAAGTGCGGAGATAGCTGGTTCAGCCCAGTGCTCAGGAGTCGCAATTAATAGCGACAGTGGTGTCAGTGAAGGTGCTGGTGCCGATAATGATAATGGAGGCGGAAGCCCAGGATTTCTTTGGTTACTACTTATGGCAACAATACGCCTAGTTATTCCAAAACCGACAAGCCAAGAGACTCTATAGAATAACGCACTGAACAAATAGTAACTAACAAGGAAGATCACGAAGTTTACCCGCTTGAGGCACTTGCAAAACTATTTTTCAAAACCAATAATCAATGACTTGCAGCGTATTATCCAGCGTAACTTGTTGATTATTTGATTTTGCACGGAGTTTTGCAAGAGGCTCGCTTGATTACTCGTTTTTCTTTGTGTACTCGGCAACTGCTCCTGCGTTACTCTAACTACCTGCGTCCATGCAGGCGTTCGTGCTCTTCGTGGTGATAAAAGTTGAGAGCCAGCTCCGTTCACTCAAGCCTTTTCCTTTATCCAAACAATCACAAAAAGTATCGAGACCGTCATTGCGCCCAAAATATCCATCAACATATCTTTTTGGGCATCCCACTCGTCACCTTGCGAACCTAGAAACGCTGCCCCAGATTCGCCACCATAAAGCACCGCAAAATACATCTCAATCACCTCGTACAATGCGCCCCAAAATCCTAGCGCAAAAATACCCAGTAACACCGCAGTAGCAATACTCGTAACCCAGCGTTTTCGATAGAACAGTTCTGCAATGGGATAAGCAAACACACCCACCAAAAAATGCCCTAATCTATCGAAATTATTTCGACCTTCGGGAAGTAAAAATTCCATATTTAGAAGAGAGAGGGTCTTATTACCCCAATCGAACGGCACCAAAGCAAAAGTATAATGCCCACCAATCGTGTGATAACAAAGGAATAGCCACATTAAAAAATAAGCAATATTCGAGAATTGAAACCAGCGCCAAGTAAGCACCAAACCAGCGACAACAATCACTACCGGAAGATTTTCCGTCCACCAGGTCGCTCGATCGTAAGGATTCACAGCCGTCACGGTGAACAACAACAAATACAATCCAAGAAGCGTAAAGGGCAGACGGGATAGGCGATTCATAAAAAACTACGTTTGGTTCTTATTCCGAAACTCGATGCGATAGGTGCTATAGAATGGCTAATCAGACCGAGGTTCTTTTGGGTCATCGTCATCATCAGAACCGCCTTCATCATCATCGATGTCATCAAGCTCGGCCTCCATCTCAGCATCCGTCATCGGGCGATAACGTGGCTCATCAATCAGTGCATCTTCAACAGATTGCTCCATAGAACTTCCTCCCACTACCGCGGCGGCGGCCGTAGAACCATCCGTATCACTCGCCTCTTTAGCAAACTCACGCGGAGTAATACGGTGGGAGAAAAACAATCCTACTTCAAACAATACCCACATTGGTATCGCCAACAGAACCTGCGAAATAATATCAGGAGGCGTTAAAAACATGCCGATAACAAACGCACCGACAACAATATACGGACGCATTGAAGCCAACTTTTCGGGTGTTGTCACCCCCGTCATTACAAGTAGGATAGTTGCAACTGGCACCTCAAAAGCAATACCAAATGCAAAAAACAGCATAATGACAAAATCGAGGTAGCGATTAATGTCCGTCATAACCGCCACACCATCGGGTACTACACTGGTAAAGAACCCGAATACCAACGGGAATACAATATAGTAGGCAAACGCCATTCCCAGATAAAACAGCAGCACGCTGGACACCAATAGCGGTATCGCCAAACGCTTTTCATGCTTATAAAGTCCCGGAGCAATAAAAGACCAAAGTTGGTGCAGCAAATAGGGAACCGTCATAATAACGGAGAGCATCAACACTAATTTAAAAGGCGTAAGAAAGGGCGAAGCAACATCAATCGCAATCATGGAACTGCCTTCAGGCAGGTGACGCGTCAACGGACCGGAGACAAAGGTATAAATGGGATTAGAAAAAGGGAATAAAACGGCAAAACCCAATACGATGGCAATGACCATCTTCAGCAATCGATCACGTAGCTCAATAAGATGGCTTAGAAACCCCATCCCAATTCCGCCTTTATTATTTTCTTCTGTATCAGCCATTTAGTTATTTTGAGTCAGAATTTTTTTTATCGGTATTATCGGACGAAGTATCTGCCGAGGGTTTCGATTTAAGTACTTGCTCTGTTTCTCTAAAGGATTGCTCAGTCTCTGACTTGGTCGAATGTAAAAAATTTTTCAGCTCCTGGATCTCATCTTTTTGTTGATTAAGCATTTTTTCCAGATCCTCATTGCGGAATTCCTGCTCAACATCAGTGCGTACGTTAGCCACGAAACGCCGCGCCTTGCCGACCCAAAGTCCCGCCTTACGCGCAAGGCCAGGCAACCGTTCTGGCCCAACAACCAGTAGCGCCAATACAAAAATTAGCCCAAGTTCCCAAAAGCCTGCATCAAACATATTAGGTCAACCTTTAAACCTTTTCTTTTTCGTTTACCTTACCTTCCACCACATCTGCGTCCTTTACCTCGCCATCAACAATGCGAGTTGCATCTTTCTTCTCATCCAGTTTTTCTGGATTATCCTTTTTCATGCTTTTATCACCATCGACCATCGACTTTTTAAAGTTCTTGATCGCCCCACCTATATCGCCGCCTACGCTCTTCAAGCGCTTGGTACCGAACAACAACACCACAATCAATAAAATTAGCAACAATGACCAAGGACTAATACCACCAAAACCCATAACGCTTCTCCAAACTCAATTAAATTACTTTGTTGCTCGACTTGCCTTTTCTTCGTGCCCTGACACACCAAATCGCCGTGCCAGTTCATCAAGTACCGCTTCGGGCCTGAGTCCCGAGTGCGCGAGCAACACCATACTATGAAACCACAAATCCGCGGTTTCATAAATAATCTTCTCCGCCTCTCCATCTTTGGCGGCTATTACTGTTTCCGTGGCTTCCTCACCGATCTTTTTCAGGATCGCATCCAGGCCCTTTGAATAAAGGCTAGCAACATAGGAATCACCGGCGTCAGCCTGTTTTCGTGCTTCCAGGACATCGGCCAATTCACTCAGGATTTCAGACATAGTTTATGCGACAAAAGACTAAAACAATAGTCTACCATGAAGGATTTTCTACGGAGGGTTTGCTTGCTTAACGAACGGGAATTCCTCTGGCGGCCATGTGCGCTTTGGCCTCACCAATCGTAAACTCCGCGAAATGGAAGATGCTGGCGGCCAATACCGCATCGGCACCGCCTTCAGTGACACCATCGGCCAGATGATCCAGAGTACCCACACCACCAGAGGCGATCACAGGCACCGACACCGCCTCACAAACCGCCCGGGTCAAGGGGATATTAAAACCCTGCTTTGTACCGTCCCGATCCATGCTGGTCAGTAAAATCTCTCCGGCACCGCGCTCCACCATTTCCTGCGACCACTTTATAGCATCTAAGCCTGTGGGTTTCCGGCCTCCATGAGTAAAGATCTCCCAGCGCAGCGGCTCACCTTCCACGCTAACCTGCTTAGCATCAATCGCAACCACAATGCACTGCGACCCCATTTTGTCGCAGGCCTCAGAGACGAAATCAGGATTAAAGACTGCGGCAGTGTTAATCGCAACCTTATCGGCTCCAGCATTGAGCATGCGGCGTATATCCGCCACTTCACGAATGCCACCGCCGACCGTAAGCGGAATAAATACCGATTCGGCAACATCCTCAACGACATGCACGATGGTATCGCGCCCATCCAAGCTGGCAGTAATATCCAAAAAGGTGATCTCATCCGCCCCCTCAGCATCATAGCGGCGCGCAACCTCCACTGGATCACCGGCATCACGGATATCTACAAACTGGACGCCTTTCACCACGCGACCAGCGTCGACATCAAGACAGGGGATTATTCGTTTGGCTAAGGGCATAGGCGTTTACATTTTGTGCCGAATTATAGCTGAACAGTGTCTCATAACGTATAGAATTCTGCGATATCTATGCCGAAGCTAATAAGAAATCTCTGCAAGCAATGGCCGTCGATATGTTTTCTGCCTTCGTTTCAAGGGTGATAGCGCAGAGGCGGGCCACGCAAACGCCTTAAGGGTACCTCGATTTATTCATCGTATCGACATAAGCCCACCTGCTTAATCGGCTCGCTTTGGATAAACTTTCCTTCTTAAAATCACACACTTCTAGTGTGATGCCATAAACGAGCCATTCTCTACCCTTTATCTCCTCACCCTGGATGCTCATCAGTGGTCTTCTACAGTTTTCAATACTAAAACCGATGAAGACAATAGCTTACACATAACTTCTTTCTTTCATCTGAAGCTAATTAAGCTACAGAAATTAATCATAAATAGAACTACTGCAGAAAGGCTTCGCTGGTCTGTTATTACCAGATAATTTAGGACCACTATGAATAAGAACCCACTCGCTTCAATTGTCGTAGCAAATTATAATTGCGAAGCCTATATTGCCCAGTCATTGTCTTCAGCACTTAATCAGTCGCTTAAGGATATAGAAATCATTGTTGTTGACGACAACTCAACCGATAATAGCCGGGAAATCACCCATGAGATGGCACCCAAGGACAGTAGATTAAAAATTATTAATTTGGAAGTAAATATGGGCCCGTCAGGTGCTAGAAACAAGGCTCTTGAAATAGCTCAAGGCGACTGGGTTGCAATAATGGACAGCGATGACCTTATGCATCCGGATCGATTGACAAAACTCTTACTCACCGCAAAAGAACATAACGCCGATATTGTAGTGGATAGGTCTCCCTATTGGGTATCGCTCCCAGAATATGTATCTTCTAATACATTTAACACTAGAAATCGTCCGGGCTATGGGGTTCTGAAGCCATTAATTCGCACTGAATTAATTCAGGCCAGTCAAACGGTCCATGACGAGTCACTCACCAATTCTGAAGACTATGATTTCATTGTCAGATTAATGCTGGCGGGTGCCAAATATTTAATTACCCCGTATGCAGGTTATTACTATAGAAAACATAGCGCATCAATTTCCTACAGACTAGATATAGATATGCTTGAGAACATGTACACCGCGAACCAAAAAATAAGATCGCTTATTTCTTCTGATAATGCAGAGTTAATAATTGCTGTTGAAAACAGGCATCAGTCGATAAAAAACATGCTATCGTTCCAAAAATCAATCGAGGCCCTTAAACAGCGTCAGTACTTTGATGCTTTTTTCATAATAATAATAAACCCCAACTCCGCACCATTATTCCTGATTCCCATTGGTGATATTCTGAAAAGGTTACAATCGAAAGTAAAGCGTATAAAAACACCTGCGCACCAAAGCTCTGACGCTGAGAAAGTAGCGAGTTTCATTACAAAAGGTCAACAAGGTGTAGATGCAGTTTTTAGAAAAGGAAGGCTTCACTAGTTATTCGATAATCCAAGACTTTATTAAAAACCAAACCTGACCAAACTCCGCCAAGTGAAACTCAAAAACCTAGCATTCAATGCTGCAGCACTTTCTAGCGCTAAAGTATTAGCGACGGCATCGCAATTCCTGATTCTTCCTATTATAGCGCGCCACCTATCACCTGCCGATTTTGGCGTTGTGGCATTGGCCATGACTTTTGTCCTTTTCACTATGGTGATCGCCGATGCTGGATTAGGCAACTCCCTGGTCAGAACCAATCATCATGACAACTTAACTTGGTCCAGCGCCTTCTGGTTTGTGGGGGGGCATTGGTTTGAGCCTTGCATTGTTTCTTGCAATTTTAGCGCCTGTAGTAGCGTGGTGGTTCTCCGAACCAGAACTGCAGCCCTTATTGCTGGCGCTCGCTCTGGTTCCCATCATTCAGGGGATTTTGTCAGTTCCTCAAGCGGAAATGCAAAAGCGAGGCGCTATCCCACAAATTGCAATGGGTGAAACGCTAGGTACTTTTGCAGGTTTTGGAGTAGCCGTTTGGATTGCTACCCATGGCGGTGGAGCCTGGGCTTTGGTAGGGCAACAATTAGTATTTTGGATTATTCGAGCGTTCGGTGTCGGGTATTTTACAAATCTCCGTCCGCAATCCCAATTCTCTTGGGATGCCTTGGGGGAACACCTAAAATTTGGCCGCGACACAATTGGATTTGCTTTAGTTAACTTTATACTTCGACAATCCCATAACCTTGTTATCGGTAAGCTCCTGGGATCATACCCGCTGGGTGTTTACTCTGTAGCTTCACGATTTTCAAACCTGCCGGCAGATGTCATTGGTGGTCCAATTCTTTATTCGCTATACGCGCATTTAGCAAGGATGAAAGATGACAAAGCCGCCATGCGCCATATCATTCTGTCAGTCACTCGGTTATTAGCGATTCTAGTACTTCCCCCCATGGCATTAGTCGCCGCGGGAGGCGAAACTTTTTTCACACTGTTTCTCTCAGACGAATGGTCTGATGTTTCTACAATCTTCCTTTTAATTGCGCCTTCAGGGGCATTGCAAGGGATTGCGATGCTTTATGGCACCGTACTTATGGCAACAGGAGAGACCGGGAAAAGACTCCAAATTGCCGTTGAAATGGCTATCTATTGGTTAGCGCTCCTCTTTGCCACCATATCATTTGGTATAAAAGTCGTCGCCGTAGCAAATACGATATGGTTCTTGAGCTATTTTCCTCGGCTTTTACGTTTATTCTTGAGCAGCGTTGATTGCAAAAGGAGCACCTATATTGCGATTCTTATCAGACCCGCAGCGATAGCCATTGGCGCAGCGCTTATTCATTACCTGGTCAACTTTATTTTCAAACCTGGCCCACTCCAAGAAATGGCTGTGATTATTTTAGAACTTATTCTAGCCTGGGGAATTTGCATACTTATTGAAAAACGCCAGATCAAAGATGATACACAGTACTTAAGCAAAATCTTGCAGAGGACTTGATCCTAGAGGGATAGGACGTTCAACGCCCGTTGGCAAGGGTGCAGCGCCTTCACTGAATCTGACTGATTCCGGAAAAATGGCACAAGCAACTATTAATGAAGGGTGAATCTAAGATCTTCGCGTCAAAGCATCACAGGGATTACCGATTACCCACCGAATACCCGGATCCTCCAGGGACAAATCCTTGCCGCGCGAACTACCCATCCAGCAAAGTAGAGTCATGAATCCCTGGCCACCGCTACCAGCTCACCGTCTGATCAAGCTCATAGTCGTGGCGATCTTGATTGGCCTCTTCATCCAGCATAATCATCTGATTGAACTTTGACCCGTTAGGCACCCGCTAAGAGAAGGGATGCTAGGAGGTTCTGTGGGCTCGCCGATAGCGCTCAAGATGCGCCTGATGAGTTCCCCGCTCCTCGATAAAGGGAGTCTCCTAAAGGTAAACTCGGCTAGACTGCGTTTACTTGATATTCTATCGCCTGAATTATGGACAGACCTCATTTATGAAGTTGGTAAAAACTCTACTGCCCTTACTAGTTCTCTTGGCTGGCGTCGTCGGAGCCTGGTGGCTAATGGCAACCGCCCCTGAAGGTGAACACAAAGCGTCGGCACCAGTGACACCGCAGGTGGAGGTTGTTGAATTGCAACCTCAAGACTATGTGGTTGAAGTTACAAGTCGTGGAACGGTCTCACCGCGCACCCAAAGCACCCTGGTCGCGGAGGTCACAGGTAGAATTACCGAAGTGACGAATAGACTACGTGAAGGCGGTTTTTTTGAGCCAGGCGACCTGCTGGTAAACATCGATCCACGCGACTATGAGAGCGCCATGACCATCGCCCGGGCGGAGCTCGCTCAGCAAAAACTCAGCCTCAACCAGGAACAGGCTCGCTCGCAGCAAGCGAACGATGACTGGCAACGCTTAGGTAGCGGTAGCAAAGCCAGTGACTTGGTATTGCGCAAACCGCAACTTTCCAGTTCGCGCGCTGCGGTTTCTGCCGCCGATGCGCGATTGAAGCAGGCGCGTACCGATCTTGACCGAACCCGCATCGAGGCCCCCTACGCGGGACGAGTGCTGGAAAAAAAGGTGGATGTTGGGCAATACGTGCGCGCCGGCGAGGTTCTGGCTTCGATCTACGCAATCGACTATGTCGAAGTGAAACTGCCGCTCAGCGCGGCTCAACTCGAACAACTGCAACTACCGGAGCATTATCGTGGTGAGCACCCCGACAACAGCGCTAACCCTGCAGTGACTCTGATCAGTCGTTCCGGTTCTACACAGCACCACTGGCAGGGCCAAATCGTGCGCAGCACGGGTGCTATCGACACCCGCAGTCGACAGCAATTTGTGGTAGCCCAGGTCGATGATCCCTATGCGCGTGACGAAAATGGCCGACCTCCACTCAAAATGGGCAGTTTTGTGGAGGCGCTAATCAGTGGCAAGACCTTCACCAATGTCTTCGTTATTCCTCGCTCAGCTTTGCATGAAGGACGCGATATCCTATTGGCCGTGGACGGCAAACTCAAACGTCAGGCAGTGAATATTGTCTGGTCGCAGGGCAATGAAGTCATCATCAGTGGCTTGCAGGCAGGCGCCAAACTGATCATTACCCCACCCGCCTACGCTGTGGATGGAGCAGCCATTGCGATTAAGGACACCGCAAAACCTGAGACCGAAAAAGCGGCCAATGCCTCCGAAAAGGGAGAGGAGAGCTGATGATCGCCTGGTTCACGCGTAACGGCGTCGCCGCCAATCTACTCATGGCGGTCCTTA
>FXBE01000090.1_pt1 | contig 14110 bp, 12 predicted proteins | sample 5335311 | NCBI WGS metagenome assembly FXBE01 (sample SAMEA103928390, study PRJEB20085) | sediment metagenome | biome: marine biome; feature: hydrothermal vent; material: sediment | place: Atlantic Ocean | collected 2013-08-06T02:46:56 | depth 0.05 m | reverse complement strand
CCAAACATTTTACCATTCGCGAGGCTTTCTTGCTTTTAGTTTCAACAGTTTATATGGTGTTTTTTACTGAATTTGAACTCCGAAACTTGAGTTATCAATATACTGCAATTACCACTAAGCTAAGGCGTAATGTATCCATTTTCACCACACTAAAAACAAGCGGCTTTTTCTCTCTGACATCCAGGTCAGCAATGTTCCTAGGATGCGCTTTGACGGGCCACCGCTGTCACCAGAAGAGATAAAGAATCAGGTGGAGCGTTTTGTTTTGTTGAGTTTTTCTTTAATTCACTACCGGCCAGTTCCATGATCATTCGTAATGCATGATTTACAGATTCTGAGTCTTTAAAAACTTTTGCTATTTCTGGCTCTAAAAATATAACATTACTACCTTCTTGGTATGCTCGATAATGTTTACCACGAACACCTTTTGAAAAATAATATTCAGGACACATTTCACTTTCTTTACTGATTTTTTTCATAATATTTCAACTCTTTTTTCGTGGCTTTTCGCACACTAATGATACGAATTAAACTCTGCTTTCTTTCAGTATAGGATACGACAAGTACATTCCCTGCACTTTGATCTTCCAATACTCAGAAACCTATATTCGCCTGATGAATGCACTGGATCTTCTACGGTCAATTCCAGAGGATCACCAAATACTGTGGTAGCTTCAGAAAAACTGATACCATGCTTTTTCTTATTCGTTGCCGCCTTATTTTTATCCCACTCAAATTCAATCAATCAATTCCCCGATGGAAATCTTAACGCCCACATAAACGGTCGAGCGATGAGAGGATATTAAGCTTCTGCAATTCACACCCATTCCTTAATCCGCCGGCACCGTCCTTTCCGCCGCCCATGAACGAAGGTAGTCAATTTTCTCTTTCATCAGAATTGATAGCGGCTTAGTTTGCTTTATTTCCGCCAATACTAATTCAGTTGTAAGGGTCTTTTTTTGCGCAAAGGCAGAATAAATCGCGGCCACAATGGCTTGCTCAATTTCTGAACCGGAGAATTTTTCGGATGCTCCACCCAGTGCTACTAAGTCAAACTTTTCTGGATCATGTTCGCGCTTTTTAAGATGTATAGAAAAGATGGCTTCGCGTACGTCGGGTTTGGGTAAATCGACAAAGAATATTTCGTCAAACCGTCCTTTACGCAGTAATTCAGGCGGCAAGGATTCAATATCATTGGCGGTGGCAACTAAGAAGACACGACTCGAACGTTCTGACATCCAAGTGAGTAAGGTGCCGAGGATTCTTTTTGAGGGGCCACCGCTATCTGAATCTGTTGACAGACCTTTTTCGATTTCGTCAATCCATAAAACACAGGGCGCCATGACTTCTGCGGTTTTAAGTGCTTCGCGCAGGTTGCGTTCGGTTTCACCATAAAACTTGTTATACAGGGCCGCAAAATCTAGGCGTAATAAAGGCACCGACCAAGCACCCGCAACCGATTTTGCGGCGAGACTTTTACCGCTGCCCTGCACGCCAAGCAGTAACATGCCTTTGGGCGGATCAATGCCTGCTGGAGGGTTCTCGGCGACAAAAACCTCGCGCCGGTAACTCAACCATTCTTTCAGTTTGCGTAAACCTGCGACATCGTCAAATCGGGCGGTGTCGGTTTCAAAGCTCAGTACGCCTTCGTTGTCGAGCAATTTGTATTTGGCCTTAATGCTTTCTTCAACATCTTCATCGGATAAAACACCATCATCATAAATAAGCGTGCGCACGATTCTTTGTATATCGGAAGAACCGAGCCCAATCAGATTTGTCACCAGCGCATCGATAACCGATTTCTGTGCTTTTACTCGACGTTGCTGCTGTTTCCCCCATGCTTCGCTTTCTTGGTGAATAATTTCCCTGATTTGCTCAGACGAAAGTAAGGACAGTGAAAATTTCGCCGTCACGCCACGTAAATCTTCGGGTGTATCCAATGACACGCCAACCAGGACCAGCGTATGTGCCACTTTGCTATGCTGTTGCGCCAGTTCTCGGATCATGCGAACAACAATGGGTTCTTCCAGATGCGGTTGAATATCGAAGAATAAGTAAATACCCGCCTCGGGGTGGTTGATTATTTCTCCAAGCGCGGTTTCGGGTTTTTGTTCGCCACTGGCTGATGAGCCTGGATTTAACCCTTGCAGACCCCGCGCAATTGACCAGTGATGTACCGGTTTTGCCAGGCGAGTACCCAGGCGTTGAAATAGCTCTTTGACACGCATTTCATCCTTGGTTTCCAATACGATGACAGGGGTGCCGGATTGAATAATGAGTTCAAGGTCCTTAAGGTCATTCATTTGCCACAAGCCTTTCAATAGTGATGTTAGAATTTAAAAAAATCTGTAACGACTCAGCTAACCCCTGAAATACGCCAAATCAGCGTTCAAAATAGTCATTTTACTAAAGCATAAGTGCCTGCAAGCAGTCACTAAACAACCGTAAACCCACATTTTTTGGCATAATTTGACGTATTTCAGCGATAATCTGAGCAGTTACTCTTTTGTTGAATACTCGCTCAGTAGTTACAAAAAGTTTATCATTACTCACTCATTCTATATACAGGAAGCAAGCGACATGCTGCGACACTTTAGTAAATGGTTCCTTCCACTGGCTCTCGTGTGTCTGAATGTAAACTCTGTTCAGGCAGCTCCCGGTTACGTAGAGTCCCCGCCCCTCTCTGAAGTGGTTGGCAATACTAAGGTTGGGCCGGTTGCCGATAGCCCTGACGGGGTACAAGTGCCCTTTATTACCTGGGGTGGTGATATTGCGACCATTCTTGCGAATGGCGATGCCAGGCAAACTCAAGCCGGCAGTCTATTTGCAACTCAAGGGTTAAAGCTTAATTTAAAACGGGAAGATAGTTTTAGCCAGCAAGTCGTGTCGTATATGCAAGGCGAATCTCCCTATCTGCGCGGCACGGTTGGCATGATCAATATGGCAGTGGAGGCTTTGTCCGTCGATCCAAAAACCACGCCTGTCGTCATTTATCAGATGACCTGGTCTGCGGGAGGCGATGCACTGGTCGTTAAACCGGGCATTCATGGCGTGAAAGATTTAAAAGGCAAAACAATTGCCTTGCAGGCTTATGGGCCACATGTCGATTATATGACCAAAATTTTGGCTGATGCTGGGCTTTCCCCTGGCGACGTTAAACTGCGTTGGTTGCCGGACCTAACGGGTACGGACAACGCACCGATGGCGGCTTTACAATCGAATGATGTCGATGCTGCGTTCGTCATTATTCCCGATGCGATGGTACTGAGTTCAGGCGGGACGGTTGGCACCGGTGCGGAAGATTCCGTTAAAGGTGCGCGCATTCTGTTATCGACACGAACGGCTAACCGGATTATCGGCGACGTGTATGCCGTACGCAGCGATTATCTCGAAAGCCACCGTGAAGAAGTTGAGTCATTTGTACATGGTTTGCTACAGGGACAGGAAGCGCTACAGTCCTTGGTTAAAGAAAAAGCGTCTCAACAAAAAGCCTATCAACGCACCCTTCGTAGTGCCGCTGAACTTTTGCTGGATAGCCCTCAAGCGGTTGTCGATACAGAAGGGCTTTATGCCGATGCTCAGTTTGTAGGCTGGCAAGGCAATGTCGATTTCTTTTCCAACCCTAAATTTCCACGTTCATTGGCACAGCTCAGTACGGAAGCACAGAGTTCTTTTCAGCAACTGGGTTTACTGACTAAAAGCCAAGCACTCACACAAGCAGGTTGGGATTATGAAAAACTAAAATCAGGCCTCAGCAACGTCGACAGTAAAAACGCAGGTCGTTTTGATGAGCAAAAAGTAGCCGCCGTCATTTCACGCCGTCAGCGACAAGGAACATTGGGAGATGGCGAATTGTTTTCTTTTGAGATCTTTTTCAAACCCAACCAAAATGGTTTTTCGGCCGACTTATATCAAGAATCGTTCGCTAAAGTGGTGGAATATGCCAGTACCTATGGAGGCGCCTTGGTTACGATTGAAGGACATAGCGACCCCTTAGGCTACTTGAGAAAGAAAAAAGCGGGGCAACCTGATGTGGTACTTGGGCAGACCAAACAATCGGCAAAAAATCTCAGCCTCTCACGAGCAGTCGCTGTCAGAGACAACATTATCAAATTTGCTTCTGGTAACTCCATATCATTAGACCCCAGTCAGTTTGCCGTCGTCGGACATGGTATCTCGAAACCCAAAAGTGGCGTCTGTGGTACCGATCCCTGCGCGCCCAAGAGTGAAAAGGCGTGGCGAGACAATATGCGCGTAGAATTTCGCGTGCTGCAAATCGAAGCAGAAGAATCTATCTTTAGCCCGCTTTAACCCGGAAATTAATTATGGCTAGAAACCGTTCCGGGAAATCACTGTTCCCAATCATCATCATGCTGGTGATTGGTTATCTTATTATTACCGACAGCGATGAGAAGCCTTCGGTACCGTCAAATAAGCAAGCTTCATCCTCTCAAGGTCAAACGGTTATAAAGGGATATGAAAGATCAAATTCTCAACCTTTTGTCTCTTATGCAACCAGCCCGCTACAGAATAATTGGCCCAATAACGAAGAGAATGCAGAAGCTAGCGTACTGACGGCATCTGAGGATTTAATTGCCAAGAATTACTACCTGGTGCTGGATGCCTCCGGCAGCATGATGGATGATTCCTGCGAATCCAGCGGTTCGAATAAAATGAAATCGGCAATTGAGGCATTAGGCCATTTCGCTTCTCAGCTACCTGAAGACGCAAATTTTGGATTAGCGGTGTTTCTATATGGAGAGCTTAAAGAGCTACTCCCGCTCGGAAAGAATAACCGCAATGATGTCGTCGAACGCGTCTCTCAAATTATACCCAGTGGTGGTACACCGTTAGACCTCGCAGTTAATTTTGGCTATAAAAAACTGCTTGCGCAAGGAATGCTTCAGCAGGGGTATGGCGAATATAATCTGGTCATTATTACCGATGGAATTGCCACCAGTGGGCATGAGCCAATGCGCGCAGTGACCCATATGCTGAGTGAAGCACCCGTCGCATTACACACCATCGGCTTTTGTGTTGAAGAGAACCATTCTCTAAACCTGGCAGGTCTTACAGCTTATCGTTCTGCCAATGACCCTGAATCATTAAAACAAGGATTAGTCGAAGTTCTCGCAGAGTCACCCGATTTTGATCTGTCCAGTTTTTCGGAATGAATAACCATTTAAAAGTTTTTATCGGCATTCTTGTCGTTGGTGTACTGGCCATTGGCGGCTACAAACTGTCCCTGCCCTATCTCCAAGATAAATTGCAGCGAAGCTCTTCCGATGCCGCAGGCACCCGAGGCACAATCCGGATTGGCATGGATAACTGGATTGGCTATTTTCCGTTGTGCTCACCTGAAATGGAAAAGAACTTACGCCAGGAAGGTTACCTATTAAGTTGCGAAGATGATCAGGCAGATTATGCAGGACGCTTCAAGAATCTCAAGCAAGGAGACCTTACCTTTGCAGTCTCCACGATTGATGCGTACCTGCTCAACGGTCGGCAGTCAGGCTACCCGGGGACGATTGTTAGCGTGCTTGATGAATCAAAGGGAGGCGACGCCATTGTCTCCCGCAAGCAGGCGTTACCCAATCTGGATGCGTTAAAAGATAGCCCCGAGACTCACATTGCATTTACGCCTTCCTCACCCAGCGAGCATTTACTAAAAGCGGTCAATACACATTTTGACCTACCCTTCTTTACGGCAGAAAACCAGCAGTGGCGAGTCGAAACAAGTGGCTCCAGCGATGCGCTCAAGAAGCTTCTCGACGGCACCGTGAATGCGGCGGTACTGTGGGAACCTGATGTTTCAAGAGCATTATCAGACCCCGCTTTTACCCGATTGATTGGCACAGAAGACACGGATAAATTAATTGTGGATGTCTTACTGGTGGAACGGCGCTTCTCTAAAGAAAACCCTGAGGTGGTACAAATCCTGTTAGATGCCTACTTTAAAACCTTAAGTTTTTACTACGCCAATCCTGATCAGCTACGCCACGATATTAAAAAGCGAGACAAACTCGATGCCGGCCAAATTGATTCAATGCTTCAAGGCGTAGAGTGGACTTCGCTAAACGAAAATTCCAGCTTATGGTTTGGGACCGCAGGATCGGGACAGCGAGCAGGACTGATCACCGCGATTAAATCTGCACTGGATATTCTTATTGCGAATAATGATTTTAATAAAAACCCTCTACCCCAGCAGGATCCTTACCGTATCACCAATCGAAGTTATATTTCCGCACTGGCCAACCAGCAAACCGGTCAGTCTAAGAATGTAGATAAAACAGACACCTTGGAACGCCCATTCGATAACCTGAATGATCAAGGCTGGGCGAGTTTAAAGCGAGTCGGCACACTTAAAGTAGATCCCGTCAGCTTCCAGCGCAGCGCCGCGATTTTAGACTTTGACGGAAAAAAGACCTTGGATGAGGCCGCTGAAAAATTGCGTCGTTACCCAAACTTTCGCTTTTTGATTGAGGGCCATACCGGCATCCGTGGCGACAAAAAGGCTAATAGTCAGCTGTCCCTATCACGTGCCGAAGCCGTTAGCCGGTATCTAGAGGTAACCTATAAAATCAATAGTCATCGCATAAGGGCATTAGGTTATGGCGGCACAAAACCGCTCAAGCAACTAGAGGGTGAATCTCGTCGCAGCTATGCTTATCGTTTACCTCGAGTGGAAATATCACTCATGACTGAGGCTAACTAAATTGGCGGGACAATACGCAAGCAAAAAGAAAATCGGGAGAGAAACAAAGCAACAACTGGATTTTTCGCCGCGCGCCATTCAAAAAGAAGTCGTAAAATCCGTAGGGCAAAAACCCTATGTACTCTATCCGCTAGCGGTTGGACTACTCGGCGCGTTTGCTACCGCTGTGCTAAGCCCTTCCCCATTAACCATTATCGCTGCGATCGGTGGCGGCATAGTCGGTATCGGTGCATGGCTTTTTAATGCCACTTTACGCCGCGAAGTCTTTGCAAATCGATATTTAAAGAAACTCAGGGATACGCTCAGTCAACGCGTAAACCAATCAATACGTAGCCTAGAAAGCGACCTGGTTGATGTAGATAGCCAAGACGGATTGCATCAGCTGGATAGACTGCAGAAGAAATTTGAGGCCTTCCAACAAATATTACGCAGAAAGCTGGATGAAAATGAACTCACCTTTGGCCGTTATCTCGGCATGGCCGAGCAAGTGTTTTTAGGCGGATTAGACAATCTTAAATTACTAACCGATTTATTAAAAGGCACGTCGGTCATTGATGCGAAGCATTTAGGAAGGCGAATAGTACAGCTAGAAAATGCTTCATCACCGAGCAAAAACGCGGAAAAAGAATTAGCCACGCTGCTCGAAAGACAGGGACTACTCTATCAACAGCAAAGCAAGGTAAAACAACTGCTGGCACAAAATGAAGAAGCCATGACTCAAATTGATAAAGTCATGGCTAAAATCGCCGGGATGGAATCTGGCCCAGGCCACGCCACCATGGATATGGAGTCGGCCATGCAAGAACTAGAACGACTTGCTAAACGATCTATGCAGTAGAATGCCCCTAGTCCTTTAATCGTATCTAAAAACTATACAGGAGCCTATCAATGACAGATGGCGAAAATGAACAACTCGTATATGCAGACCAGGAGCAGGTAAAAAAAGAGATCGATCTACCTGATCCAACGAATCTTCCCGAGGATCCGAAGCAAGATCCCGCGTTAAACCAGCGGGCCGACGATCTTGTCGCGCAAATCCTGAATACGGATGTCAACGACTCCAAGACACGCCAAAAAATCCAGTCATCAACCGAAACGATGGGCTTGGAATTGCAAAAAGAAGCGGCCCGTCGCAGCGTGATGCTTAAACAACCTCTTAGCAAACTCATGCAAGACAGCCAGGAAGGCGGTGAAATTGCAAGCTCTCTGGTCGATCTTAAATTGCAGGTCGAGGAACTCGATCCGGCCCAGGTCGATCTAGATCCAGGTTGGTTTACGCGAATACTGGGAAGTATCCCAGGCGTAGGCACCGAGCTAAAGCGCTATTTTTCACGCTTTGAAAATGCGTCCACATCAATTGATGCGATTGTTAACTCTTTGGAAGCAGGTAGAGAGCAACTGAAACGCGACAATGTCATCCTCGCCGATGATCAGGTCGCTATGCGCGAGTTGACAATCAAGCTTGAAAAAACCGTTAAGTTAGGTCAGCAAATTGATAAGCGCTTGCAAGACAAACTGGACACGGAGATAACCCAGGAAGATCCGAAGCATAAATTCATCAGCGAAGAGATACTCTTTCCATTGCGACAAAGAATTCAAGATTTGCAGCAGCAACTGCTGGTTAATCAGCAGGGATATCTCACCATGGAGATGATTATCCGCAATAACAAAGAATTAATTCGCGGTGTGAACCGTGCATTAACGACTACAGTCAGTGCGCTACAGGTTGGCGTGACGCTAGCCTTAGCTTTGGCGAACCAGAAAATTGTACTAGAAAAAGTCCAGGCGATTAACAAGACCACTGAAAGCCTAATTGCAGGAACAGCCAAACGATTAAAAACGCAGGGAGCCGAAATTCAGAAGCAGGCATCGGGTGCCCAGTTGGATTTGGATGTTCTTAAGCAAGCCTTTTCTGATGTCAGCGCTGCCCTAGAGGATATTGATAGTTATCGCCAGAAGGCTCTACCTGAAATGGCAAAGAGTATTCTTGAAATGGATCAAATGTCGGCAAAAGCCGAAAGTGAAATCAAAAAGGTCGAAAAGGCAGAGACGGTTGACGGAGATTTTTCACTTGAAATTACAGACGCCTGAATTCACCATGACCAAAATAGGGAGAACAAAATGAAACAGTTTAAATATTATACTTTCATGTTGCTACTGAGCTTTATGTTAGCCGCCTGTGGTGGTGGCAATAATGGAGAAAATAAAGACAGCGCCGAGGCGAAGAGTACAGAAGCAGAAAGTGGCAAGACCTATCAAGTCGCCTGGTCGCATTACACCGGCTGGGAGCCATGGGGATACGCTGAGAATTCGGGCATCCTGAAAAAATGGGCGGATAAATATGGAATTGATATCAAGCTGACGCTGGTAAATGATTACATTGAATCCATTAATCTCTATACCACCGGGAAATTTGATGCCTGCACCATGACCAATATGGATGCCCTCACCATCCCAGCCGTAGGCGGAATAGACAGTACCGCTGCCATCATCGGTGATTTCTCCAATGGTAATGATGGTATTGTAATGAAGAACGGTAATTCGGTTACTGATCTAAAAGGCCGGGACATCTCGCTGGTGGAATTATCTGTATCACATTACTTATTGGCTCGAGCATTGGATCAAAATGGCATGTCAGAACAGGATGTTAAACTGATCAATACAAGTGATGCCGATATTGCGGCATTATTTACCAGTGCAGAAAACGGAGCAGCCGTTACCTGGAATCCACCTTTAATGCAGACTCGAAATGTACCCGGCGCAAACCTTGTCTTTGACTCTTCAAAAATTCCGGGTGAAATTATTGACATGATGGTGGTAAAAACGGACGCGCCTGATGCGTTAAAGAACGCACTTGCCGGTGCCTGGTATGAAACCATGGCTGCAATGTCAGCGGAAGATGCAACCGCGCAGGAGGCACAAGAATTTATGGCGACCGCATCTGCGGCTACACCTGCTGAGTTCAAGGCACAGTTGGATACCACCGCCATGTTTTACTCTCCTGCAAAAGCCGTAGAGTTTACGGCCTCGAATAAAGTTAAGGACACCATGGAAAGTGTTCGCCAATTTTCTTTTTCTAAAGGCCTGTACGGTAATAATGCGCCTTCTGCAGACCTCGTCGGCATTGAATTTGATGACGGTTCGGTGATCGGAGACAAAAACAATATTAAGCTACGCTTTACTTCAAAGTACATGCAGGCTGCAACGCAGTAATCTATGGAAAGTAAACAAAGAAACGCACGTTTTTTCGGCATTCATGCACGCCCTGGGAAGGGGCTAGGCATAATCCTCGCGATTCTGCCTTTCCTCTTGTTGTTAGCCGCTTACATGCTAGCATCTGATATTCGCCATAAGGAAAACCCCAACGACAAACTGTTACCCAAAATATCGCAGATGAGCGATGCCGTGCAGAGAATGGCATTTACCAAAGATGCGAGAACGGGTAAGTACTTGATGCTGCAAGATACTGTTTCCAGCCTTCGTCGATTGCTGATTGGCATTTCATTGGCTGCGGTGGCAGGACTACTACTCGGTTTGAATCTCGGATTGTTTCCTGGTCTTAGTGCCATGCTCAATCCGTTCGTCACTTTCATTTCCATGATTCCTCCACTAGCCATATTACCGATATTATTTATCAGTTTTGGCGTAGACGAACTGGCAAAGATCGTGCTGATCTTTATTGGCGTATTCCCTCTGGTCACGCGAGATATGCGACTTACCGTCAATAAGTTACCTCGCGAACAAATCACTAAAGCAGCAACGCTTGGAGCCACTCAGTTACAACTGGCTTATAGAATATTGTTACCGCAAATATTACCGAGACTTATTGAAACGATACGTTTGACTTTGGGAGCCGCTTGGCTATTTTTGATCGCCGCGGAAGCCATTGCTTCCAGCGATGGTCTCGGCTATCGCATTTTCCTGGTACGCCGCTATCTCGCCATGGATGTTATTTTACCTTACGTATTATGGATTACTTTTCTTGGTTTCAGTTTTGATATGTTATTAAAACTATCCTTAAAATGGTTTTTCCCGTGGTATTCAGGAGACAGTGATTAATGCGCACCTCTAGTGACCCCAGTAATCAATTTCTGCAAATTCATGATGTCTACAAGTCATACGGCAGTAAGTTGGTGCTTGATAATGTCGATCTCGAAGTAAAAGAGGGCGAGTTATGCACCCTGGTCGGTCCTAGCGGCTGCGGAAAATCAACCTTGCTTCGGTTAATTGTCGGCGCTGAAATGCCCACCTCAGGAACACTTCGATTAGGTGGAGAAAAACTTGGCACCCCGGATGTAAACCGTGGCATTGTATTCCAACGCTATTCACTTTATCCGCATCTATCTATTTATAAAAACGTGAGCCTGGGATTGCGACTGGGTGGGTGGGAAGGTTCCAAGAAACTGTCGTCCGCTGAAATCAAGCGCGAAACCTTGGAGATTTTAGAAAAAGTACGCCTTATCGGGCACGAGAATAAATATCCTCACCAGCTCTCCGGCGGCATGCAGCAACGTGTTGCCATCGCTCAATCACTCATTATGAAACCGAAAATCCTATTGATGGATGAACCCTTCGGCGCCCTGGATCCTGACACGCGTGAAGACATGCAACTGTCCCTGATAGAACTATGGGAGCAGGAAAACATGACCATCTTTTTTGTCACCCATGACCTAGACGAAGCCACATTTCTGGGTAGTCGGATACTGGTGTTATCCCAATACTATACTGATGACCGCGGTAACAGTGAGCATACTCAACGCGGTGCAAAAATTGTTGCTGATCACCAGTTACCTCGATCTGGCGTTAGTACCAGCGAAAAATACTCAGCCGGATTTGCAGACTTGATTCAGAAAATTCGCACCGAAGGATTTGATCCCGAGTATATCCAACATGCACAAGACTTTAACTTAAGGCATCCAGATTCCTTTCGTACTTTGACTGAAGCAGAGAGCGCATGACGAACCCCAGGTACGAGTCTTTAGGTCATGATAGTGTTGGACAAGGATATACCAGGGTTTAGTGAATTCTGCAATAATCAGCTTATGCACCACGAAGCACACGAAGAAATATTTTGTTTATTAAGTTATTAGCTTCGCGCGCTTCGTGGTGAAGCAAACAATCAGATATTGAAATAATGCAAGAACATCTGCTGGTCACACTCGCAGTACTTGGCGTACTAGGCAGCCTGGCACAATGGTTCTCCTGGTGGGTCAAACTTCCCGCGATTCTCTTCCTGCTCTTGATCGGGATTCTTATCGGGCCTGTATTCTCCTGGTTCGACCCGGATGCCGTTTTTGGTGAGCTACTCTTCCCTGTTGTTTCACTCTCAGTCTCGGTGATTCTTTTTGAAGGAAGCCTGACGCTCAAGTTTCGCGAAATTAAAGGGCTAGAAACCGTTGTCCGCAATATGGTGACCATCGGTGTATTGGTCACCTGGTCGATTATTACTGTCGCAGCACGCTACTTAGTGGGTTTCGAATGGCCATTGGCACTGCTATTTGGTGCCCTCGTTGTCGTCACCGGACCCACCGTCATCGTGCCTATGTTACGCACGGTAAGACCCACCGCTCGGATTGCCAATATCCTGCGCTGGGAAGGCATTATGATCGACCCAATCGGCGCCCTACTCGCAGTTTTAGTGTTTGAATTCATTATCTCCAGTCAACATGGAGAAGCCGGGCTTGGCCATGTCTTTGCTAGTTTTGGAAAAACCCTAGCGGCAGGGATTCTACTTGGCGGCTTATCTGGGCAAGCGCTGGGTTATGCTCTGCGACATCACTGGATACCTGAGTACCTGCATAATGTTCTTACCCTTACCTTGGTGTTTGCCGTATTCGCAGGCGCAAACTCATTACAAGAAGAATCAGGCTTGCTAGCAGTAACCATCATGGGCGTATGGCTGGCAAATATGAAGAACGTACCCATTGAGGACATTCTTAATTTTAAGGAAAGCCTCAGCATGCTGTTGATCTCTGGGCTTTTTATTATTCTCGCAGCGCGCCTAACCCCAGCTCAACTCAGCGACATGGGATGGGCCGCACTGGGCATCTTTTTGGTGATTCAATTTATCGCTCGGCCCATCAAAGTTTTCGTCTCTACGCTAGGTTCGACTTTAATCTGGCAGGAACGCGCCCTACTCGCCTGGATTGCGCCCCGCGGAATTATTGCTGCTGCGGTTTCAGCCTTGTTCGCCCTACGACTCGAAGAAGCAGGTTTCGAACAAGCGCCGCTGATGATCTCGCTGACATTCATGGTCATTATTGGCACCGTCGTCCTGCAAAGCGCGACTGCCCGACCACTGGCCAAATGGCTAGGCGTCGCTGAACCCGAACCCCGGGGTTTATTAATTATTGGCGCTAACCCCGTTGCGCGCGCAATCGCCAATGCGCTCAAGGAACAAGATTTTCGTGTGTTACTCACTGATAGCCATTGGCCGAATATAAACAAGGCCAGTATGGAAGGTCTGGAAGCGTTCTGGGGAAACGCGATTTCGCAACGCGCTGATCGTAGCCTCGATCTGGTGGGCATCGGCCATCTACTGGGACTCTCTCAAAACGATCACCTCAACGTACTAGGCGCGCAACGCTATGCTTCGGAATTTGGGCGCAACAACATATATACGCTGCCTCCTGGGAAGGATAAAAGCAATTCAGATATCTATGTCGCCGCCACCGAACAACGCGGCACTGATCTTTTTAGCACCGAAATCACTTTCGGCAAACTTGCTTCAATAATCGCTAAAGGTGGAAAAATTAAAGCCACCCAAATAAGCGACGAATTTACTTTCGAGAATTATCTAGAAACCCACCAAAAAAGAGTGACTCCATTATTTGCGATCTCCGCGCGCGGGAATCTGAAGGTCTTTGGCGATGCAGAAAACCCTCCTCGCATAGCCTCTGGCTGGACCATCATAGGACTATTAGAAACCAAAGAAACTAACAATGGTAAACCGAAAAATGAAGACAGCTAAATGGATACTACTCGCCGGTAGCCTAAACGCGGCCCTCGCCGTTATGTTAGGAGCCTTCGGCGCACACGGTTTGAAAACACACCTAGATGAACATGCGCTTACAACCTTTCAAACTGCCGTTGACTACCATTTTATCCATGCACTCGGCCTATTAATAATCGGCACTATCGCGCAGAGAATAGATACTAAGGGCATAAGAATCTCCGCGACTCTACTTCTTGTGGGCACCATAATTTTTTGTGGTAGCCTCTACTTATTGAGCGTTACCGGCCTGCGTTGGATGGGTGCCATTACCCCGATTGGCGGTCTGGCGTTCATTGCTGGCTGGATAACACTGGCGTTCTCACTGTGGAGATCACCTATCGATTGACTAAGGACTCAGGATTAAATAACCTACGAAACTTAACGTGCCTTTTTGTCCCAGC
>FXBE01000089.1_pt1 | contig 14181 bp, 11 predicted proteins | sample 5335311 | NCBI WGS metagenome assembly FXBE01 (sample SAMEA103928390, study PRJEB20085) | sediment metagenome | biome: marine biome; feature: hydrothermal vent; material: sediment | place: Atlantic Ocean | collected 2013-08-06T02:46:56 | depth 0.05 m | reverse complement strand
GATGTCAGCCGAAATCAGGTTGAAAAACTGGTTAAAGACGGGCTTGTGTCCGTGAATGGTAGAACCGTTACCAAAACCTCTTTTAAAGTGGCAGATGGTGATGAGATAGCCTATGAATTCAAAGAGGCGGAGAAACGGGCACCTGTCGAGATAGACTTTGATGTGGAGATACTCTATGAAGATGAGTATCTGCTCGTGGTCAACAAGCCAAGCGGTCTTGTTGTACATCCTGCACCTTCTGTTAAAGAGCCGACACTTGTGGATTGGCTTATTAAAAAAGGTATCTCGCTTTCGACCATTTCAGGAGAAGAGCGTCACGGGATCGTGCACCGCATTGACAAAGAGACGACGGGTGCTCTGGTGGTGGCCAAAGACAATAAAGTGCATGAAATGCTTTCTGAACAGCTGCAGGACAAGAGTATGGGACGCTACTATCTTGCGCTGATCGACTGTCCTCTGAAAGAGGATACGGTGGTAGACAAACCCATAGGGCGTAACCCGAACAACAGACTGAAGATGGATGTGGTAGCGCACGGGAAAAGTGCCAAAACTGCCTTTAAAAAGCTTTTGGAAACGGCACACGGGACGGAGCTGATCGCTGCAAAACTCTTTACCGGAAGGACCCATCAGATACGGGTACACCTCAATACACTGGGCCGGCACATACTCGGTGATGATTTATATGGTTTTAAGAGCAAAAGAGATAAAATTCCAAGAGTTTATCTACATGCCTATTTACTTTATTTAACACATCCTGTTACCGCTGAGAAGATGGAGTTCACCGCCCCACTTTTTGATGATATGCAGCAGTATCTGGCCAAATATTTTGACAGAGAAGCACTGGAAGCAAAACTGGATCCGGAAACTTTTGATGAAGTGTTTCAGGGTCTAAAATAGTGCAGGTAGATCCATCCCCATGAAGCAGGAACAGTATGCCACACTTAAAAGTCACTTCCTTTGATACACAGGCGATCGACAGTGCGATCCCCCAAAGCGATATTTTAACTTTCCGTGCCACTTCTTTAAGCAGTGATGATGAAATTCTCGGGGTAGAGCTGGGTGGTGAAGAGTTCCTGCTTCAGATCAAACCGGATGAGCATGATACGCTTGTAAAATATGACAAGGTTACACGTCCCCTGAAAGTCAATCTTTTAAAAGAGGCACTGGACAGGGTCTCAAAAGAATTGAAACTGGATGTGCAGAGTTCGAACATTACCATTCACAACACTAAAGCGGCACTCTCTTCGGAATATTTCAAAAAAATAGAAGATTTTGAGGATATCACTTACCCCAAAGAGAAGATCTCTGTTGAGGTAGGCTTCGGTTCAGGCAGACACCTTTTGCACCAGGCAGAGAAAAATCCCGATACACTGTTCATCGGTCTGGAGATCCACACGCCTTCGGCACAGCAGGTATTGAAGCAGATAGAACTTCAGGGGATCGAAAATATCTGGGTGGTCAACTATGATGCAAGACTCTTCCTTGAAATGCTGCCTTCCAATGTCTGTGAACAGATCTTTGTACATTTTCCTGTCCCCTGGGATAAAAAACCGCATCGACGCGTCATAAGCCCCTCTTTTCTTGAAGAATCGATGAGAGTTTTGAGAGAAGGCGGCAGACTGGAACTGCGTACAGACAGTGACAACTACTACTGGTACAGCCTTGAAACATTCTTTTCCGTACGCCGGACCCATGTGGAAATACGCAAAAATGAAGCCCTGGAAGTGACCAGCAAATATGAAGCCAGATGGTTGAGACAGGAGAAGGATATTTACGATGTGTATGTAAAATGTCAAGAAAATTCGGAACCTCGAAAATTAAGTATGGATTTTAATTTTAATGATGTAAAATATACAAACGGTTTGGAAGAGGGACTCTCTAAAAAGCCAATGGTATTTGACGGTTATTTTGTACATTTTGAACGCATGTACAAAAGTGGAGAGGACAAGCTTCTTGTCAAGTGTGCCTTTGGAAGTTTCGACAGACCCGAACATAAATACATTTTACTGACCAATGAAAGTTGCAGATACTTTGTCTCGCCGCCGGTGAAAACACAGGTAAACTACGAAGCACACAAAAAACTGATGGAGTTATTATCCATTGAAGGAAGAACGGATGTCTAATGTAATCAGCGCATCACATCTTACACTTGCATACGACAATGGTGCAAAAGAGATCATCAAAGATGCGAGTTTCAATATAAAAAAAGGTGAATTTGTTTTTATTACCGGACCCAGCGGTTCCGGGAAATCTACGCTGCTTAAAGCACTTTACGGGCAGTTGAGACCCAATGAAGGGAACCTGGTCGTAGGAGGACATGACCTTTCCAATATACGTCAGGGAAAACTTCAGGAACTCAGAACACATCTGGGGATCATCTTTCAGGATTATAAACTGGTCAATGAGTGGACGGTCGCCAAAAATGTCGTGCTTCCGTTGATGATCGCGGGATACTCGGTAGATGTGCAGAATACACAGGCACAGAGACTGCTTAAACATGTCAAACTTTCTGAACATGCCGATAAATACCCGCTTGAACTGAGCGGTGGAGAGCAGCAGAGGGTCGGTGTGGCGAGAGCCTTGTCGAAGAACCCGGTCGTGATCCTGGCAGATGAACCTACGGGGAACCTCGATGACTATTCTTCGAATGTGATCTGGGACCTGATGGAAAATGCCTGTCAGCAGCTTGAGACCACGGTTCTTGTCGTCACACACAAGATACCGACGATATTTTCGTTACCGTATCGGCATTTTATTATAGAGAGTAAGGGTGTTTATGAAGTTCATTAAAAATCATCTTATGTTCATATTGCCGCTTGTGGCTATTTTGCTGGGGATCGAGTTCTACCTTGTATTTGACAGAACGACTGACTCCTATGAGCAGGGGCTCAAAGAGGGCTATACAATGCTGGTGGTCAGTAAAAAACCCGTAGAGTTGCATGACTTGAAACAGCTTAATGTCCATATCAACAGCCTGGAAAAGATCAAACGCAAAAATATCGTTGCCGAGATCGCAAAAGGTGTGAATAAAGGAACGCAGAAAGAGATATTGGCGGCATTGCCTTATTTTTACAATGTCGGTCTTGATACCTATGTTGATACCTCCGGTCTGGAAAAGATCAAAGAAGATCTGGAGAAAGATCCGAATATCAAAAAAGTCGAAACATTCGGAAACTCTTACAGTTCTGCCTACAGACTTTTTGCCTTTATCAAATTCACGTTAAAACTGTTTATCGTTTTCATGGGGATCGTCAGTCTTTTCCTTATCATCAAGCAGATGGAAATATGGAAATATGCCCACAAAGAGCGTATGCAGGTCATGGAGATATTCGGCGCACCCCTGATGCTCAGATCGGGGGTACTTTTTAAAGTAGCGATCCTGGATGCTTTTATCGCTACAGTGCTGACAAGCGCTTTTTTTCTATATATCAAGTTTGTCTGGGCTGCGAACAGCGGTATCGATATCATGATGCAAAAGCAGGATGAACTGTTCAGGTTAAGTGATATTGCGCTTCTTCTGGGCGCTGCACTTCTTATTGTGATCATTGCTGTCTACTCAGTGGTATTCTCAAGTAAGGGAGTTCAGGAGTGAAATCCTTAATCCTTTACTTTTTTCTTGCTGTGCTTTTCCTGCATGGCAGTAATACCATAAAGAAAATAAAAAAATCCGAACATGCACTTTCTTCTACACAAAAAGAGCAGAAACAGGCCAATCGTAAATTGGACAGGATCGCAAAAGATATAAAGAAAGCAGAAAAAGATATTGCGTATCTTGAGAAGAAACTGGATGCACTGGGTAAGGACCAGAGTAAAACAGAAGAGGAGTATGAAGCACTTAAAAAAGAGCTGAAACAATCTACTTCGGAGTATGAGAAGACAAGTAAAGATCTGGACCGGAAACGCAAACAGTTCATCTCTCTGCTCTCTGAACAGTTCTCTATCGTTTATGCCATTCAACAGTCACATGAACCTACCCGGGAGTCCATTATTGCCCAGGAGGTTTACAAAGCCTACAAAAAACAGAATACCAAAATGCTTGCCAATCTGAAATCTGAAATTCTGACACTAAAAAAGCGCAAACAGGATAAAAAATACCTGCGTAACAAAACATTGAACAAGATCAACCGGCTTATCAAGAAGAAAGAAGAGTATGCGCAGAAGAAACTTGCAAAGAAAAAGCTGCTTAAAACGCTTGGACAGGATGAAGAGAAATACAATGCCAAGCTGCAGAAGATCGTAGACAAACAGGATTCTCTGCGTTCAACTCTGGCAAAATTGAATATTTTGCAAGCCAAAGAAGTGGAAGAGGCACGAAAACAGGATTTGGCCAGAAAAGAGGCGATACGTCTTGAAAAAGAACGTAAAGCACGTTTACGTAAAGCGAAAGCCGCCGCATTGGCAAAAGAGCAAAAAGCCAAAGAAGCGGTCAGAAAAGCCAAAACAAAAGAAGCCAGAGTCGAAGCTGCCTTGGCTGCCAAAAAAGCAACGCAAGAGAAGAAAAAGGTCTATAAGGAGAGTAAAAAAATTCGAAATGTAAACTCTTCATACCACAAAGCAAAAGTATATGCTTATAAAGGCGGTAAGACTATTTCTCCTATTGCGGGTGCAAGGGTGATCAAAAAGTTTGGAACCTATGTGGATCCGATCTACAAGATCAAGATATTTAATGAATCGATTACTTTGCAGGCACCGCATGCTGATGCAAAAGTACAGAATGTCCTGAATGGAAAAGTGGTCTTTGCGGGTAAAAGTTCAATGCTGGGCAAAGTTGTCGTTGTTGCCCATAGCGGAAAGATGCATACCGTGTATGCCGGTCTGGATAAAATTGCACCGAACATTAGAACAGGGCGCAAGATCAAACGCGGGTATGTTATAGGCAAGGTAAAAAGCAAACTGATGTTCCAGGCAACAAAAAATTCAAAACATATCAATCCACTGAAATTGATCAGTATCTGATCTATATTTACCATTTATGTGCATTGATTAACTTTCGTGGTATAGTATTAAAGTAGTTTTTTTAAAGGAAAAAGGCATGAGTAAAACATTGATCGAACTTCCTGAATTGACACTGAAAGCACTTTTTGACAACTCTGTTAAATCGTATGCTGAGCGTCCTGCCGTACAGTTTGTGGATGGGCATACTGTGAGTTACGGAAAATTGGCGGAAAAAGTTGAATTTATTCAGGAAATGCTGAAAGAGTACGGGATCAAAACAGGGGACAGAGTTGCACTTTACAGTGAAAATATGCCCAATTGGGCTGCAGTCTATTTTGCAGTAACGACAATGGGGGCGATAATTGTACCGGTTTTGCCGGATTTTCATACTTCTGAAGCACTTCATATTGCTATCCATGCTGAGTGTAAAGCGGCATTTATCTCACAAAAGCTTTTTGAGACTATGTTAGACGAAACGCAGCCTCCTGCTATGAACCTGCTTGTGATCTTGGATAAATTACATATTTTGACTAAACTTTCCATCCCTTCAGCAATGGATAAAGTCTTGCAAAAGGGGGGTGAACAGTTCTCCAAAGCGATGGAAAAGATGGGTAAGAGCAAGGAAGAAGAGTTTGTTGTCAAAGAAGAGGATCTTGCTGCGATCATTTATACTTCGGGGACCACGGGAAGTTCAAAAGGGGTAATGCTGAGCCATAAGAACCTTACGTTTGATGCCACGGCGGCACAGCATATCGTTGACATCTATCCCGAAGATAAATTTCTTTCGGTACTTCCTCTGGCCCATACCTTTGAATGTACGGTAGGTATGCTGATCCCTGTTTTGAACGGTGCTTCTATCCATTATATTCAAAAAGCACCGACACCGACGGTATTGATCAAAGCGATGACAACAGTGAAACCGGATTTCATGCTGACCGTACCTTTGATCATAGAGAAGATCTATAAAAATAAAATATTACCGAACTTTCAGAAGAATTTTCTGATCCGAACACTTTACAAGATCCCTTTCTTCCGAAAGAAACTCAACAGGATCGCAGGTAAAAAACTCATTGAAACATTTGGCGGGAATATCAGATTTTTCGGTATAGGAGGCGCAGGCGTTTCTCCTATTGTCGAGGCATTTTTGCGTGAAGCGGAGTTCCCCTACTGTATCGGTTACGGATTGACGGAAACAGCACCATTACTGGCAGGGACCAACCCCGAAAAAACGAAATACAAGGCGATCGGCCCGGTGATCCCTGGAACTGAACTTCAGCTTCGTGACAAAAATGAAGAGGGTATCGGAACATTGTGGGCAAAAGGCCCGAATGTGATGATGGGGTATTATAAAGATCCTGAGAAAACGGCTGAAGTGATGGATGAAGAGGGCTGGTTCAATACAGAAGATATCGGCTATATTGATGAGGATAAATACTTTTTCATGAGCGGACGTGCCAAAAATATTATTGTGGGAGCAAGCGGTGAGAATATCTATCCCGAGCAGATAGAAGCAGCGATCAATGTACATGATCTGGTGGCGGATTCCCTGGTATTTGACAATGAAGGGGTGTTAACGGCACGTATCCATCTTGATTATGACAAAGTCGATGAAATTTTTGGCGTGAGGCAGAAATCTGAAACAAAAACCCATGAAAAAGTGGCAGAACTGCTTGAAGAGATAAGAAAAGAGGTGAATGAAAAAGTTTCCATTTTTTCACGCATCAAAAAAGTAGTTGAACAGCGTGAAGAGTTCATCAAAACACCTACGAAGAAGATCAAGAGATACCTCTATGTGTAGGGTTTAACCCCCTCCTAAAGCACATTTGGATATAATCGCGAAATTATATAGATCGGAGACTATCTGTGACAAAAAGAGTATTGGTTAAATTTTCTGGTGAAGCATTGGCAGGTGAAGAGGGGTATGGAATTGATACACAGATCCTTAATTTTATTGCATCCGAGATCAAGGAACTTGTGGATAACGGTGTAGAAGTCGGTATCGTTGTAGGCGGCGGGAATATTATCCGCGGTGTCTCTGCTGCGGCTGACGGGATCATTAAAAGAACATCGGGTGACTATATGGGAATGCTTGCCACTGTGATCAACGGTGTGGCAATTCAGGAAGCTTTGGAGTATTCAGGGCTTGAAGCAAGACTTCAGTCGGCTATCGATATGCATGAGATCGGTGAAAGTTTTATTGTCAGACGGGCGAGAAGACATTTGGAAAAAGGCCGTGTCGTTGTCTTTGCGGGCGGCACAGGTAACCCTTATTTCACAACAGATACAGCTGCAACACTGAGAGCTTCTGAGATAGAGGCGGAACTTTTGATAAAAGCGACCAAAGTGGACGGTGTCTATGATAAAGATCCGAATAAATTCGAGGATGCGGTGAAACTGCCTACCCTGAGTTATGATCAGGCATTGTCTGACAATATCAAAGTGATGGATGATACGTCTATCGCATTGGCAAAAGAGAACGGATTGCCGATCGTGGTCTGCAATATGTTCGAAAAAGGCAACCTGCTTGCGATCATCAAAGGCGATATGAGTCTTTGTTCGATCGTGAAATAGATAAAAGAGAAAAGGAATAAAATGAGAACAGAACAATTAACTGCAAAAGCACTGGAAAAAGTGAATTATGACAAATACCTTCTTGCAAATGCAGTCGGAAAAAGAGCAGAGAAAATAGCAAACGGTGCAGGGATACTTCTTGACATCGATACAACAGGTATGAAATATGCGGATATCGCACTTCAGGAAATCGCTGAAGGTAAGATCACTGTAAGCCTGGAGGGCTAAATTATTTTGGATCTCAATCGCATTAAAGAGATTCATACAGTAGAAGAGGCTCAGGCCCTTCTGTGGGAACAAGTTCCCTCTCCCCTCCCTACAACACTAAAAGCTTTTGAAGTTGCAATGACTGCACATGAGGGTCAAAAACGAAAAAGCGGTGAACCTTATATTATCCATCCTATTTTAGTCGCAGCCATTACAGCAGCATTTTCCGATGATGAAACCATGGTACAGGCAGCACTGCTCCATGATGTAGTGGAAGATACCAGTTTTACGCTCGAAGACCTGTCAAAAGAATTTGGAGAAGATGTGACCCATCTGGTCGAGGGATTGACCAAGATCGTTGAACTCCGTGATGAAGAGCTGGCTGCTTCAGGTTCGAGTGAAAGACTGATCAACTCGGCATTGAGCTTTAGAAAAATGCTAGTCGCTTCGATTAAAGATGTACGTGTACTGGTCATCAAGCTCTGTGACAGGCTGCACAATATGCTGACCCTGGATGCTTTGGATCCGGACAAACAGAAACGTATCGCCGAAGAGACTTTGGTGGTGTATGCACCTATTGCACACCGCTTGGGTATTTCACGTTTGAAGAACCGCTTGGAAGATCTCAGTTTTTATTACATCTATCCTGAAGATTACAAGAAGATCGATACTTATATCAAGAGCAATGCCCAGAACCTGCAGTTCAAACTGAATGCCTTCATTCAGAAAGTCAAGAAGATGATCGTGCAGGACGGTTTTGACGAAGATGAATTTGAAATATTCGGCAGGGTAAAACACTACTACTCGATCTATCTGAAAATGCACAGAAAAGGGGTCAGTATTGAAGAAGTACTGGATCTGCTTGCTGTACGTATCATTGTCGAAGAGCCTATTGAATGCTACCGTATTCTGGGGGTGATGCACTTGGGGTTCACACCGCTTATTTCACGTTTTAAAGACTATATTGCCGTACCCAAAGAGAATGGGTACAAGACCATACATACCACACTGTTCAATGATGAATCGATAGTAGAAGCACAAATACGGACACTGCAGATGCACAGACTTGCAGAGTACGGTGTTGCAGCACACTGGAAATACAAAGACGGCGGGGACGGGGTCAATCTTGAATGGCTTGAAAGCCTGCATTATCAGAATGACTCGATAGAAGAGTTCTATGAACTTGCGAAGAGTGATCTTTTCTCTGAAGATATTACCGTGTTCTCTCCAAAAGGGGATTACTATACCCTTCCAAAAGGCTCGACGGCGCTGGATTTTGCGTATGCAATACACTCTGAAGTAGGTAAAAATGCACTGGATGCGCTGGTCAATAAACGGAGAGCTTCCCTCTTGACGGTTTTGAAGAACGGAGATATCGTCAAGATCATCAAAGATGACATACCCCATCTGCACTGTTCATGGATCGATGCAGTAAAGACATCCAAAGCACAGGACGGCATAAGAAGTATGTGCCGCGCTAGACTGAAAGAATCAGATACGATCTCTGCGTATAATATTCTCTCAACGCTTTTTATGCAAAAAAGTTCCACAATTAAAGAACTTACCGACACTCTTGATCTGAATGAATCGATCTACAGACTGCCCGGGCAGTTAGATTATTACAAAGATGTCATCCGTAAAGTCGCGGAGTATATCGGGGCAAAAGAGGTACGTTTCTGGGAGTTGCTGAAAAAAGGGTATAAAAAGCCTTATGTCAAAGAGTTGGATCACTTCAAATTCTACCTGAACAGACCACTGGACGGAGTAGAATTTGATTATTGCTGTCATCCGAAAGTTGGTGACCAGATCGTTGCATTCTATAAGGACAGTAAGGCTATTATACATCATAAACTATGCAAGAAAGCCTATGAGAAGATCTTGGCAGAAGAGCCGATGATCCATGTGAGTTGGAGTAGTACAAAACTTTCCAGATACCGATTGATCATCTCTTTGCAGAATCAAAAAGGTATTTTGGCGGATCTCTTGGCAAAACTTTCCTCTTTGAATTTGAATGTGATCAGTATTGAACTGGGAATACACAATTCGGAAAGTGCGGAGTATTGTCAGATAGAGGTAGAGAGTGACGAGTCGAACAAAGTGCAGCTTGCAAAGAAAATTTCACAAAAATTCAAACTCATCGAGATGATCAGTCTGGATGATGCATATAACAAATAAGGATAGAATAACATGGTAACACAAGCGTTAGAAGAGATACGTAGAGGTACAGCGGAAATCATAGATATGGAACGGGTAGAAAAACTGGTTTCCAAATATTATGAAGACGGTACGACGTATACGGTAAAAGCCGGGTTTGACCCAACCGGAGCAGATCTTCATCTTGGACATACCGTACTTCTGCAAAAACTCAAAGCCTTTCAGAATCATGGTGGGCGTATACAGCTTCTTATCGGTGATTTTACTGCAATGATCGGTGATCCGACAGGCAAGAGTGAAACAAGAAAGATTCTTGACAGGACAACGATCCTTGAAAATGCACAGACCTACCAGGACCAGGTTTTCAATATACTCGATGAAAGTAAAACAGATGTGGTATTTAATTCGACCTGGCTTGAAGCGTTAGGTGCAGCGGGTATGGTTTCTTTGACAACTACATTCAATGTAGCACGCATGCTTGAACGTGATGACTTTGAAAAACGTTATAAAAGCGGGCAGAGTATCTCTATTTCCGAGTTTATTTATCCTCTGCTTCAGGGGTATGATTCTGTAGAGTTGAAGTCCGATATTGAGATAGGCGGAACAGACCAGAAATTCAACCTCCTTATGGGAAGACATCTTCAACGTGCGTATGAGGTAGATAAAGAGCAGGCAGTGCTTATGATGCCTATTCTTGAAGGGCTTGATGGTGTACAGAAGATGAGTAAATCTTTGAACAATTACATCGGTATTACAGAAGAACCTAAAGATATCTATGCAAAAACATTGTCTGTTTCCGATGATCTTATGTGGCGTTATTATGAACTTCTGAGTGAACGGTCACTTGAAGAGATCGCAAATTTGAAAGAGGATGTGACGAATGGTACACTGCATCCGAAAACTGCCAAAGAAAATTTGGCGCTTGAACTGGTTACAAGATTTTATAATGAAGAATCGGCTACACTTGCCAAAGCAGAATTCGATAATGTTTTCAAATCAAATCAACTCCCTTCGGATATGAATGAGATCGAAGCAGAAGAGGGGATCTGGATCTGTAAGGCTCTGGTGGATGCGGGCATCGAACCTTCTACGTCTCAGGCGAGAAGAGACATTAAGCAGAATGCTGTTAGTATAGACCGGAAGAAGATCTCGGATGAGAAGATGAATCTTGAAGCCGGAGAATATATTTTGCAGGTCGGAAAAAGAAAGTTTGCAAAGGTGAAGGTAGGATAATGGAATTTAAATCATTTAAAATCGGAAAATATACGATTGAAAAACCTATAGTACAGGGCGGTATGGGTGTCGGTATCTCCTGGGATCAGTTGGCCGGTAATGTAAGCCTGGAAGGCGGACTGGGTGTTATTTCTGCTGTGGGTACAGGCGTCTATAAACATAGAAGATATCTTGATAAAAAAGAGATGGTCGGAAAAGAACACAGACCACTTGAAGCAACTAATTTTTATTCTGCTGCCGCGCTTGAACATATATTTGAAAATGCCAGAAAAATATGTGGAAATAAACCACTGGCAGCAAATGTTCTCTATGCACAAAATGATTATAATAGAGTAGTAGCTGATGCCTGTAAAGCTGGAGCAGATATTATTATTACCGGAGCAGGGTTACCCCTTACTATGCCTGAAGCTGCAAAAGATTATCCGGATGTTGCGTTGGTGCCTATTATCTCCACTGCGAAGGCATTGCGAATTCTATGCCGCCGTTGGAAAAAAACACATAATAGACTTCCTGATGCGGTAGTGGTCGAAGGACCGCTTTCGGGCGGACATCAGGGATTCAAATACGAAGAGTGTTTCCTTCCTGAGAACCGGCTTGAAGAGATCCTTCCTCCTGTGGTGGAAGAGGCAAAGAACTGGGGGAATATCCCTGTGATAGCAGCTGGTGGAGTTTGGGATCATGATGATATCGTGAAAATGATGAAACTCGGTGCTGCTGCAGTTCAAATGGGGACACGATTCATTGGGACAGTTGAATGTGATACCAGTGATGCTATGAAACAAGTCATTATCAATTCAACAGAAGATACAATAAAACTCTTTAAATCTCCTGTGGGTTATCCTGCAAGAGGGGTTAAGACAAATCTTCATAAAAGCATAGAAGAAGGTACTGCCCCGAAAGTTGCCTGTATCTCCAACTGTGTAGCTCCATGTGAGAGAGGTAAAGAAGCGAAAGTAGTTGGGTATTGTATTGCAGACAGACTTTCAGATGCCTATGACGGGCTGGTCGATACAGGGCTTTTCTTTACCGGTGCGAACGGATATAAACTCAAAGAGATCATTACAGTCAAAGAGCTAATCAATAAACTGATGAACGGTGAAGACAGCTAGTGTGAAATTTGTAAAACTTCTGCTGCTGTTGGTCTTTGTATCAACGTCTCTCTACTCTTCTATTGCTGTGTTAAAAAAAACAGCGCTCAAAAACGGTGAGTTACGCTTACAGTTCAACCAGTCCTATAATAAAAGAAATATAAAAATAACAGTTTTAAAACATCCGTACAGAAGGGTATTTGACATCCCTGATGCCCGTCTTGCATCCAGAAAGATAGGAAGAAATCTTCACAGTTCACATTGCCGCTCGATACGCATTTCCCAATATAAAAAGTCTGTTGTACGTATTGTCATTGAAGTCGACAAAGCCTATGCCTGTGAAGCCTACAGGCCGATGTTCTCCTATATGTCCTATTGTATACCGCTGCCTAAATACAAAAGCAAAAAGGGTTCACACCGTGTGAAGAAAAAAAGTGTTTCTATAAAAAAAACCAAGCGGAAAAAAAACAGCATAAAAAAATCTGTGAAAGTAAAACCGGCAGTCGCCCGGAAAGAAAAGAAAACAGAACCCTATATTCTGCCGACACCGGTCGTAAGCGGAAGTAACAAAGGTACCCGCATCGTTATCGATGCAGGGCACGGAGGACATGATTCAGGCGCAATAGGCGGTAGCAAACAGGAAAAAGATCTTGTCCTTCAAATTGCCAAACGTGTGAACAGGCAACTGGTAAAACGCGGCTACAGGGTCTATATGACACGTACCTCTGACCGTTTTCTGAAACTGACACAGCGTACAAAGATCGCGGACAGAAAAAATGCCAAAGTATTCATCTCTATTCATGCCAACTCTGTGCCAAAGAGGAAACGTAATAAAATACAGGGAGTAGAGACTTTCTTTCTTCAAAATACCAGAGATGCGAAGTCGCAGCGTATTGCCGCCCGTGAAAATAAAGCGGTATTGAAAGGTGCAGGCAGTTCTCTGAGTAAAAAAGTCATTATTGATTCTGTGTTGAACGGCCCAAAGATCGTACAGTCGAACAAATTGGCCATTGATGTACAAAAGCGTATTATGACCAATCTGCGCAGTCAATACAGGGGTGTGGTAGACGGCGGGGTAAGGAATGCACCATTCTGGGTATTGGTGGGTGCCAGCCGTCCTTCCATTCTTATTGAAGTAGGATATATATCCCATCCGCGTGAACGAAAAAGACTGTTCACTGCAAATTATCAGAAATTGATCGCAAAAGGGATCGCAGAAGGCGTTGAAAATTATTTGAATAACAGAAAAAAAGAGATAGAATTCTAATGATGATTTATAAAAGGATATTTGAATGACGGTTATTAAAAAAGTGTTGGTCTGGCTGGGTATATCCTTTTTATTTGTTGGATGTATAGGACCGGGAGCAAACAGGTCGGACAGTCTCATTGTTATCGACGCGGGGCATGGCGGGCATGACTGCGGAGCATCGTGTGCCGGAAAACATGAAAAAGATCTTGTGCTTCAAGTTACCGAAAGATTGAAAGATGCCTTCAGGTCTGAAGGGTACAGAGTCTATTTGACAAGAGGAAGTGACAAATTCCTTAAATTGGGTGAACGTACCAAGATCGCAGACAAAATGGATGCCAAAGTATTCATTTCCATTCATGCCAATGCTATTGCCGATAAAAGCCGCTTTGAAGCAACCGACGGTATAGAAACGTATTTTCTCCAAAAAACAAGAGATGCACGTTCCCAGCGTATTGCAGTACGGGAAAATGCTTCTGTCCTGCAGGGGACAGACAGCTTGAGTCAGAGTGTTATTATCGACTCTGTACTTAACGGACCCAAGATCGTTGAATCCAATAAACTGGCTTTGGATGTACAGAAGAATATCATGAAGAAAGTAAAAAGACGTTACCCCGATGCAAAGAACGGTGGAGCAAGACCTGCACCGTTCTATGTACTGGTCGGTGCGAGCAGACCCTCGATTCTTGTGGAAGTAGGGTATATCACCAACTCAAAAGAGAGAAAAAGACTTTTTACTCCGGATTA
>FXBE01000088.1_pt1 | contig 14317 bp, 11 predicted proteins | sample 5335311 | NCBI WGS metagenome assembly FXBE01 (sample SAMEA103928390, study PRJEB20085) | sediment metagenome | biome: marine biome; feature: hydrothermal vent; material: sediment | place: Atlantic Ocean | collected 2013-08-06T02:46:56 | depth 0.05 m | reverse complement strand
GCATGGGCGGTATGTCTGGAATGAGCGGCATGGGCGGTATGTCTGGAATGGGTGGTATGTCAGGAATGGACGGCATGTCTGGCATGGGTGGTATGTCAGGCATGAGCGGCGAGAAGAAACCTTGGTGGAATCCGTTCCGCAAATAAGCTGTTAGTTCCTGATCTGTGGCGTAATGGGCAGTTTCTGCTGCAATTTGCGCCACTTTTTTTATCTTCGTGAAGGGGTATGTGATGAAGCCCAGATCTATCTATCAAATTTTTATGCTTTCGCTGTCTATACTAATGCTACTTAGCCTGAGTACAGCGAACGCTGCAAAAGCAGAAAAGAAAAATTACGAACAAGCTCGCTGGGATCCTATTCATTTTAAGCCAGCGATTGATAAAGCCACGGATGAGCAATGTTTGGCTTGTCACCAGGAAATTCTAGACCGTAAAGTCCGCAAGGAATCGCCTGCAGGTGTTAAGGCCAGTGATGCACTGGCTTGGTATCAGACCCTGGAAACTTATGAGGGTGAGCAGGAGACGTTTCATCGCAGGCATTTGAAGACACCGATGGCTAAACGTTTGATGAAGCTGAAATGTAATACTTGCCACCAGGGTAACGATTTGCGTGACGAGAACCCAGGATCATCGGCGACCGCGCAGAAAGGTTTGACGCTTCGCAAAATGGTGGATCCAAATGTCTGTCTAATGTGTCATGGTACATTTAATTATAAAGTGATGACGGGGCTTCCCGGGCCATGGCCTGAATCCAGCGAAACATTTGCTAATAACTGTCTCACCTGCCATGCAGCCTTTCGCACCAATCGCCACAAAGTCAATTTTCTGAATACTGAGGAAATTGAAAAGGCCGGTACGGAAAATGGTGATTTCTGCTACGGCTGTCACGGTGGACGTGCATGGTTTCGTGTCGGTTTTCCTTATCCGCGTCATGAATGGCCCGGTATGGCAAAAGAAATCCCCGATTGGGCCAAGGACCGTCCCACTGAATCTGATCCGCGTTTTGCGGCCAAGCCTAGCGGAGATAAATAAATGACTACCGAAAACATTGATAAAATCCTTAAATCCTCTCTAAACATGAATCGGAGGACGTTTCTTAAAACTTCGGCAGTGGGTTCTGCTGCGGTGGCGGGTGTTGGTGGATTGGTAAAAACCAAAGAAGCCAAGGCGTTTGCTTACGAGCCTTACCCCAAGGATGATGATTTAGAGACAGTTGTAACCAGTTGTGCGCATAACTGTGGGTCACGGCATATGCTGGTCGCGCATAAAAAAGGTGATGTCATTGTCCGTCTCTCTACTGATAACGGAACCTACCAAAAAGACGGTCATTTCAACAAAGATACCGAAGAGGAACCCCAAGTACGTGCTTGTTTGCGCGGCCGATCGTACCGCTCGCGGTTGTATTCAGCGGAACGCCTGTTGTATCCAATGATTCGAGTGGGCAAGCGCGGTGAGGGTAAATTTAAGCGCGCCTCCTGGGACGAGGCCTTGGATATGGTCGCCAAGAAGATGATCGAACTCAAAAAGACCTATGGCCCTCAGGCTATATTGGATCAGAGTTATGCGGGAGCTTCTTACGGTGTTTTGCATAAGTCGGATCAGGTAGAAGGTCTACTTGGTCGCTTCCTAGGCGTGTTTGGGTGCCGCACCAACTCCTGGTCAGTGCCGTCTTATCAAGGTACCACTACGAGCTCCCGTTGGACTTACGGTACCATCGAAGACGGTAATGAAGATGACACCTTCGCTCATTCAAAACTGATGATTATGTGGGGCTGGAATCCAGCCTACACGTTTCATGGGGGTAACACGTTTTACTATATGCGCATGGCCAAACAGCGCGGCTGTAAGTTTGTGCTTATCGATCCACAGTATACCGATTCTGCTGCGGCGTACGATGCCTGGTGGATCCCCATCAAACCTAATACTGATGCCGCGATGATGGCGGGTATGGCGCATTACATCTTTGAAAATGAGCTTCATGATCAGGAGTTTATCGATAAGTTCACCATGGGTATGGACGCGGGAACCATGCCGGACTGGGCGCAGAACTCAATCAACGGTAAGGAAAATTTCAAAGACTACATCCTGGGTAAGTATGATGGTCAAGCGAAGACACCTGAGTGGGCCGAAAAAATCTGCGGAGTAAAAGCCAAGGATATTAAGAAGTTGGCAGATATGTATGCCACCACCAAGCCGGCTGCGCTTAAGGCTAGTTGGTCGCCCGGGCGTAACGCCTATGGCGAACAATACAGCCGTATGGGTGCAGCGCTGCAAGCGATGACGGGTAATATTGGTAAACTAGGTGGCTGTGCAGAGGGTGTGGGTAAGGCATTTCACGCCGAGGGTGTCGCTTATCCCTATGATGAGTATGCCAATAAATGGTGGGCCGCCATTAAAACTGATCGGTGGGCGCATATCGTTCTTAATTATCCCAATGTGACACGCGAAGAAGCTGGTTTATGGCCACGCCCCGATAATCTTGATGGTGTGGTGCCCAATATTCGCGCAATTTTCTGGCAAGGATCTGACTGGTTCAATCAGCTAACCAATATCAACAAAGAAATTAAAGCGATGGATAAGCTGGATCTTGTCGTTTGTATGGATTCGACAATTACACCATCGGGTTTGTATGCGGATGTTTTATTACCCATTGCCACCCACTTTGAGCGTCACGATGTTGCCTTGCCTTGGTACAAGGGGCACTACTATATCCATCGTCCAAAGGTTATCGAGCCGTTGGGTGAGAGTAAGACCGACTTCCAGGTTTTCACTGAGTTAGCCTATCGTCTAGGTGGTGATGTAATGGGACGTACCTATAATCCTAAAGCGACCCGCGAGTATTTCAATGACAACGAAGCGGTAGATGAGGCTTATCTTGTGGATTGGTGGCACAAGGTCCAGGAGCATCAGCATGTGACAATGTCCTGGGAAGACTTTAAGAAGCACGGGATATACAAGTTCAAATTTGATAAGCCACATATCGCTTTTCGCGATCAGATCGAAAAAGGTGAGCGCTTTCAGACGCCTTCTGGGAAGATTGAAATTCTCTGCACTGAGTTGGCGCAAATTGATGACTGGAAAAAGACCAAGTACGGTTATCATATCCCTTCAATTCCGAAGTGGATTGAACCTTGGGAATCGCTCAATCATCCTACTAAGACGAAGAAGTTTCCTTTCCACATGATTTCACCGCATCCGCGTTGGAGGACACACTCGATTTTCAATAACATTCCTTGGCTACGTGAAACGTTTGAGCAAGAAGTCATGATGAATGCTAGCGATGCGAAAAAGATGGGTATTAAAACCGGAGATGTTGTCGAAGTTTGGAATGATCGCGGAACCGTTGTGGTGCCAACCTATGTTAGTGAGCGTTGCATGCCCGGGGTGCTAGTGTTGCATGAGGGTGCCTGGCTCGATTTGGATGAAAATGGCATTGATCGGTCGGGTAATGCTGACATGCTAACGCTAGACGAACCTAGCCCCGCAGGCGCTTTTACCTACAATACGGTACTGGCGAACATTAAAAAGACCGACCTCGAGCACAAGCCAGGTTGGGACCAGCTAGAAACGTCCCGCAGCCAAGTGTTCCGTCGTGACATGTAATCACCAGAGGAGATCTAATAATGGCTAATGCACAAATCGATAAGAAAAAAATTAAAATTGCGGTCAAGCGCCGCAAGAAGGAAGTCTATACGCCCGTAGTGCCCGACATGCAGTTGGGTTTTATTCATCACAATACCGATTGTATTGGTTGTCGAGCTTGCGAAATCGCCTGTAAAGACAAGAATGGACTCGCAGCCGGCCCGCGGTTTAGGCGCGTCATGTATGTCGAAGGCGGCACCTATCCAGACGTCTACGCTTACAAGGTTAACGTCTCTTGCAATCACTGCGCCGAGCCAGCCTGTCTACCGACTTGTCCAACGGGGGCGATTTTCAAGCGCAAGAAGGATGGTATTGTCGATATTGATTCGACTTTGTGCATCGGTTGCCGTCGTTGTGAGGCCGCTTGTCCGTATGGTGCGCCGCAGTATGATCCTAGCGATGAGCTGGTCAAAAAATGCAACATGTGTGTCGATGAAGTTGAAGCGGGTCGCAAACCCTACTGCGTAATGGCATGCATGATGCGCGTTCTGGATATTGGCCCTATCGACGAACTCCGCAAAGGTACTTACGAAACCAAGGCCATCGGTCCGCTCGAGAAGGATAACGTCGTCAGTCAAGTTAAAAATTTCGCTAATCCTGAGTTGACCAAGCCCTCTATCGTCTTTATTCCTCATAGCAAGGGGCGTGTAGAAAAGGATGCGCCGCCCAAGGACGCATCATAATGGGTGGTTCTGCGGCTCAGCCGGCAAGCGATGATAAATCAGAGCTGCTCTCCACATTTTGTTCTGCGGTTGCTGAAGATCTTGGCTTGCTTGCCAAGCTACATAGAACTGAGCTGGATGATGGGGCATTTACCGAGCTGAAGGAGATCAGCTTTCCCAAGCGGCTAGGTTTGAGTCTTAATGGTGAGAAATCTTCTGCAGTAATCGAGCATCTTGCGAAAGAAATTGAAGCATGGCCGGTAAGCGATCGAGCGACACTTATGGACGATTTGGCTGCAGATTATGCCGCCATGTATCTAAATAAAAGCTACGGAGTTTCACCTCACGAATCTGTTTGGCTGGATGAGGAAGGTCTGGTCATGCAGGAGCCCATGTTCGAAGTACGCGAGATCTACGAGCGGCATGGGCTTGAAGCCGCAGATTGGCATCTGTTAGCGGATGATCACTTGGTGAATGAGTTGGAATTCATTGCCTATTTGATGGGGCAGGCTGCAGAGGGTCAGAATACCGCATTATCTGAAGTCGCTAGTTTTTTCGATATCCACTTACTGCGCTGGCTTGGGCAGTTTGCCGAGCGTGCTGCGCCGCGTTGTGAGACCGGTTTTTACGCTGGTCTGGTATTATTAACTGATCTATACTGCGAAGAGTTGCGCGATCTTTTAGCTCTTATTCTTGAGGAACCCCGTCCCACTGACGAGGAAATTAAGAAATTAACTAAAAAGACCGAAGAAATCCCGATTGCAGCCCCCGCGCAATATGTTCCAGGTGCGTCGGAATCTTGGTAATAGATCCCGTGATACTTTTTTAAAACACAGTGAGGAGAATAGAAGAAATGAAATTACGAGTAGTGACAGTTGCAACAACACTAATACTGGCAATGTCGGCATCGAATGCCTTCGCCGATGAAGCGCTGGCGACCGCTAAGGGATGCATGGCATGTCATAAAGTCGACGTTAAGGTCGTCGGCCCTGCTTATAAAGATGTGGCTGCAAAATATAAAGATGATGCGGCCGCCGTTGATACCCTGGTTGCCAAAGTCAAAGCAGGTGGAAAAGGCGTCTGGGGAGAAATTCCTATGCCGCCTAACCCTGCGGTGTCAGATGAAGATCTTAAAACGCTAGTTACCTGGGTTTTGTCTCAGTAACGGTATGATCACATGCTGAATGATCTTATCGAGCAGGCCGCTCAAACACTACGCCTTCCTGAGATCATCGGTGAACGCTGTGTCCACAGTCATATAGAAAATGCGAGCTGTAGATCCTGTGTTGAAGTGTGCCCAAAAGATGCCTGGTCGCTGGATGACGAACAGCTAGGCATCGACCCCGAAGCTTGTGACGGCTGTGGCTTATGCGCAGCCGTCTGTCCCGAAGGTGCTGTTCTCCATGATCACGAACCTGTCGTTGGACATTGGCAAGACCGAATTCTGGCATTAATTGCCTGTGAAAAAACCGAGTCCTCCCTAACAGAGGTTATACCCTGCGTGCATGCGTTGGGAATGAATAACCTTCTGGCTCTTTATCGGCAGGGATGCAGGTATCTTTTCATCTCTACCGGCGACTGCGACCAGTGTCCACGTGGAGAAGTCACGTCTATCCGTGATCGTGTATCGGCATTAAATAAAATGCTGGAGCAGCGTGGTTTAACGCCCCTTAAGTTTAAACAATTAGAAATCTCTAAGTGGCAGCGCATTGCGAAAACGCTTAATACTCTTGAACCGCAAGAAGCCGTTACTCGGCGAAATTTTTTACGTCGATCCGTCGCAGATGCTGTGGACAAAAGCATGCGTTATAGTCGTTTGCAAGATGTTGAGAAAGCGGAATTTATTCCCGTTGGCGATTTCATTCCACCTCAGAGTGAGGACGATATCCAGCCTTATGTAGTCGAAATCGATCCGCATAAGTGCAATGGCTGTGATGCTTGCGCCCAACTATGTCCGCATGGAGCGATAAGCTTGTCAGACGATGAAGACGATATCCGCTACTCAATTAAGTCTCAGAGTTGTACGGGTTGCGACATTTGCGTAGACGCCTGCGATCAAGCTGCAGTTCGAATTGACACTTGGGTTGCTCAGAAACAAAGCCAGGTGCCACTCATTAGTACAAAATGTCGAGCCTGTCATGTGACTTTCCACTTGCCGGTAGATCATCCCTCTGTCGATGATCCACTATGCCAAATATGCACAAAAGTTAATCATAATTCTAATCTTTTTCAGGTATTGGAGTAGCTCTTACCATGAATGATCTTGCCACAATATTTCCAGAATGGCAGACCCCTATCGTTGAAAGCGTAAAGAAATACCCATCGGGTAAGTGCCTTTTTGTATTTATGCCTGAGTATCGCCCTGACCTTGTTAAATCAATTGCTAGTAGTTTTGATTTAGAGTTTTACGATTATCGACTGGATAAAATGGCACCGCTGGGTCAAGCTGCAGGCACCTTATCTCTTGCAGAATTAACCAACACACTACAGAAAAAGACACAAAAAAAAGGTGTTGTTGCGTTCAATATAGAAGCATTAATGGCAACGAAGAGTGAAGAGCAGAGAATTGAGTGGTTAAACCATACGCTAGAAGAATCTTGGGCACATACGCTGATTATTCCGTTGGTTATTTTCCATCAAGATGCACCCGCCGGTCATAACCATGTTTCTGATTTACTTTTAACCGCGTTACCTGAACAAAACCTCGTTAGTCGGTTGGCAATGTAAAAATAATATAATTACTTGGTTAACCTTTGAATTACGCCACCTTTGCGTTCGAAAATGGTTAACTTACAAAAACATAAGCGTCTACAAACAATATTATAAAAATTGGTAATTCACTTTTTACATCGCATTCATAGGTCATAATAATTCTTATTCAATTCAGGCGATCTGAGCGGTTATTCTTTGGTTGCCTACCCGCTGCGCAGTTACTACGGAGTCTATACAAGCTATGGAAAATTCGTTCCCAGGTAGAAAAAAACACTACTTAATTCGATGCCTAACGTTATTGATACTCTTGCTTTCTTCACAAGGGATTTTTGCTAATGCTGCACCTCTAGAATTAAATTATGAGCGCTTGCTGAGCATTCTTTCTGATAACGGTTGGCGAGTCGAACTGTCGGATTCAAACCAAGTTTTGTTGACACCTCCTGCTCTTAAAACTACGCAGGAAGCTAATAGTTGGCGTATTGAACAAGCCCAAGATGGTACGATATTTCTCTTTTTTCATAACTCTCCTTTGACTATGGCGAAGGTTTATGAAGACATAAAAGCCGCTAAAACCTACACCTTTGAGCAACTTAGCGAGCTTAAGGAAAGGCTGATTGAAACGGGTTGGAAGGTCGAGCAACGGCAAGGAAATCTCTTTTTGTATCCTAATAGCGATGTAGATTCAGTAGCTTCTGCAAACGACGAAGGTTCTGATAATCGTATTGCTATTCTTCCAGTGCCTCTGGGGGAGTTACCCACTCAGTTTGCTGCGCAGATGGCTCCGCCCGTTCAGGAAGTTCCTGCAGCTGCTTCTAATAATCAAGTAACCGCCGAAGAAAATGCAACACCGACTGTGACTGACTCTGATAGCGATGGCGTTGCCGATGAGTTGGATTTGTGTCCAAAAACTGAGGAGGAAATAGGCGTTAATTCATTGGGGTGCGAAAAGTCCAAAACTTTAGTTTTGGAAGGTGTTAGTTTTAAGTCAGGTTCATCGACATTAACGGCCGAATCAAAAGAGATCTTAGATCAACACGCAGTGATTCTAAATCAGCATCAATCTCAGAAATTTAAAATTGTCGGACATACCGATCGCACAGGCTCTAAAAGCTTAAACCTTGATTTGTCTAAAAGCCGGGCCGAGTCAGTCAGTGCGTACTTTATTGACCAAGGAATCAGTAAAGACCGAATCGATACCGAAGGGCAGGGTGAAATCAAGCCCATTGCTAGCAATAAAACTAAAAAAGGTCGGTTAAAGAATCGCCGGGTAGAGCTAAGTTTTTGATGATCTCCTATACTTCGCGCGGCGACGGATGCGGAAATTATAGCGGGCTACGCAACGGTTTCAGCAACGCGGCTATCGATAAAAATCAGCCGCTAGAAATCCACATCCGTGGCCGCGCGAAGTATATTAATGCGCAGTACTTTTTATTGCTTCATAGGTATGCGCATGGTTTAGCGAGTTAATTTGCAAACAGTTTTTTTCCACGAAGAACACGAAGCTACATGCAGATTAATCTCCTTCTCTTCGTGTTTTTCGTGGTGAAATATAGGTTGCTTTTCAGCCTGATTGCTCTGACTTTATGCGTCCAGATTGGTTCCGCGAACCAAGATGCTATTCATAAAAAAGTCTTTAAGATAGTGCGGTGGATCGTAATCTGGTTTTTGTTGCACGATCCTTCGTAGTTGCCAGAGCGCGAATCCAGTCAGGTGGGATAGATCGGCCAATAATGTATAAAAACCGCCAAAGTTTTTTAGGAAGTAACGGCGCCGTGAATCGAACCAGTAACGAGGACGGCGGGGAAGTTTTGTATCAAGATGGGTAAAGCCTGTTGATGCGCCAATCAAGTGAATGATTTCGCTTTTGGGTGCGAACCATAACTCCCAACCTTTTCGCTGTGCTTGTAGACAGAAATCAGACTCCTCAAAATAGAGAAAGTAGTCTTCGTCCATCAAGCCAATATCTTCAAATACTTCGCGACGAATCATTAAAGATGATCCCGAAAGCCAGTCTGCCTGATAGGGCTCTGCTTGAGGAGGTATTGCAATAATCGCTTTGGGGAACACTTTATCCAACACGCCCAGTTTCATTGTTCCAACGAACTCACTCAGCGGTGAAAAGCGGCGAAAAGCCATCGCTTGTTTCTCACCGCTTTCGTCGACCGATGAGCTGGAAGCCAACCCAGCTTTGGGGTGTTGAGTGAGAAAATCCATTAAGGCTTTTCCGGCCCCAGGCTTTAATTCGGCATCAGGATTAAGCAGCCAGATGAAATCGGGCGGCTCGTCCGAGGCCAATGCCTCACGAATAGCGATGTTATTGCCAAATGCAAAGCCGCCATTTTTACCTGCATCGATAATCTTTGCCCACTCTGAACAGTCTTTTTCTATGATGGCTTGGCCAATCGTATCGACAGAGCCATCGCCTGAATCGTTATCAACTATAATCATCTGCGTTTGCGGTAAGCTTGCAAGTTCCCGTGCGACGGAATTCAGGCATTTTATGGCTAACTCTGCGGTCCGATAGTTAACGGTAGATATTAAAAGTCTGGGCATGTTGCTCTGTGTCCTAAAGATTATTAGAGTTTTAACCACTCACTGAGTCGTTATGAGCGATTTTACTCAGTATCTGCTGCGGTACTCCATCAACTTTGGTTTGACGGAGTACTAGGCCCTGTTCACACATCGACGCCACAAGTACAGCAAACTTAATAGGCCCATAGTACCCCCACCACCCGATGGGTTTGATGAAGCGTCACCAAATTTTTCATCGATTAACTCAGGGGTGCTCCGCGAAAAATCCTCCGCGTTGACGACCGCAACCTTGATGGCTTGTATCGAAGTACCGTCATGTCCATCATTCGCGGTGACTTCAACTTCATAGATATTGTCTGTGTTGGAGTCGCCGGGATTTTTCTCGTCGGGAGCCGCGAGAAAGCTTAGCTGATGGGTGGCATTGACGGTAAATAACGCCCCATCAACTCCACCCGTTACTGAAAAGCGAATGAGGTCTCCGTCCAAATCACTTGCTTCGAGCGTGAGTGCGGTGGTTGAGTTCTCCGCAATAATAGCGGTGGCTGGCGATATGATTTCTGGTGGTTTATTGGGGCCATGCACAAAGATATCGGATTTCTTGTTGGTATCCTTAGGCACGAGATTGTTTGCGTAGGATTTATAGGCTACGAATTGGCCATCAGCGCTGATGCTCGGCGTTTCGCTAGAGTTATTGGCTTCAACACCCGATGAATCAACACTCACCCGTTGAGTTTCGCCGGTATCGCGGTCATGCACAAAGATATCAAATAACCCGTTAGTATCCGTTGGGATTAAGTTGCTAGCGCTGGATTTAAAGGCCACATAGCGGCCATTCGAGCTGATGCGGGGAGAGGCGCTAAAACCATTGCTTTCCTCACCGGCTATATTGATGCTAATGCGTTGAGTGGTCCCTACTTCACGATCGTGAACAAAAATATCCGCTTCTTTATTGGTGTCATTGGGTACTAAATTGCTGGCTTCTGATTCGAAGGCCACAAAGCGGCCGTTTGCACTGATGCTGGGTTTTCCACTGTCGTTATTCCCTTCGATTCCCGTCGAATCCACGCTGATCCGTTCGATAGCTCTAGTTTCTCGATTAAAGACAAAAATATCCGTTTTACCGTTCGCATCGTTCGGCGAGAGGTTTCGGGCGCTAGATTTAAAGGCTACAAAACGTCCGTTTTCACTGATACTAGGACTTTGGCTGACGCCATTGCCGCCCACTCCGGTTGAACTGCTGCTCGCCCGTTCAGCTACGCGTGTTTCTCGATCGAAAACAAATACGTCGGTCTTTCCATTGGTATCATCGACAACCAGATTATCGGCATTGGATGTGAAAGCAACATAGCGTCCTTCAGCGCTTAGGCTGGGTGTTTCGCTGGAATTATTGGCTTGCTCTCCGGTGGAGCTGATGCTCACCCGTTCGGAGAGTTTGGTTTCGCAATCATAAACGAAGATGTCGTATCGTCCGTTGGTATCCTCTGCCACGAAGTTGCTCGCGATAGAATCGAACGCGATGTAGCAACCGTTTGCGCTGATGCTCGGATGGAGACTGTTTTTATTTCCTCCTGCACCTTCTGGACCTGTGCTGACTCGATGAGTAGTGTTCATTTTTCGGTCATGCAAAAAGATGTCGAACTTCCCATTGATATCCTCCTCCACTAGATTACTGGCGGGGGAGGAAAATGCAACATAGCGGCCTTCCGAGCTGATGCTGGGCGTGTAGCTTTGGTTGTTGGCAATAGCGCCCCCAGAGTCGACATTGACACTCTCTGTGCCCGAGAATACGGTCGAAGCTGCGCCGAATATCGTGATGAATAAGACTGTCCGCGCGGTATATTTTTGTCTACGGTCGAAGGCTTGGTATGAAGAGCTGTATCGTCCTTGATTACTGATCATTTTTTTTCCTATAAGCTGGAGAGAGAGCTTCCATGCTCTCTGCTGGCATCATATTGATATAACGGTTGCCGGGCATCACTCAACTGGGGATCACGTGACAAGTATCACTTGGCACACCAGAGTAAAGATGAGTTTTGAGATTTACATACCTCAAATTCAATATTGTAGTCTGCGGTGAGGCAGAGGGAATTTTGCTCGCAGCAAGCCAAACTGCGATAATGCCAAAATTCAGAATTTAATTAACTACTAATGATTGATCAGACCAACAAAGCCGCTAATGAGGGCGTGGAAGTTAAAACCACGACTTGTTATATGTGTGCCTGTCGCTGTGGCATTAAGGTAACCCTCAAGGATGGTGAGGTCCGCTATATTGAAGGAAACCCGGATCATCCGCTGAATAAAGGCGTTTTGTGTGCGAAGGGTGCTTCGGGGATCATGAAGCAGTACTCCCCCGCGCGTTTGACTAAGCCTCTGTTACGCAAGCCTGGAACCGAGCGTGGTGCGGGTGAGTACGACGAAATTTCTTGGGATGAAGCCTTCGATATTATGGCCAAGCGGCTGGGTAAAATACGCCAGGAAGATCCGAAAAAGTTTGCCTTGTATACGGGCCGCGATCAGATGCAGGCGCTAACGGGACTGTTTGCTAAACAGTTTGGCACGCCAAATTATTCGGCTCATGGTGGATTTTGTTCCGTGAATATGGCCGCCGGTATGATCTACACGATGGGCGGTTCATTCTGGGAATTCGGTGGGCCGGATCTGGAGCGCTCCAAGTTGTTCTTTATGATTGGTACTGCGGAAGATCACCATTCCAATCCGATGAAGATCGAGCTGTCAAAATTCAAACGCAACGGCGGCCGCTTTGTCGCCATCAATCCGGTGCGCAGCGGATATGCCGCCATCGCGGACGAATGGGTGCCGATTAAACCCGGCACCGATGGCGCGTTGTTTTTAGCGTTTATACATATCCTGATTAAGCAGGGTTTGTTCGATCGTGAATTTCTGGTGCGTTACACCAACGCGGCTGAACTTGTGAATATGGATCAGGATAACTCCGAGTTTGGCATGTTCATCCGCTTTGAAGTGCCACCGGATGAAGGTTGTTTCGATCCGCAAAACAAGCTGTGGTGGGACCGGGAACTTGATAAGGCCATTTCCACCCACACCGAAGGTGTCGATCCACGCCTGCTAGGCGACTTTGAATTGCCCGATGGCACGCCCGTTAAACCCTCATTTCAATTGCTCAAGGAACGTGTTGAGGAATACACCCCGGAATGGGCAGAAGGCATTACTGGAATCCCCGCCGAGACCATTGAACGTTTGGCCTACGAGATGGGCGTTACCGCACGGGATCAGAAAATTGAGCTGCCGATTCAATGGACGGACTGCTGGGACAAGGAGCATGAGTCCGTGGTCGGTAATCCGGTTTCATTCCACGCTATGCGCGGGCTTGCTGCTCATTCCAACGGCTTTCATAGCATTCGCGCCTTGAGTATTTTAATGACGCTACTGGGTACCATCGATCGGCCTGGCGGGTTTCGGCACAAAGCACCGTTTCCACGTCCCATTCCCCCCTGCGCAAAACCGCCCTCTAGCCCCGACGACGTGGTTCCAGGCGAGCCGTTGAATGGTATGCCGCTAGGTTGGCCCGCCGATCCTGATGATTTGTTTGTCGATGACGATGGCGAAGCGGTGCGTCTCGACAAAGCCTTTTCATGGGAATATCCGCTGGCAGTTCATGGCTTGATGCATAACGCTATCACCAATGCCTGGCGCGGCGATCCCTACAAGATTGATACGCTGCTGTTGTTTATGGCGAACATGGCCTGGAATTCCTCGATGAACACCACCGAGGTACGCAAGATGCTCGTCGATAAGGAAGAAGACGGCGAATATAAAATTCCCTTTATTATAGTTGCTGATGCGTACCGCTCGGAGACCGTTGATTTCGCAGATTTAATTCTGCCTGATACAACGTATCTTGAGCGTTACGATGCCATGTCCATGCTCGACCGGCCAATCTCGGAATACGATGGGCCAGTGGATTCTGTGCGTATTCCAGTGCTTCCACCTACCGGTGACTGCAAGGCGTTCCAGGATGTGCTGATTGAATTGGGCTCGCGATTAAAGCTGCCGGTATTTCTCAGAGAAGACGGTTCGCCTAAGTATCGTGACTATCGTGATTTTATTGTCAATTACGAAACGTCACCGGGTTCTGGTATTGGTTTCCTGGCGGGTTGGCGCGGTAAAGGTGGGGAAAAGTTTCTGCGTGGCGAACCTAATCCACGCCAATGGGAAATGTATGCCCAGAACAATTGCGTGTACCAACACAAGTTGCCTAAATCCTATCAGTACATGCGCAATTGGAATAAAGGTTATCTGCAATGGGCACAAGATCATGGGATGACGCGTTATTCCGAACCCATCAATATTCATCTTTATTCCGAAGTCTTGCAAAAATTCCGTTCGGCTGCCGAGGGTGGGGCGATCGGCCGTCAACCACCGGAGCGGTTGCGCGAGCGCGTCGCAACTTATTTTGATCCTTTGCCGTTTTATCACGAACCTCTGGAAGCGCAGTTAACCGATACGCATAAGTATCCGCTCAATGCGATTACTCAGCGTCCAATGGCAATGTACCATTCCTGGGATTCACAGAATGCCTGGTTGCGACAAATTCATACGCATAATTATTTATTCGTCAATTCGCAGTTGGGTCGTGCCAACGGTTTTACGGATGGTGATTGGGTCTGGGTTGAATCGATGCATGGAAAAGTCCGTTGCATGTGTCGCTTTAGTGAGGCCGTTGAACCGGGTACCGTGTGGACCTGGAACGCGATTGGCAAAGCCTCGGGGGCTTGGGGTTTGTCACCC
>FXBE01000087.1_pt1 | contig 14347 bp, 12 predicted proteins | sample 5335311 | NCBI WGS metagenome assembly FXBE01 (sample SAMEA103928390, study PRJEB20085) | sediment metagenome | biome: marine biome; feature: hydrothermal vent; material: sediment | place: Atlantic Ocean | collected 2013-08-06T02:46:56 | depth 0.05 m | reverse complement strand
TATATATCCTACTGATATTTAAAATAATATAATGATTACGTTCGTTCCAAAGATCCTATATAAAACCAGAAAAGATGTCTGTACGTTGGTATTTTAGAAACTAGATAAGGTGCAATGGTTTTTAACAAAACAACACGAGCTATTTGGCTTTATAGGATAACGTGAAAGAATAAAAACTAAATACAAAATATAAAAGCCACAAGGCCCCTCCTAAAATCGCTTAGTCAAATTAACCGGCATTCCAGTGACACGCCACTGTTCGGTAGGTTACTGAGATTAGCAATATTAAACTTGTGAGGTACGTACATTGGGGGTTAAATATTTTTACGATTTACTGAGTCGCTCAGTCTAGAGATGGGTTGAAAGGAGATGATTCTCGCTTCAATCCGGAATTAGTCGTAGTCTATATAAAATAATTTACCTTTTTACTTGCAAATCGCTGATAACTGGCTAAATTCCTATATAGATAATATGAAAAACAATCCTCCACAGCCTGCACTCCCCTGGCAAACACAACGTGCCGAATCTTTACTTGACGGAGATAATTCTGCCTACCTTGAAGATTTGTACGAAAGGTACCTGGAAAGTCCTAATGCCATACCAGTAGCTTGGCAAGAATATTTTACAACGCTGCCGCGGGTAAACGGTCACTCTGGGGAGGCGATACATTCCGAAGTTCGCGATTATTTTCGTGACTTTACGGCCACATCGCAAAGTGGTGAGCGAGTTCTGCATGCCGACCAAATTCACTTTGAGCATGATCAAAAGCAGGTTAAAGTCCTACAACTCATTAATGCGTACCGCTACCTTGGACATCGCCAGGCGGATATTAATCCTCTCAATAAATCATCGGCACCCATTAGCGAACTGACTTTAGAGCACCACCAGCTTTCTGAGGATGATCTGGCATTGCGGTTCAATACCGGCTCCCTGGCAGCACCCGATGAAGCAACGCTCGAGTCGATACTGCAACAACTGCAAAACACCTATTGCAGCAGTATCGGTGCGGAGTATATGCACATTTCCAACACCGAGGAAAAACGTTGGATTCAACAGCGTCTGGAAAGCCGCCAGAGTCGTCCCGAATACAGTAAGAGTCAGCGCCGTTATATTCTTGATCGCTTGACGGCCGCCGAAACTCTGGAACGCTTCCTACATTCCAAATACGTCGGCCAAAAACGCTTTTCACTTGAAGGTGCTGAAAGCCTCATTCCTCTCCTTGATGATTTAATTCAGAACGCAGGCAGCAACGGGATAAAAGAGATTGTGGTTGGCATGGCGCATCGAGGCCGTCTAAACGCCTTAGTTAATATTCTCGGTAAATCTCCTGCCCTACTTTTTAAAGAGTTTGAGGGTGACAAACCGGGGCACCAACGCACGGGTGACGTGAAGTACCACTTGGGATTTTCCTCGAATATGAACACTCCAGGCGGTCCCATTCATGTCGCGCTGGCGTTCAATCCCTCGCACCTGGAAATTGTCTCTCCTGTGGTAGAAGGTGCCGTACGCGCCCGTCAAGATCGCTGGCGTGAAGATCCGGGTGATCGGGCAATGGCCGTTCTTATCCATGGCGATGCTGCTTTTGCGGGGCAAGGTGTGGTGATGGAAACATTGAATATGTCCAATACGCGCGGCTTTAAAACACGTGGTGCAGTGCATATCGTTATTAACAATCAAATAGGTTTCACCACCAGCACCCAGCGCGATGCACGCTCAACACTTTACTGCACCGATGTCGCCAAAATGATTAATGCGCCCATTTTTCATGTGAATGGCGATGACCCCGAGGCCGTGATCTATGCGACTCAGATTGCGCTAGACTACCGTATGCGCTTCCATCAAAACGTGGTGATTGACTTAGTCTGCTACCGACGCCATGGGCACAACGAGGCGGATGAACCGGCGGCCACACAACCTCAAATGTATGCCAAAATCCGTAAACTACCGACCACTCGAGAGCTTTATGCAAAATCGTTGATTGCCGATGGGGTCGTCAGTCAAATCAAAGCCGAAGAAATGATTCAGGTTAGCCGAAAACGCTTAGAGAGCGGCGAGCCGGTTGTACCGCATTTACTCGATGACTCCGAAGTCGACAAACCCTTCCCGATTAATTGGAAGCGCTACATGCGTACCTCCTGGGACTGCTATGCCGATACGGCAATTTCCAGGGAAAATTTTGATTCCCTCGCCCAAGGCATCGCCTTCGTCCCCGAGGGGTTCACCCTGCACCCGCGAGTCGATCGTGTGGTGAATGCACGCAAGGAAATGGCAGCTGGAGAGCACCCGTTAGACTGGGGGTTCTGTGAGTTGCTGGCTTATGGCTCGCTGGTTGATGATGGATACCCCGTTAGGCTTTCGGGACAAGACAGCGGACGCGGAACTTTTTTCCATCGCCACTCTGTGCTGCATAATCAAGAAAATGGCCATCAGTTCGTACCGCTGAAAAACCTTTCCCGTAAACAAGCGCCTTTTACTATTATTGACTCCATATTGTCTGAAGAGGCCGTACTGGCGTTTGAGTACGGCTACGCCACCACGGAGCCCGACGTACTCACCATCTGGGAAGCCCAATTTGGTGATTTTGCCAATGGCGCTCAAGTGGTCATCGACCAATTTATTAGTTCTGGAGAACAAAAATGGGGGCGTCTATCGGGTTTGGTTATGTTTCTTCCTCACGGTTACGAGGGGCAAGGCCCAGAGCATTCCTCCGCGCGGCTGGAGCGTTATCTGCAACTCTGTGCACAATATAACATTCAGGTCTGCTCCCCAACCACGCCGGCGCAAGTTTTTCATATGCTGCGCCGACAGATATACCGGCGCTACCGTAAACCGCTAATTGTGATGACGCCAAAAAGCTTATTGCGCCATCCATTGGCTGTCAGCAGCCGCGAAGAAATTACGCATGGAAAGTTTAATCCCGTTATTGGCGAGACCGATGAGCACGATGCGGAAAAGATCACCCGCGTGATTCTTTGCAACGGTAAAGTTTATTATGATTTGCTCGAAAAACGCCGTAGCGAAGAACTGGAGCATGTTGCGATTCTTCGTATCGAACAACTTTACCCCTTCCCAGAGGCACTTTTATGCGCGACCATTAAAGCGTATAAGAATATCCAGCAATATGTTTGGTGCCAAGAAGAACCCCTGAACCAGGGCGCGTGGTATAACCAACAACATCACTTACACAATGCACTGGGACGCGAGACACCGCTTCAACATGTGACCCGCCCCGCTTCGGCATCTCCAGCGGTAGGCAACTTAAAGATACACCGAGAACAACAACAGCAAATCGTCGCTGAGGCTCTGGGCCTCGAGGAATCAATATGAGTCGCATCGCTATCAAGACCCCCATTCTGCCAGAATCTGTCAGCGATGCCACCGTCGTGACCTGGCATAAAAAAACGGGGGAACATGTTATTCAGGACGAAAACCTAGTCGATCTGGAAACAGACAAAGTGGTGCTAGAGGTACCTGCGCCCGAGAGTGGAGTACTTACGGAAATTCTTCAGCCTGAAGGTAGCGTCGTTACGACCGATACACTCTTGGCCCATATCGAGCCGGGTGAAACCCCGACCCTAACCAATATCGAGATTCCAAAAGTCATAGAAGAACCCGCTAAACTCCAGGCTGAAATAAAAAAATCCGCTGAAAAACCGCATGCCAGTCCATCTGTAAGACAACAACTACACGCCAACGACCTACAAGAAGCTGATGTTGTTCCCAGTGGTAAAAAAGGCCATATCCTCAAGCAGGATGTGGATCAACACGTGGTGGAAAAACCTACCAGCGCGGCCATGCCGGCACCCGATTTTGTCACGAGCAGTGAACGTGAAGAACGCCGCGTCCCCATGACTCGCCTGCGCGCCCGCATCGCAGACCGACTGCTGGCCGCTCAACAAAATGCCGCAATCCTAACGACCTTTAATGAAGTCGATATGCAAGCGGTTATCGACATCCGCAATCGCTACAAAACGGATTTTCATTCGACTCACCGTGTAAAACTCGGTTTTATGTCGTTCTTTGTGCAAGCCTGTTGCGAGGCACTCAAGAAATTCCCCGAGGTCAATGCCTCCATCGACGATTCCGATATCGTCTACCACGGGTATTACGACGTTGGCGTAGCCGTCTCATCTGAGCGCGGCCTAGTCGTGCCTGTGATCCGCAATGCCGATCATCTCTCCATGGCCGAAATCGAACAAACCATTGTAGACTTTGGCTCACGCGCTCGCGAGGGCAAACTGACCATGGACGACCTCACTGGGGGTACCTTTACCCTCTCCAACGGCGGCGTCTTTGGCTCACTCATGTCCACACCCATTCTAAATCCACCACAGACCGGGATACTCGGCCTACACAAAATCGATGAGCGCCCCGTCGCCATAAATGGTGAAGTTGTCATCCGGCCAATGATGTACCTGGCGCTATCCTACGATCACCGACTTGTAGATGGACAAGCAGCGGTACGCTTTCTCGTTATGATCAAGGAATTGATTGAAGATCCTTCGCGTTTATTGCTTGGGCTGTAGAGCGGATAAGGAATGAGGATTTAATAACCCTTTTATTTTTCTGATTCAACGATCAGCTATTGGCGGATGGCGCTGCGCTTATCCGCCCTACAACTCTTCGTGAACACATTAGTAAAATAATTGTGGCTGCTAACTCAGCCCGATATTTGACTTGATCCTCTTACATTTTCTCCAACTTTTTCGAGTATTAACTTCACTCTACCGTTAGAACTCCAGATCCCACCCTTCTGTCGTCGTCCTATAAAAAAGCTTGAAAGGCTTCCCTCCAGTTGTCTTTATTGATCAGTAGTCTGCCCTCCACTGAAAGGCCGGGAACACGGCCGCAAAAAAATATGGAAGGGTTGAATGTCTATCAAATCATTGGCGCTGGTCACTTTTTTATTAGCAAATATCCCTGTTGTCGCTAGCAGTGCAAGTTGCGGACGACCCGACCAAACCATTCGACAAAGTATCGTACGAATTGAAGGAGGGAACACCATCGGCAGCGGTATTGTTATAGGACCCAATCGTATCATCACCGCTGCGCACGTTATTAAAGACATGGATAAAGTCTCCGTTAAAGTGGGCGGAAAACGCACGGAAGCCAACGTAGCGGCAGTCCAAGAGCGATTGGATCTTGCGCTTTTGCTCGCCCCCACCGGCAACATTAAACCGCTCCAATTACTCAAGGGATCACCCCGCTTAAAAGATGATGTCTGGGCAATGGGCTACGCACTTGGCAACGCTTTGGTCGCGACAGTGGGTAAATATAAGGGTAGTTACGATAAAAAACTCTACACCTCTGCGTCGGTAAATTACGGCCAGTCGGGTGGCGGACTTGTCACCTGCAATCAGGGTAAGCATGTACTTGCGGGCATGATTAAGGCGTTTGGTGCTGTCATGATAGATGGTAAACTCGAACGACGGGATGATTTCTCTGTCGCGGCTCGCAGTGAAGATATCCGCCAATTTGTCGCCAGCAATCAACAGATCGCGGGGATATTGGAATCATTTATTGTGCAGGCTAAATAACCTGTAACTACTCTCTGAGCCGTTACAATAGCCTAAGGAACGGAAAATCAATAACATGACTTTCTAGCTTGTCCTTTTCCTCCTGATTAAACGATCTCAATCGTCATTTAGAACCACTATATTCCTCTTGAGATCGTTTAATCAGAAGAAAAATTACTGGGCTAGAATGTCATGTTATTAAATTTCCGTTCCTAAGGAATGAGGATTCAATTACTTTCATCACTTCGACTGGGTGACCTGAAATTCAACCCGCCTGTTTTTTGCTCGGCCCTCTTTGGTCAAATTGTCAGCTATCGGATTCGCTTCTCCAAAACCAATCGGGATCAGCCGCGAGGCCTGAATGCCTTGTTTGCCTAAATACGTAATAACGGATTGTGCTCGACTATTGGATAGCCACAGATTAACACTCGGGTCGCCCTGACTATCCGTGTGCGCCTCAATTTGGATTTTAGTATCTGGGAAGTTTTTTAGTTCCACCGCTATATCATCGAGAATTTTCTTGGCTGCAGGGGTTAAGCGGGCATTGTTGGACTCAAAATTAACGCCTTGCACCACACCTTCAAAACTCGCGCAACCCAGAGCGTCGGCTTTAGCGCCCACCGGCGTATTTTCGCAAGCATCTTCAATATCATTGATGCCATCACCATCCGTATCAGGGGCTATAATTTCAACTTTGTTAGGGGACTGCGCTTTCTGCCGAGTACGAGCAGGTGTTGAAACATCCTCAGAGGGTAAAGGAGAAACTGATCCAGGCGGAGGTACAACGTAAGATCTTGGTTTTTTACCACCTAGATAGGTCAGTAAACTCAGGGATATTAATTGAGTATCTTCAGAAAAATACTCATATTCGGTACGTAAGGCGACGTTGTCATTAATTCCATATTCTAAACCCAAGCCGCCGTAAAACAGCCAGTCATTATTATTTTCATGCGCAAGAGAGGAATCACTACTGACTTTGTTAACGCCCAGTTTAAGCAAAGGCGAAAAGCCGCGCTGCCAACCCTCAACATTAAAAATTCCGCTTAATCCAAAGATCGAGTAATCAATCTCCCCGCTTACTGAGCTATCATTTACAAGACTGGATGAACCCAGCGAACCACCGAAAAGTTCCACCGCAACATGATCGGTCACTTCATAGCCCACCATGGACTTAACACCTGAACCGGCATCATCATCGACCCGAAAGCCCGCGGCGCCTGGGTCTGAATCCAACACGCTCTTGCCACCACCAATGCCGACGTAATAACGTCCGCCACGTCTGAGTCGCTCCAGCATTCGATACTCTATACGGGATTTACCCTTGGCATTGGCGGTATGAGGTTCATCTGCCGCAATTAATGGATAACTGGAAATGACAATTGATACGCCAAACATAGCGTTAATTGCCCCGACTCCCAAGATCTTGAACCTTTGTTTCATTGCTTTATTATTCCTTAAATAAGCAAAAGCTCCCTAACTGCTAGCGAGTATTAATTATTGCAAAAGAACTTGCAGTATAAAATCCACTTGTCATTCTCAAAGCACGGGATCTTTTTAGCTAGAACCCACCCGAATACCTCTAGCTCACCACGAAGTTACTAACTTGATTAATAGTGCTTTTCTTCGTGCCTTCAGTAGTGAAAGATCGTTTATTGGTGAACTTGTTGAGCATGCAAATACTTATGCAACGATTAATAGTTACCTATCCCCTTACAAATACTCCGACCAATCCTTCCAGGTACTACCAAATACAAAGAAAAAAGGGTTCAGCAAAGACTCTTTGGTGTTATATCTCAGGGGCTTCATCTCGGTAGTGGTCACGTGCCCTCCAGCTTGTTCGATAACACATTGCGCGGCTGCAGTATCCCACTCAGAGGTTAATCCTAGGCGTGGGTATAGATCCGCATTGCCTTCGGCCACCACACAAAACTTTAAAGAACTGCCCATGGGGTTTGACTCGTGCGGGCCAATGGCTTTGCCAAAATTCTGCAAAGCTTCGCTGCCATGTGAGCGAGAACTGGCGAGCTTTAGGTTCTGCATATCGAGCGGTCGGCAGCTGATTTTCTCTTGCTGACCTTCTTCAATTTTCCGCCATGCATGTAAACCATCCGCGGCTGAATAAAGACTTTTGAGAACCGGTGCGTACACCACGCCCAAAACCACATCATGGCCATGAATCAATGCAATATTGACGGTGAATTCGTCATTACGTTTAACAAACTCGCGGGTGCCATCAAGAGGGTCAATAAGCCAATAGGTCTCCCATTGTTGTCGCTGCTCAAAAGGAAGGGTCGCTGCTTCCTCTGAAATAACGGGCCATTCGGGTGTGAGTGCTTTTAAGCGAGCATCAATAATTTTATGTGCGGCCAGATCAGCCTCGGTAAGCGGAGATTTATCATCCTTGTGCTGCACTGCAAAATCAGATTGATAAACCTCCATAATCGCAGCCCCAGCTTCGACAGAGATTTCCCGGCAGGCTTCTAGTAAAGGTTCTAGTGTGTCCTTATCCAATGACATTTTGTTTCCTTAAAATAAAAAATTGAGTACGAATTAAAGAGAGGAAGCTGCAAGTAAATGCCTTTATATTCTTGCACGATTTCAAATCATTATTCTGAGAACACGCGTGCATTGTTTTGAGCATTGCTATCGCGTAACGATATATTCCCTCGCCAAATAAAGTGCGGCCAAGCTCCTCGCCTCGGTGCATTCCTCGCCAAGCCCTAACTCCAATAGGCGATCCAATCGCCATGGTACGACTTCAAGCGGTTCAGGTTCATCGCCCTCTGCCTCGGCAGGACTAAGGCCTTCCGCCAGCACCAAATGAGTGGTATGGCGCATATAACCTGGGGCGATGCTTAGGTCGGTTAAGTGTGTAAGCGTCTGCGCTGTAAAACCAATCTCTTCGGTCATTTCTCGATTAGCAGCCTGCTCAGGACGCTCACCGGTTTCCATTTTCCCTTTGGGCAGTACCAGTTCATAGCGCTCGGTTCCCGCGGCATATTCCTTGATCAGCAACACGGTTTCAGAATCCTGAAATGGCACCACAATGACGGCTCCATGCCCCTCGGGAACCAACCGTTCATACTGAACCTCGACACCATTAGAAAAGGTGATGTCTAGCTCTTCGATACGAAACAATCGTGATCGCGCGACTTGTCTGCGATTGTGGATGATGGGGAAATTTGACACTAAAATATTATAACAAAAAAAGGGGCGCCAATGGCGCCCCGAAACACTCGTAGTGAGTGTACCCCTTTTGGTTTACTTCGTGGTGAACTCTGGATAAGCCTCTATACCACATTCACCAATATCCACACCTTCGTATTCCTCCTCTTCCGAAACACGTATGCCGAATACCATCTTCAGGATGAGCCAGAGGATAAACGAAGTCACGAACACCCATAGGAAGATAGTGACAAGACCCATGAGTTGCGCATTAAACGTAGCGTCTTCATTGGTCAGAGGAACCGCTAATAAGCCCCACATACCCACCACGCCGTGAACCGATATCGCGCCCACCGGATCATCGATCCGAATCTTGTCCATAAATACGATGGAAAACACAACCAATACACCACCCACCGCACCAATTAAGGTGGCGGTTAAAGGCGCAGGCGTTAGCGGTTCAGCGGTAATGGCAACCAACCCAGCCAGTGCACCGTTGAGGGCCATGGTCAGATCGGCCTTACCGAATAATAGGCGAGCCGTGAGCAGTGCAGCGACCACACCTCCAGCAGCACCCATATTGGTGTTAACAAAAACCAAGGCGACCGAGTTGGCTTCACCCACATCAGAGAGTTTTAATTCCGAACCGCCATTGAACCCAAACCAGCCAAGCCAGAGAATAAAGGTTCCCAGTGTCGCTAGTGGTAGATTCGCACCTGGGATCGGAGTGATTTTACCATCGGCTCCATATTTCCCTTTTCGAGCCCCGAGCAATATCACGCCCGCTAGCGCCGCCGCGCCACCCGACATGTGCACAATACCTGAACCGGCAAAGTCGTTGAAACCCGCGACATCGAGAAAACCACCGCCCCATTTCCAGAAGCCTTCCATTGGATAAATAAACCCAGTGAACACGACCGCAAACGCCAGAAACGACCAAAGTTTCATACGCTCAGCCACCGCGCCGGAAACAACCGACATGGCCGTCGCGACAAATACGACTTGGAAAAAGAAATCCGACAAATTGGAATAGTAAGTATCGCCGCCACTGGCTAAAACAGCCGCTGCTTCGTTATCGGTTTTACCCAAAATGCCGCCAAAAATCGGCATCCATCCACCTGCACCTTCATCGCCCGGATACATAATGGTGTAACCCATTAACATATACATAATACAAGCGATCGCAAACAAGGAGATGTTCTTGGTGAGGATTTCAGTGGTACTTTTGGAGCGCACCAAGCCCGCTTCGAGCATGGCAAATCCGGCTGCCATCCACATAACCAAGGCACCGGACACAAGAAAGTAAAAAGTATCCAGCGCATAGGCCAATTCGGTGACGCTGTTCGTTACCGTTGCTAATTCTTCCACAATATTTCTCCTCTTATAGGGCTTCTGGGCCTGTCTCACCCGTGCGGATGCGAATGACCTGTTCAATAGCGGAAACAAAGATCTTGCCGTCACCAATCTTGCCGGTGTTGGCTGCTTTGCTAATGGCCTCAATTACGGCATCTACACGGTCGACAGCGATCGCAATATCGAGTTTTACCTTGGGTAGAAAATCCACGACATATTCCGCTCCACGGTAGAGTTCCGTATGGCCTTTCTGACGGCCAAATCCCTTAACTTCCGTTACGGTAATGCCGTGCACCTCCATTTCAGACAGTGCCTCGCGCACATCGTCAAGCTTGAAGGGCTTGATAATTGCAGTTACAAGCTTCATTTTTTTCTCCGGTACAAATGACCTGTATCTGGTCATCTTAGATTTAAGTTAGCCTAGAAGGTTTGACTCCAGGACACAGTGACACGGGGATCGTCGTCATCATCTTTATCGTTTTTATCTACGGCAAATCCAAAATCGCCTTTGCTTAGAGAAACGCCATAATGGGTGACATCGCCCTCATTCTTCATATCGTATTTCCCACCATAGAAACCCATACCCCATTCCTCATTAATATCAAAATCATAGCCCGCGCTTATATAGGTATAGTCTTTATCGGCGACATCACCCTTGTTCCCTTGGTCATCGATATCCACTTGAACATCCGTGCTCAATTGAAAAGCAACACCCAGTGACAACCCACCAAAGGTACCGTTCAGATAGACCTCAGAGAAGTCAGAGTCCTCCATGGACGGATAGGCAACGTAGATATAGCCCACATCGTAACCAAAACCATCTCCCTCGTTTGCAAGGCCACCGTATAAATCGAGTTCATATCCCGTATCAGTGGCGTCCGCGCCAAAATCAACATTGGACGTCCAGGTGCCAAGATAAAATCCCGAGTCGGCAGAATAGTCTAAGCCACCCGAAACAGAGGCTTGATCTTGCGTCTGCGTCATTCCACGCCAGACATAGTTGTTTGCCACGCCAATATTCGCCTCCACGGCGGCCATCGACTGACCACTCGCGAACATGCCTGTGATAACCGCAACGGATAGCGCGGTTTTTCTATAATAGTTCATGATGTTTCTCCAAATAGGGGTTGTTGTTTTATGTGATACGCTTCACTTCATGCAAACACTGCGCCAACCACACATTTGCACCGCACCTTAAGCTACCATATTGATTTCATTGAGATCTTCAGCCTCACAATGAACAGAATTGCTCCAACAAAGGGCGTGCATTCAGTCTCACGCACCATGCTGGTGCAGTCTTTTCCTCCCAAAGTGATTAACACAACATGGAAAATCACCCAGCTAATGCCATAATGGTCAAATGATAGATCCCAAGACACTCGACGATTTAGCCCGGCGGCTTTCACAGTTAATGCCGGAATCCCTCAGCCAATTTCAGGGCGATATAGAAAAAAACCTGAAGTCCGGTCTACAAGGCGTATTGCAAAAAATGGACCTTGTTACCCGCGAAGAATATGAGGTACAGACCGCCTTGCTGGAACGCAGCCGGGAAAGGTTGGCCGCCTTAGAAGCACGGATTAAAACCTTAGAAGAGCAGTAAGCCAAAAATGCCTCTCGCGGTCATCTACAGCCGCGCGCAGGATGGCGTGGATGCCCCTTCGGTGCGCGTGGAGGTCAATCTAGCCGGTGGGCTTCCCGGTATTTCTATTGTTGGCCTACCCGAAACGGCGGTCAAAGAAAGCAAAGACCGGGTGCGCGCTGCGATCAGCAACTCTCGCTTTGAGTTTCCGGCTAGGCGTATCACTATCAACCTCTCTCCGGCTGATTTACCCAAGGAAGGCGGCCGCTTCGACTTACCGATTGCCTTAGGCATCCTCGCTGCTTCCAAGCAAATACCTACCCCACTTTTTTCTCAATATGAGTTTGTCGGTGAGCTGTCCCTTAGCGGTGAATTACGCCCAATACACGGCGCCTTGCCGGTCGCATTGGCATCAAAGAGAGCCTCACGCGGCCTGATTCTTCCCATGGAAAACGCCGCCGAAGCTTCTCTAGTTGAGGGACTGGATATACGTGCCGCCCGGCATTTACTGGACGTTTGTCAATTCATGGCTTCAGGCAACAGCCTGGATCGCTACCACGAGCAAGCGATTCCCTCACTGCCAGAATATGATTTCGACCTCGCCGATGTTCGTGGCCAAGCTCATGCACGGCGAGCACTGGAAGTCGCTGCTGCAGGGAAACATCACCTACTGATGATTGGGCCACCCGGAAACGGCAAGACCATGCTGGCTACCCGGCTGGGCACCATTCTGCCTCCCATGACTGATAAAGAAGCATTGGAAAGCGCTGCTTTGATTTCAATCGGGCAAGGTGGTTTTCGCATTGATCAGTGGAAACAGCGCCCCATCCGCAGCCCGCACCACACAGCTTCGGGTGTCGCACTGGTAGGCGGTGGCTCGAATCCTCGCCCTGGCGAAATCTCTTTAGCTCACGAAGGTGTGTTATTTCTGGATGAATTGACTGAATTCGACCGGCGGGTACTCGAGGTGCTGCGCGAACCACTAGAATCCGGTCAAATCACCATTTCCCGTGCGGCACGCCAAGCAGATTTCCCGGCACGCTTCCAACTGGTCGCCGCCATGAATCCCTGCCCGCAAGGTTACGACTGCGACTTTAAAGACAATTGCCACTGCACACCTGAACAACAGCGTCGCCACCGCAGTCGAATCTCAGCGCCTTTGCTTGATCGTATCGACATTCAGATTGAAGTACCTAAACTATCTAAAGAAGCGTTACGTAGTAAAGAAGCTTCAGAGGATAGCCGCACGGTGCGTGAGCGAGTCACCGCCGCTCGGGAGCGACAACAGGTGCGTTGCGGTAAGCCCAATGCCGAGATGAATAACCGCGAAGTAGAAAAGCACTGCCATTTGGATGACGAAACCCAAACACTGCTGGACACTGCAATGACCCGCTTCAAACTCTCAGCGCGTGCCTATCATCGAATTTTAAAAGTGGCTAGAACAATTGCGGATATCGCCGACGACGACAATATTCAGATGACGCATCTCACCGAGGCGCTGAGCTATCGCTCAATGGATCGCTGGCTTACCGGACGGTAAGCCAGCAGCTCTACATGATTGGATGGGTCACTCTTACAGTGACAAAACCCAGGTTACCAACGTTTTCAGGTCTTCATCAGAAACAGCAGGGTTAGGTGGCATAGGAATTTCGCCCCAGTTACCTTTTCCTCCGGCTTTGACCTTGGCAACCAGCGTATCAAGAGCACTCGCATCACCCTTATATTTTGCTGCAACGTCTTTATACGATGGCCCTACAATTTTATTGTCCACACTATGGCACGCCAAACAGCCCTTCGAAGTCGCCAACGCTGTCTGATCAGCACCCCCTTCGCCAGCCATACCACTCATACCCGACATACCGCTCATGCCTTCTTGTCCAGCCATACCGCTCATGCCTGACATGCCTGACATGCCTTCTTGTCCAGCCATGCCGCTCATGCCTGACATGCCTTCCATACCGGCTGCTTCTGTTTCAACGGAGCCCACTTTACCCAAGTTATCAGCTGCATCCGCATCAGAGTCCGCGGCCTTATCTCCACAAGCGGCGAATAAACTCACCATACTAAGCGCCAATACAATTTTAGCCGTTGTTTTCCATGTTGCATCTCTCACAAAAATCACCTTTGAGTATTTTCATTACGAAACAGGGGAAAATCCCCCAACCTAAATACAGGCAGGATTATAGAGGCTTTACATCAAATCTTCAAAAAGGATCAATCCAGAACTAAGAAACTGCATAAAATAACTCGCACAAGTTGACAATAAAATCAGGTACAATTCTTTGCCGTAACGCTTTAGGGTAAACACAACGCCAGTAAAACTATAACTACCCTGCAAATAGTTATAGTTAGGAGTAACTGCTCAGATGACCTGAGTCGTTACGAAAAACTCTGTTAAAATCAAAAGACCACGCGCCTGTAGCTCAGCTGGATAGAGCGCTGCCCTCCGGAGGCAGAGGCCAGGGGTTCGAATCCCTTCAGGCGCGCCATCTTCGTTTATTCGCGAACCAAAAAAACAAACCCGCCAATATAATTGGGGAGAGGAAAAAATATAAAGTTGCACTCTGGGAATGATTGAACTTGATGCCTTAAAAATCAGGCACCAAGTAAGCGCAAAGAACTTCGTCAACACACATGTTGACGAAGCGTCGTTGCTAACAGCAAATCACGGCTTTGGCACTAGTGTAGTGTTTCATATTAAATGAAGAAATAGACAAAACGAGAGAGGTCAGCT
>FXBE01000086.1_pt1 | contig 14379 bp, 12 predicted proteins | sample 5335311 | NCBI WGS metagenome assembly FXBE01 (sample SAMEA103928390, study PRJEB20085) | sediment metagenome | biome: marine biome; feature: hydrothermal vent; material: sediment | place: Atlantic Ocean | collected 2013-08-06T02:46:56 | depth 0.05 m | reverse complement strand
ATAGTATTGATTGCTAAGCAGTTTATATATAAATGAATTTTCTAGCTTATCGTCTCGTTTGAGTCCCTTATAATACTTAACAAATGCAAGAGAAATACCACCTACTGCAAAGAATATTACCACTAGAGCCAATATGAAAGAATAGTGCTCTGTAAATTCACTCATCTTATAATCAGGAAGAAGCATAGTGATGAACTTCTCATACCAGCCTCTGGAATATCCTGCTATCACTGCCAGTACACCAAGTGGGAACATAGCCCATAATACATAGTTATATACTTCATGAGGATGATCTTTGCCATCTTTGAAACACTCTACTTCTTTTGTATATCTTTCCTTGCCTGTAAAGGTCAAGAATACTTGTCTAAAACTATAAAATCCAGTCATACCTGCTGTTATAGCAAGCACTGCCCATAAAAAATATGTGTGCGAATTGAACGCTGCTTCTACGATGGGGTCTTTTGAAAAATAACCTGCAAAGCCAATGCCTGCAAAGCCAATGCCTGAAAGAGAAAGCGAGCCTATGGCCATATAAGCATATGTCCATCTCATTGGCTTTTTTAATCCACCCATTTTGAAAATATCAAGTTCATTATGCATTGAATGCATTACATTTCCTGCACCGAGAAAGAGTAGTGACTTGAAGAATGCGTGCATTGCAAGATGAAAAAGTGCTATCCAATATGCACCAAGCCCAGCAGCCGCAAACATATAGCCAAGTTGCGATAGCGTAGAAAATGCGATAATCCTTTTAAGGTCTCTATTGACAAGTGCCATAGATGCCGCAAAAAATGCAACAAATGTACCGAGTCCAGCGATAAAATAGCTTACACCGTGTACTGCATCCATGCCATAAAGAGGATTCATTCTAATTACCAAGAATACACCCGCGGTTACCATCGTAGCTGCATGAATCAAAGCAGAGACTGGAGTTGGACCCTCCATGGCATCTGTGAGCCAAGTATGGAATGGAAACTGTGCAGATTTGCCCATTGCTCCGATAAACAAAAATCCTGCAGCTGAAACCAAGATAGTCTTATCCAAGTGAGGAAGTGCTGCAAAAATCTTATCATATTGTAACGATCCAACATTCCAATAGATAATAAATATACCAACAAGCATCCCTAAGTCTGCAATCCTATTGACAATAAAAGCTTCATTTGCTGCCCAAGATGGAGATATAGCAGGATTGACCTTTCTTGAAACATCTGGCTTCTCGTACCAAAAACCAATGAGCAACCATGAGCATACCCCTACCCCTTCCCAGCCAATAAAAAGACCGAGTAGGTTGTCGCTCATTACCAAAATCAGCATTGAAAAAACAAATGCTGAAAGATATGAAAAGAATCTATTGAAACTTTTATCATGATCCATATAGCCAATAGAATATACATGTACAACAGTTGATACTAATGTAACTACCACCATCATAGTCACAGATACAGGATCAACCGTAAAACCAAACGGTACAGTCAAGTCTCCAGCACTAATCCAATCCATAAGCGTCACATGAACATTGCCCACAAACATAACATGATTTGCCAAAATGACGGATGAAACAAATGATACAAACAGTAACAATGAAGTAACTATCCCTACGATTAGTTTTTTCTTTTGCATCGCAAATAACCCTGAAAATAGAGAGCCTAATAGCGGCGCAAAGAGCGTTATATATACAAATTTTTCCATCTTTAGCCCTTCATGCTTGTGATATTATCAAGATCTAATGTTCCATGCTTTTTATAAAGCAATATCAACAAACCAAGCCCGACAGCTACTTCACTAGCAGCTACTGCAATAACAAAAAATGCAAACATTTGCCCTGTCAAGTCATTGTAATGGTGTGATATAGCAGCAAATGCAACATTGGCAGCATTGAGCATTATCTCAGTAGCAAAAAATAACATTAGAAGATTTTTTCGTCTTACGACACCTATAACTCCTATGGCAAATAGTATAGCCGAGAGTATAAGATAATGACTAAGTCCTATCATTTTTCACCCCTTTCTTTTTCTGCAACCATATCTTTTGTATCAATCACAGAAAGACTTTTATCCATCTTCTTGCCTGCAAGAACGATACCAGCCACCATTGCGACAAGAAGCATAATAGCTGCTACCTCAAAGGGGACAAGATACTTGGTAAAAAGTACCATTCCGACTGCTTGCGGATTTGTCATATTGGAACCAGTAGGATACAAGGCACTTACTCCATGACCAATCATCGGTGCCACAAAGATAACAACAAGCATCAATGCAATAATACCGCCAAGTACAAATACAGCAATTTCATTGCCATTTTTTTCCTTGACCTCTTTGCTCATATCAAAAAACATCATAGCAAATGAGTATAATGCCATAATTGCACCAACATAAACTATCAACTGAACAACGCCCAAGAAATCTGCTCCAAGCATAAAAAAGAGCCCTGATATCAGTACCATACCCGCAGCAAGAGCTGTCATAGAATATAACACATTGCTACTCATAACTGTGACAAGAAACAAAACAGTTATAAGTATTGCAAAAAAATAAAAAGCAAAAGTAATCATCTACACTCCTTAATACGCTAATGGCGTTTTCTTGATATTCTTATCCGCATTTGGTGATATGGCACCAAATCCAGGATATTCCTGCTGATTCTTTAGATTGTCAATTGGTGTCAACATATCCTCAAACAATGAAAAACTTGCACGCTGCTCACTGGCTGTTTCGTATCTACCACCATGTGTAATCGCAAGCTCTGGGCAAACTTCTGCACAATATCCACAAAAAATACATCTACCGAAATTGATAGTATATTCACTCACTTCTTTTCGCTGATTTTCATCATACCTTGTATCCATAGAAATACAATTAGAGATACAAATCTTTTCACAAAGACCACATCCAATACATCTATAGTGTCCGCTCTCTAGCAGTCTCTTCATCTCATGAATAGCACGGTATCGTTTGGAAATAGGTATTTTCTCAAATGGGTATCTGATGGTAGCACTTTTGCCCATAAATAGTGTTCTAACCATAATGCCAAAGGTCACACCAAGCCCCACAAAAAGCTCAAGCTTAAATGACCTATTGACTGTGCGTTTAAACTTGCCCCAGTTTGTCACAGGAGTAGGTTCCAAATCAAGCATTTTATAATTTTGCTGACCTATATTTCTATCTTTAAATTTTTCTAAACTCATCTTCTTCTCCTTATCCCATTGCCATCATTACCATACCGGTAATGACTACATTAATAACTGCTAGTGGCATCAAAATTTTCCAACTCACAGACATGAGTTGATCTGGTCTGACATGTGGCCAAGAAGCCCTAACCCAAAGCATCAAAAAGAAGAAGAATCCAACTTTTAAAAGCATCATTAACCATCCTGGTAAAAACCAAAAATCGCTATATCCACCAAAAAATATCACTGATAGCAATACAGATATAGTAACCATATTAGTATATTCACCAATAAAGAAAAGTCCCCATCTAAGCCCGCTGTACTCTGTTACATAACCAGAAACTATCTCTGCCTCATGTTCCAATAGATCAAATGGTGTTCTGTTGGTCTCTGCAAATCCTGCTATCAAAAAAAGCACAAAGGCTAATGGTTGCTTCCAAATAAGCCATGAGCCAATACCTCCTGCTTGATAACTATTAAAGTCCACCAAAGAAAGTGAGCCAACTAGCATAATCGGAGCTAAAAGAGAAAGACCTGACACAACTTCATAACTCAAAAATTGCACTGCTGTTCTAGCTGCTCCCAAAAGCCCCCATTTGTTATACTGAGACATACCTGCCAACAAAGGTCCATAAAGTCCAGCTGCCATCATGCCAAGAATAAATAATATTCCTATATTTAGATCAGAAGCAACAGAAGGGACATAAACTCCTCCTAATATCGGTATCCAGTCAGGAAAGGTAAAGTCTGGAAAGATAGGAACTGCAACTAAAGCTATGAAAGCTGTACCTGCGGTGATAACAGGAGCTATAGAAAAGATAAGTTTGTTAGCGAACTGTGGTATAAAATCTTCTTTAGTAAAAAGTTTAATACCGTCTGCTACAACTTGAAATAAACCAAAAGGTCCAACATGTGATGGTCCTGGTCGTCTTTGCATCCATGCTAGAACTTTTCTCTCTACATATGTACCAAATCCAGCAACTGCTGATAAGATTATGAGAGCCAGCACCGCTTTGACAGTCGTGCCTATCCAGCTTACTTCATGTGGCATAATCATATTTTGCATATTAGCCCCTTCCTATAGTTACTATCTTGTATCTGTTGCCAGCAAAGATATCATATATGCCCTCTGCACTCTTAAAGTCAGGTATTCCCATGATATCACCTCGCATCTTATCGTCCTCCACAACATCAAGTTTCATTTTTCTAGCTCCAAAATCTATCTCGACTTTCTCACCTAATTGCTTTGCCTTCTCTGGGCTAGCATATAGAGCAAATTTTTCAAAGATTTGATGAGATTTATTTGTAAAATCATTATATTGTCTACCTGGATTGAGCCTACAAACTATATCTGCATCCGCTATATCGCCACCTATGACACTATTTTCATCAAATTTATCAACTTCAGGTAAGACAACATCATTCTCAGAAAAATCAAGCAGATAACCTCTGTTGTCACTTCCATCATTTAGATATTCATTTGGCAAATCATCAAATGCTATTTGTTTATAGCCTTTAGCCACAGGTAACTCATCAGTCCAGTTGATGGTCTCTCCGTGAGCTTTGAGAAGTCTTTTTGCTATATCATTTAGCTCATATCCACCATATGGCAATGCTGCGTTCGTAGGGACAACTCTTTTGGCTAGCGTAGTTATCGTCCCCTCTTGCTGGTTAAATGCTGGCATATCCAAGTCTCCATCACCAAGTGCAGAGAGCCTAAAGTCTCCATTTTCATTATAACCTATTGTATAGCCATCTACCTCATCATCTAAATCGCAAATCAAGGCACAACCAAGTGCATTTGACTTAGGAGGTATAATCAAAATATCAAAACCACAACTTTTCTCTACAAGAGCCAAGAGCTTAGCAAGATTTTCATATTTTTCATGATAGTAGAAATCTTCACCTATCATCAATACAAAATTTTCTTTTTTCTTAAGTATTTTTTCAAGCTGAAGCATAAACTCATCACTATCTTTGCCTAACATTTCTATAAGTTGATTTTTGTCTACTTCGACCTCTTTCTCGACTTTCTTAGGTATTTTTTTAACTACTTCCTTGGTCTCGCCACTATCCTTATCGACAACATTTTCAATATGCTCTTGCATAATAGTCTCTTCGATAGTTTTTTTGGAAACTGAATGAAAACTCTCCAAGTAGTCATTTGTCTTCTTTGTCAATTTCTCCTTATCAGCAAACAAATCAAGCAAAAGATACAAAATCACCTCTTCAAGACCAGGCTTATGCGTAAAAGTAGCTACATTTTTACCAAAAGTCGGGATAAGGCTATCACCTACTGGATGAAAAAACAATCCAGCACCTTTATTCATCTTCTGTACATTATCAAAGGCATATCTGCTTCCTGGAGCTTCATTTCGCAAATATGCTCCAGCGGAGATAACAAAGTCAGACTCAGCTCTAATCTTGTCATTATCTGTACTATATAATGAATTGCCACTTGCTTTAGTGTATGCACCAAGAAACTTCTGGTAAGCCCTGACTTCTGGGTTATAGAGTTTTATTCCCATCTTTTCTTTGAATCTTTGCAAGATTAAAGCTTCTTCATTACTTACAAGAGAGTTAAATCTAATCGCTTTTGCTTTTTCAAATGCTTTGACTGCTTTTTCAAATGCTTTTTCATCTTTTTTAACATCTCTGTTTTCAAAATCATATGCGAATCTAGCAGCGCCATCAAGTGAAGTAAAGTTCCACTCATTTGTCACTCTATATATCTTTGGTGATCTATCGGATATGGAGCTAGACTTAACTTCATAATATATCTGAAATCCATCACTCGAATGAGCACATACCGCAGGCACTCGCGTCAAGTCCCAAGCATTTGATGTATATTGAAAATCACGACTTACTAGCGCACCAACAGGGCAAACTGCTATACACTCACCACAATCGCTACAATCGGTCTCATTAGTCCCATTACTTGGCACTATAACAGACTTTTGAAGCTTATTCCACATCGCGTAGGCATCTTTAGGAACCTCTGATTTGAGCTCTTTTGAAAGCTTCTCTCCTCCTCTAGCTCCAGTAGCCAAAGCAGCATCTCCTATCATATCCTTACATACAGTCACACAACGCTCACACACGATACAAAGTCCTGCATCATAATGAAGTACCGAACTCCAATTGCTGGATTCTCTTTTGGTATCAGGTATCGTAAAAGGCTGGGCATCTACGCCTAGTTCCAATGTATAATTTTGTAACTCACACATACCGCTCTGGTCACAAACTCCACACTGTAATGGATGATTTACATCATATACTTGCATTATAGACTTACGCTCTTCAAGTATTTCTTCATTCTCGGTGATGATGTTCATGGCATCTTTGGCTTTAGCATTACATGAATATACTCTTTTGCCATCAGCCTCCACGAGACAAAGACGACAAGCTAATGTAGGCGAACATCTACTTAGATAGCAGATTGCGGGAATATATATGCCATTGGCTCTGGCTATGTTAAGGATAAATTCACCCTCTTTTGCCTTGCACTCCTGACCATCTATTGTAATCGTAATATCGCTCATCTCAACTCTCCATGCTTTGGTACTTTAGTCTGCTAAATCTATATGAGGATAGCAAAGATGCACTTAATCTGTCGTCAAATGTAGGGTTAATAGCTATAGTTCCCTTCAAAGATGTATCAATCCTAAACACTCTTTCAAACTCAACTCCATCTATCATAAACCGTATCGATTCATTATCTCGAAGTTTTGCCGCCATTGCAAACTGCTTAGAACCCACCAATCTCACTTCATTAACACCATTAAGAGATCTAGCCAATTCATCTGTGCTGTTACAATTATATACAACTACTCCATCATAACCATCAAGCTCTTCAACCTCATCTACCTTAGCTATATCACTATTGTCTAATATTCTATTTTCAAGGATATAGCCTCTATGTTCTGCACCCAAAATATCATAGCCTGTAGGTAAATCATCAAAATTTATTTCTTCGTATCCACTTGATTTAGGAAGCTTGGAAGTATAGTCAATGGTATATTCTGCTTTAACACCAAGTGAATTTGCTATATCATTCAGAGTATATCCACCGTATGAAACTGCTACATTTGTAGCTACTACTCTTTTGTCAATAGAAGTAAATGTACCTTCCTGTTGATTGAGTGCTGGCATATTTAAATCGCCATCACCAGAACTGCTCAATATAAAATTAGCCTTTGCGTTATATCCTATATCTGCTGGATTTATATACTCATCCAAGTCACATATTTGAGCGACGCCTAGTGTATTGGCATGCATTGGCACCAACACAACACTCATATCAGTACAAGTCTCAAAAAGTGCCAACATCTTAGCGATATTTTTAGCCCTTGGATGAGTATATAGATCAGCTCCAGCTATTATGGATATTTTTTTCTTGCGTTGTAGTGAAGCTACTATTTCATCAAGCTCTTCTTCTCCAACATTACTCTCAGCACTCAAATTGCCAATATCCAAATCATCAAGCATCTCTTTTGCTTGTAAGGGTAACTCTTTGCCTTGGAGAAGCACATTTGCTAGCAATGCCACGACACCTTCTTCACTACCCACCTCATATTTGATAAACTGCGTTACTATAGTTTGTAGCCTAGCATCTTCCATGGGATGAAGATATATTACCCTAGCACCCCTTCGTTTGCTAGCCATATTTATATGATATCTCACTTGAGGATTATCATCCGCGATTCTGCTACCTATCACAATAATTGCATCAGAATCTGATATGTCGCTCAAAGTTCCATTGTATAAGCTTTTACCGCTTATAGAAGAGTATGCTTTTATAAAGTTTTGATAAGATTTTGCATCATTATTGATAAGCTTGATCCCAAGTTTTTGCTTGAGTTTTTGCAAGATATACGCTTCTTCATTGGTGATTTTAGAATCGAATATCATACTTTTAGCACCTTTAAATGCTTCTATTGCTTTATCAAAAGCTTCTATATTCTTACTGTCTACACTATTGGCAAATTCAAAATCAAACCTTCCTCGTCCGCACAAAGAAACAAACTCATAATCATTAGTTACTCTATAAATACTATCTCCCTTAACTTCATAATAAAGCTGACAACCTGCACTGCAATGCGTGCATGTTGCAGGTATCTTCTCAAGCTCCCATGCATTGGAAGTGTACTTAAAAGCAGTCGATACCAGTGCTCCTACTGGACAAACTGCCGCAGACTCTCCAAGTGAAAAATCATCCATATCCATCTTGGTATTAATAATAGTAGACTTATATCCTCCTAGCTCGATATCAAGTGCTTCATTCCCCGTAATCTCATTAGCAACCCTCACGCATCTTTCACACATGATGCAAAGAGATGGATCGTATGATACAAAGCCCCAGTTTTGAACTGCCCTGTGCTGCTCTTTTGCTGCAAATGGTTGCTTTGCTACAGCAAACTCCAGCGTCTTGTTTTGGAGATCACATTCGCCACTTTTGTCACACACCCCACACTCAAGCGGATGATTGACATCATAGAGTTTCATGATATTTTCGCGCTCTTTTTGAAGTACATCATTTACAGTATTTATCACTGCCCCATCTACTGCCTTCTCTTGGCATGACAATATCATTCCATCTACACCTTCTACATCCACAACACACATTCGACATGATGCGATAGGTAGTAGTTTGGTCAAATAACACATAGTAGGTATATATATATCATTATCTCTAGCTACTTCAAGTATGGTCTGCCCATACTTGGCTTGACATTTTTTGCCATCGATTGTCACGGCTATACTTTTAAGGTTTTGTTCGAGTTTACTCATATCTCACCATCCACTATACTGCTACCATAGATATATAATAACATCTCATACATCTATCCGCTTCAGAAGTAGCTTGCTCATTACTAAAACCAAAATTTACCTCTTTGTAGTTGCTCTTTCTAGCATCTGTGCCTAGTTTTTCGCTCACTTCCCTTGGGATACCAGGCATCCAGCCTGTTACTTTTTCATTCTTGTCATATACTTTTAATGATTTGAGGTGATCTTCCATTATTTCATCATCATCAAGAGTACATTTGCCACCATTGTAAATATACCTACTTATCACAGATGACGCACGCTTGGCTTGTCCTACAGCATTGACTATTGTCATTGGTCCATATTCGCAATCTCCAGCAGCAAAAAGTCCTGGACGCGATGTCATATAGTCTTTGCCATTTGTTAGCAATGTATTCCACGATGTAAGTTTAACATCCCATTCCTCTGGAAGCAATTGCAAATCAGCTGCTTGAGATACAGCGGGTATCAAATAGTCACATTCTAGTTCAAAGTCTCCACCCTCCACCTTTACAAGTTTAGCTCTACCACCATTAGGGTCTGGCACCATCTCAAAAGTATCTATGATTAGCTTTGTGATTTTCTCTCCATCATCCACTATCTCTCTGATGGCCGAATAAAAGATAAACTCTACACCCTCTTCAACTGCTTCATGGTATTCTTCATAAGTAGTATTTTTAATGATAGTTTTCTCGTCACGACGATAGAGCATCACTACCTTTTTGGCTCCATCTCTGATCGAGGATCGCACCACATCCATAGAGGTAAATCCACCTCCAACGCAAACAACAACTTTTCCTTTAAGTTCTTTACTCGCTGAAGATCCTATCCCATACTTCGTCCACAGATTGACCTTGTCAAGCATAGATATAGCAGGCCAATAACCAACCATTTTGGGATTTTCATTATCAGCACGCACTTTTTTAGAAAGTCTAGTACCAAATGAAAGTAGCACTGCATCATAGTCAGCATCCAACTCTTTTAACTTCGCTGCATCTATACGACTATTATTGTATATACTAACTGCTTCCAAACTTTCCACTAACTCTATATCTTTGTTGTATTTATCCACTGGCATACGATATTCTGGCACGCCCACAGCAACTTCTCCCCCATTTACAGGAAGTTCTTCATATATATCTACTTTGATGCCTTCAAGTCCTAGATAATATGCCGCTGTCAATCCAGCAGGACCTGCTCCCACTATCGCTACTTTTTTGCCATCATTTCTGAGAGGTTTTGGAGAAGAAGAATATTGCCAAGGAAGTCCATGATCAGTCTCATAGTCAGCACCCAATCGCTTGAGCTCCATGATAGATATAGGTTCGTCAAGGTTTGTTCGCCTACATGCATCTTCACAAGGATGAGGACATACTCTCCCACAAGTATGAGCCAAAGGCATAGTTTGTCTTGTTGCAGATAACGATTTTGTATATTCAAGGTCTCTCACGCCTTCTATGTAGGCAGGGATATCCACATGTGACGGGCAAGCATCCATGCACGGAGCAGTAATTTTAGAAATATAGTTTATATTATTCTCATAATTTTTGGATGGCTCTTGATTTAATATACAATCATCAAATTGATATTTATAATACTCCATCAAGTCCAATATTGGCTTGGGTACTGTGCGACCTATCTCACATTTGGAAGTTTTCATCATAGTTTCACTTACTTCACGCAAATGCTCTATATCTTCATAACTTCCCTCCCCTCTAGCAATCTTATCAAGCAAGTCATAAAGTATCCGCCCGCCCCATCTCCCAGGAGCACATCTACCACAAGCTTCTGAATACTCTTGATACTTCGCAGCATATTCTGTAGCCAATCTCACGGCATCTATATCTTTTTCAAATATAGCGATGCCATCCCAGCCTACAAAAGCTTTTGATGGCTTATCCTGGCTATATTCATCAGGAAAATTAAATGATGACTCTGCGATATCTTTGCCAGTTTTATTCCTGTTATCAACCAGCTCGTTTTGCCAAGTTGAGAAAACAACAGCAGACACTATTTATCCTCTGTCTCAAGCTCAGCTTTTAGTTCTTGATAGCTTGCCTGTCTAGCTTTTTGGGTATTTGGATCTAGCTTCTTAACTACTATTGTCCAGTCGACCTCATTAAACTTGAGTGAATTCATCAGTTCGTGCCCCATCTCTTTGATTTTATCAGCACTTTTTTGTATAGATGAAAAATCTCCAACTTCAAAGAGAAATATAGCCACTTCGCCTACTTTTGTATCCTTGTCAATCAATTGTTCCATTCTGTCATAAAAATTATCTTTTAGCTCTCTAAGGTCAAATCGTTTCATTTATATATCTCCTTCTTCATGGATGCACTTCGCCTCGACTACTCTAGTTTGGAAGCCAAAAACTTGAAACTGTTCAACTTTTATCATCTATCAACCTCACCAAAAACGATATTTGATGAACTAATCATCGTAACTACATCTGCGAGATATGTTCCTACAAGAATCTTCTGTAATATTCCTGTATGGTAGAAACTTGGTGCTCTTACTTTGAGACGATAAGCATATGGCTCACCCTCTGACTTGATGTAAAATCCAAGCTCGCCTTTAGGAGACTCAGTAGGCACATAAACTTCACCCTTTGGAGGTCTCATCCCTTGAGTCACTAACACAAAATGTTGCATCAATGCATAATTTTGCGTCATTATCTCTTCTTTAGTTGCAGAGATATATTCAGGAGAATTAGCCATAAGCTGAGGCTCTGTCTTATCATACATTGGCATTAGTTGTCTGATGATACGGGCAGACTGTTTCATCTCTTCAACATGTATCATATATCTTCCGTAACTATCATTTCTATTACTGACAGGTATATCAAAATCAAGCTCACCATAGAGTTCATATGGCTCTTCTTTTCGTACATCATATGATATACCTGAGCCTCTTAGCATGGGTCCTGTACATCCCCAACTAAGTGCATCCTCAGGAGTGATAACGCCAACATCCTCCAAGCGCATTTTCCATATACGGTTTTCAGTCAAGAGCTTCTCATAAGTATGCCCTATTTCATGCTCTAGCTTATTGAGAAACTTTGCTATATTCGTCATCCAACCAGCAGGCAAATCCAATGGTACTCCACCTATTCTTATTGATGAGTGAGTAAGTCTTGCACCACAATAATCCTCCATCAAATCCATTGCGTATTCTCTCTCCCTAAATGCATAGAGAAATACTGACATAGCACCAATATCCAGTGCATGAGTTGCCAAGTAAAAGAGATGAGAGATGATTCTATTTAGCTCTAGGAGTATAGTCCTGATTACTTGTGCCCTGCGAGGTGCCTCTATCCCTAAGAGTTTCTCAACAGCTAGGGCATAAGCATAATTATTGGAAGTAGAAGCGATGTAATCAAGTCTATCTGTGGTAGGTAAAAACTCGTTATATGTCATATTTTCAGCCATCTTCTCCACGCCTCTATGCAGATAGCCTATGTCTGGATATGCTTTGACAACTTTCTCTCCCTCTAGCTCAAGTACGAGTCTTAGCTGACCATGGGCAGATGGATGTTGAGGTCCGAAGTTTACCACCATGGTATTGTCGTCTCTCTCAAAATTTAGATTTTCAAAAAATGGTACTAGTTTGTTTGTTTGTTGCATCCTTGTCCCCTATCTTCTCTCATCTAACTGTTTAGATGATTTATTATAATCCACAAATAAAGTATCGCTATATTCGATCGGTTTCTTCTTTGCTTCCTCTGATACATCAGCATCAAATGGCACTTCGTATCCAACTCTTGAAAATCTCTTGCTATCATATCTATCTATCTTCGCTGGGTCCCTGTTTTCAGGTCCTATGATATCTCTATACTCTTTGCCAAATATCTTGTCCACCTCATACCATGCTGCGGCGTCATCTCCCTGCAAAGGATAAGTCTTGAGCAATGGATGTCCTTCCCAATCTTCTGGCATCAAAATACGCTTAAGCATTGGATGGTTATTTGCGATTATGCCAAACATATCAAACATTTCACGCTCAGCAAAGTTCGCACTATTGTACAGTGGCACGACACTCTCTATAGCTTGATCTTGCCTGATACGCGTAACTATGCGAACTCTCTTAGCTTTTTTGAGATTGAGCATTTGATAGAGAACTTCAAATTCACCATCTTTGGCTAGATAATCAACAGCTGTTATCTCACTGCACATTGCATAATCACATTGTTCTTTAAGGAGTTTTAGAGTTTCAAAGTTATCTTTTGGGTCGATATGTACTATCATCTGTCCAAGTTCTACATATGCCTCTTTAGGCTCTATACTCTTTTTGATAACTTCAAGTAACCCTGAGAAATACTCATCCTCTGCTACAGTTTGCCTTGGTACACGAGGAGCACTCCAAAATCTATTGTTATAATATGATTTTCCTTGCACATTGTCTTTGGGGGTATATTTTCTCATTACATCATCCTCAGATTCTGTTTCTTATTTTTATTCATATTTGCTGACTCTCTGCGTATCTTTGTTTGCAGCATCATCATAGCATATTGCAATGTTTCTGGTCTAGGAGCACATCCTGGTAGATAAATATCCACTGGCACTATTCTATCGACACCTTGTACGATCGAGTAAGTGTTAAACATCCCACCAGTATTGGCACAAGACCCCATGGAGATAACCCACTTAGGTTCCATCATTTGGTCATACAGTCTGCGTGTAAACTCTGCATGTTTCTTGGTCAAAGTCCCTGCTAGTATCATCACATCAGACTGTCTAGGAGAAGCCCTAAATATGGTTCCCATCCTATCAAAGTCATATCGACTTGCCCCTGATGCCATCATCTCAATAGCACAGCAAGCAAGCCCGTATGTCATAGGCCACAAAGAGTTAGATCTTCCCCAGTTGACAAGCTTATCAACAGTACTCAATGCCACGGGAAGTCCCGCAGTAGATGTATAATTTACCTGATGTTGTGCCATTCAAGAGCTCCTTTCTTCCAAGCATATGCAAATCCTATCGCAAGCAATACAATAAATAGTATCATCTCAACAAAACCAAACCAACCAAGATACCTAAAATCTATCGCCCAAGGAAACATAAAAATGATTTCCACATCAAACAAAATAAATAACAAGGCTATAAGATAAAACTGCACTGATATACTATTTGGCTGCTTATTGACACGAGGACCACACTCATATATAGAAACTTTAAGTTTCTCATTGTCGAGCCGAGAGAGTTTTCTGCTAAGAAATCTCTGCAAAAGCATAACACCATAAAAAGCAACAGCCGTCAAGACAAGCATAAAAAATGCCCCAAAATATGGATGCATTAAAATACCATGAGTCATTATAACTCCTTTGATAACAAGAATATGTAGAGATATCATATCTAATTGTTAGATTGATAAAGTTTGCACAGATAACTATTGTACTTATAAGGTATAGC
>FXBE01000085.1_pt1 | contig 14420 bp, 13 predicted proteins | sample 5335311 | NCBI WGS metagenome assembly FXBE01 (sample SAMEA103928390, study PRJEB20085) | sediment metagenome | biome: marine biome; feature: hydrothermal vent; material: sediment | place: Atlantic Ocean | collected 2013-08-06T02:46:56 | depth 0.05 m | reverse complement strand
TACAGACAGTACGCAGAGACATTAACTCCGGTGCCTTCTTGGTGACTAGAGTAAGTACAAATAGCAAAATAAATTTACTCTACTAGGCATATAGCCTACTTTTTTTTCTTCTCAAATGCCCTTTTACTATTTTCTTATTTATATTATTCTGTAACTGAGATAACGTATGCTTTACGTTACGAAAGGAATAGTTTGAAAAATAAATTGATAATATCATTATTGACTTTGGCACTTGGAAGTACTGCGGTGCATGCCAAACATGAAAATGTCACACAGCTCAAAAAAATAGAAGAGGTGAAGCGCCAATCGGAACCTTTGGTTAAAAAAGTGCTTGAACAACACACAGATGACCTTGACGGTATGCTAAAAAGAAAAACTATTAGGGTGCTTGTGGTCAATTCAAAAGCATATTACGGCATAGAAAAAGGTAAAAAAACAGGTTTATATCATGATGCTATTGTGGCACTTGAAAAGCAGATCAATAAAAACCATCCCAATAAGAACAAACATATTAAAACCAAACTGATTCCCATTCCTGTGACAAGAGAATTTTTGATTCCGGCTTTAAAAGCAGGGTATGGTGATGTTGCCGTTGCCAGTAATACGATTACAAAAATACGAAAAGAGCAGATAGCATTTTCAAACCCTTTTGCTTCGGGCATTAACGAAATACTTGTGACAAACAGCAATCAAAATAGCATTGGCTCGTTTGAAGACCTTGCCGGAAAAGAGGTGTACATTAAGCCTTCTATATCTTACATGGACTCCTTGCTGCAAGTGAGTGAAACACTGGTACAAAAAGGGCTTGATCCTATTGTCATAAAAGCCTTACCCGAAGACCTTGAGAGTGAAGATATTTTAGAATTGGTCAATGACGGTGTGATCGGCATTACGGTTATGGATGACTATAAAGCAAAAATGTGGTCAGTTGTTTATAAAGGTTTGAAACTGCATACAAATATTACCTTCAGAGAAAATGCTGAATTGGGGCTGATGCTTAGAAAAGGCAATCCAAAACTTTTAGCAGAGTTAAATAAATTTATAGAAACAAATAAAGTAGGTAATGCTTTTGCAAAAGTAGCGACTGAAAAATATTTACACTCTAAACGGTATAAAAAAACAGTGAAGTCTGGTATTTCAAAAAAGAAATTTCAGGCTTTGAGTCAAACGTTTAAAAAGTATGCAGCACGGTATGAGCTGGATCCTTTGATGCTTATGGCTCAGGCTTATCAGGAGTCAAGACTTCGCGAAAGAGCAAAAAGCCATGTGGGTGCCAGAGGTATCATGCAGCTTATGCCAGGAACAGCAAGAGAGATGAATGTGGGCAGTATTCACAATACGGACTCCAACATTCATGCAGGAGTGAAGTACCATAAATTTTTAAAAGAGCACTATTTTAGCGATGAGAACATCGATAAAGCTTCGCGCTCTCTTTTTATTTTTGCAGGGTACAATGCAGGACCTAACCGCATCAACAAATTTAGAAAAATGGCAAAAGCCAGAGGTTTGAACCCCAATAAATGGTTTGGCAATGTAGAAGTGATCGCAGCAGAAAAAATAGGGCGTGAAACAGTGCAATACATTCAAAACATATACAACTATTATGTAGCCTATACAATGATGGAAGTACAAAGAGAGGCGAAGCTAAGAGCAAAGATCGCTATGTTCAATACAGTAGAAGATAAAAAAAGTTCTGAACTCAACGCCAAAGAGAAAGCGATTAAACAGGAATTGGCAATGCTGTTAAACAATCAGGCAGCTAGCAAGTAAAAAAGAGGAGAAATATTAACCCCAAGTTGGATATAATCTTCCATTAAAATAACACTTAGGGCAATCATGAACTTTGAAACTTACCCTTTTGAGAAGTTGAATCAACTTCTTGAAAACGTAGTTCCCAATGCGGACTATGTGCCACTCTCTTTAACCATTGGTGAACCGCAGTTTGCGACACCTGACTTTATACTTGATGCATTAAAAGACAATGTGTCACTGTTGAACAAATACCCTAAAACTTCCGGCGAACCTGTGTTGCGTGAAGGGATGTTGACGTACCTGAAAGAACGATTTGATTTGACTTTGGACAATACGCAGATCATCCCCACATTCGGAACCAGAGAAGTACTCTTTAATTTCCCCCAATTTTTGTTGCATGATGTGAAAGACCCGGTCATGGTCTTCCCCAATCCTTTTTACCAAATTTACGAAGGTGCCGCCAAAGCCTGCAGGGCAGAAGTGATCTACCTGAATTTAAATGCTTCCAATAATTTTCAGCCTGAAATCAATGAAGAAGCTTTGGCTAAAGCCGATTTTGTCATCTTAAATTCACCGAACAATCCTACATCGTCAGTCATGATGATGGATGAGTTGAAAAGGTGGGTAAAATTAGCATTAAAACATGATTTTGTATTGATGAATGATGAGTGTTATGCCGACCTTTATCTCCATGATCCGCTGCCGTCACTGCTTAATGCCAGTATCGAAGCGGGTAATCCTGCATTTAAAAATGTATTGGTCATTAACTCTATCTCCAAACGTTCTTCCGCACCAGGACTTCGCTCCGGGTTCATTGCCGGAGATGCAGGCATTTTAAAAGACTATATGGTGTACAGAACGTATGTTGGTTGTGCTTCACCGTTGCCTTTACAAGAAGCGGCTGCGGTGGCTTGGGCCGACCAGAAGCATGTGGCTGTTTTCAGAAAGAAGTATAAAAAGAACTTTGAAATTGCAAAAGAAGTTTTGGGTGTGGATACGCCCGAAGCAACCTTTTACATTTGGCTCAAAGTCGAAGATGAAATAGCCTTTACAATAGCACTCTATGAGAAGTACAATCTTAAAGTGATCCCCGGTTCATTTCTTGGACGGGAAGGTGAGGGTAAAGGCTATGTCAGACTGGCCCTTGTGTATGAAGCAGAGAAAACCAAAGAAGCCTTAAAAAGAATTAAATCAGCAATGGAGAGTAATTAAATGGAAATGCCAGAGATACATGTAGAAGAGTTAAAAAAAGACCCGGAATTTTTAGCCAATATCAAACGATTGGAAGAAGAGTGTAAGACAGAAGAGAGCATTGCCAAAGGGTATCAGCTTTTAGATGCCCAACTGGTCATAGAAGCACCCGAAGATGAAATCAATGAAGTATTCACATTCATTGTCAATACGGCTTTTGATAAACTGGCAGAGTACCTTTCTACACACAAATCTTTTGATGTGAACAATGACATAGAAGAACGCGCCATAGCTCGTGCTATCTATGAACATGCTATTCAGCGTTATTCGGAAAATGACAAAAAAGCTGCAAAAGAGATGTTCCTCGTTCTTTACCATACGATCGATAACCAAAAACTGAAAGATGCGATGATGATCCACGCCTGTGCAGTGATGGCAGGAAACTCTTTTGAAAATTTTATTGAAGAGATGGTGGATGTTTCGGGTATAGATGAAACAGATCCTTTGGCATTTTTCATTCAAACCTTTGTGCAGCCTAACGACATTCTTCTAGCAATGTTCGCCAAGTATGTCAAAGAGGGTGAAGAGGCATTGAAAGTACTTGAAGAAGATAAGGGAAAATAGCATGACAAGTAAAAAAATACATTTCATCGGTATTGGTGGCATAGGTCTTTCTGCCTTGGCAAAGTTCCTCTATAATGACGGTCACAAGATCTCCGGTTCTGACATTAGACAAACAGAGATCACCAATGACCTGGCCACGAATTTTGGTGCAAAGATCACCATTCCTCATCATGAAGATGCGGTAGAAGGTGTTGATATGGTCATCTATTCTGCTGCGGTACGTCCGACCAACGCTGAGTATCAGAAAGCCAAGGAGCTTGGGATCGAACTGCTTTCACGTAAAGAGGCGCTTGTTTCTATCTTGGGAAACAAAGAGGTGTATGCTGTAGGTGGTGCACATGGTAAAAGTACTACTTCAGCGATGTTGGCTGCCATTATCCCGGAGAGTTCTGCACTTATTGGTGCGATCGCTAAAGAGTTTGGTTCTAACGTGCGAAACTATGACAATGACAGAGTTGTTTTTGAAGCAGATGAGAGTGATGAAAGCTTTTTGAACTCAAACCCGACCTTGGCGATCGTCACCAATGTAGAGCCTGAACATATGGAGTATTACGAATATGATGAAGAGCGTTTTTACAATGCTTACCGAACATTTCTCTCTTTGGCAAAAACACGGGTTATCAATGCAGAAGATGAATTTTTAGCGTCATTGGACATGGAGAGCATTAAACTCTACCCTTCCAAAGATCTTAAAAATGTAGAGTTTGTACTGATAGACGGTGAACCGCATACACGTTTTTCACTGAAAGACTTCGGTTCTTTTGATGTCTTTGGCTTTGGTTTTCATATAGCGTTGGATGCCGCATTAGCTATCTTAGCTGCACTTGAACTTGGTGAGAAACTTGAAGATATACAAAAAAATATCCTGAATTACAAAGGCATTAAAAAACGTTTTGACATTATTCAGAACAAAGAGAACATGGTCGTTATTGATGACTACGGACATCACCCCACAGAGATAAAAGCAACCATGGAGTCACTAAAAGCGTATAAAGAACTGCTTGGCTTTAAAACCTTAAATGTGATTTGGCAACCGCATAAATATACAAGGACCATCGACAATCTTCCTGCGTTTGTTGAGTGTTTTGAAGGTGCAGATGAATTGACTTTGCTTCCTATCTGGTCAGCGGGTGAATTGCCTATTGAAATAGACTTAAAAGGGGCATTTAGTCGTTATAAACTGACCATGGCTGACTCAATCACCAAAGAAGATTGTGTGGTGAAGATTATTAAAGACGGACATGTCATAAAAGGTTACGATGAGGGGCTTGTGTGTTCGTTTGGTGCGGGAGACATCACTTACCAGATAAGAGGTGAGGCGTAAAAGTAAGTTTTTTTGGAGAGGAGACTTCAGTCTCCTTACTTTACTGCGGGACTGAAGTCCTGTTCCTTGTTAGAGACTTGTACAGATACTGTCAAGGTAGCTTTCAATGTTGCCAATGACTTTGTCGAGGTCCTGTTCTCCATCGATCACTTTTAAGATATTTTTTTCATTATAGTGTGTTTCAATTTCTGCGAGTGATTCTTTGTACGATTTCATCTCATGTTCAAAGATCTCTTCAGATCTTCCTGCAGCCAACCAGCGTTCTTTTGCCAATGCATCACTTACTTTTATCTCAAGTACAGACATAACAGCGATCTTGTCGTTATTAAAGATGTAGTCGCAGAAGTACTGTAACTGCTTCTCTTTCCCCGGGAATCCATCGAGTAGTACCACTTCTGTGGAAGAATTTTTTACGGCATCAACAATGAGTTCAACAATGATCTGTGTAGGAACCAAGTCACCTTTTTCTACAAAACCTTTTGCAATACTTCCAATACCTGTTCCCTTCTCGATCTCTGCTCTGATGAGATCACCGGTAGAATAACTAGTGACTTTGTCTGCATGTTTTTCTGCTACCTGTTTGGCATCCGTAGATTTTCCTGATCCTGGTGCACCGATAAGTAAAATTAATTTTTTTGGCATTACTCTGTCCTTCGTAATAGTATGTCTCTTATTATATCAGATTAAGCGTAAAAGATAGTCTGTTTTTTCTAACTTTTTGTAGAAACTTGTTATAATTAAAAATCATATAAAAAGGATGACCATGCCTCAACATGACGGTACTGTTGAACTCTTGACAGGGAAGCTGAGCACAGGTAAAAAGAGCAGATGGCCTGCACGATTGGATTATTTACAAAGTGCAACAGGTATCTTTCTAGCACTGTTTATTACTTTTCACATTATCTTTGAGTCTTCGATCCTCTTTGGAAAAGATGCCATGTATACCTTGACCAAAGTGTTTGAAGGCGAACCTTTGATCGAAGGTGGTGAGCCTTTGATTATTTCAGCTTTGGCACTGATCATCTTCTCAATGTTTATTTTTCATGCTTTTCTTGCCATGCGCAAATTCCCCTCATCTTACAAAGAGTATCAGCGTTACCGTGCACACAGAAAACTTTTAAAACATGATGATACCAATTTGTGGTTCATACAGATTACCACAGGTTTTGCTATGTTCTTCTTAGGCTCTGTGCATCTCTATATGGTCATGACCTCTCCTGAGAAGATCGGACCTTTTGCCTCTTCGGACAGAATTTATTCTGATTGGATGTGGCCTTTGTATCTGGTCTTGCTGATATCCGTAGTGATGCATGCGGGGGCAGGGATCTACAGACTGATCATCAAATGGGGATGGTTTGACGGGAAAGATCCGCGTAAGAACCGCCAACGTTCCAGAATTATTATTAAAGTTTTGGTCATTGTGTATATAGGCATAGGTTTGATCTCGCTTGCAACCTATATGAAAATTGGACATGACCATCAAGATGACTATGGCAGCAGATATGTATCGGAGAAACACAAATGAAAATAATTTATACAGATGCCCTCATAGTTGGGGGAGGATTGGCCGGTTTACGGTCTGCTATTGCAGCCAGAGACAAGGGGCTTGATACTATTGTTATCTCCATGGTACCGGTCAAACGTTCACACTCCGCAGCAGCACAGGGTGGTATGCAGGCAAGTTTGGGAAACACTGTCAAAGGTGAGGGAGACAATGAAGATGTGCACTTCGCAGATACGGTCAAAGGGTCTGACTGGGGCTGCGACCAGGATGTTGCACGTATGTTCGTAACCACAGCACCTAAAGCCATTCGTGAATTGGCTGCCTGGGGTGTACCATGGAACCGTATCGGGAAAGGTCCCCGTGAAGTGATCATCAATGGAAAAAAAGAGACCATTGTTGAAAAAGATGAAGCACACGGACTCATCAATGCCAGAGATTTCGGGGGAACAAAAAAATGGCGTACCTGTTACACCTCCGATGCAACAGGACACACGATGTTGTATGCTGTAGCCAATGAAGCACTGAAACGAGAGGTGAAGATACACGATAAAAAAGAGGCGATCTCCATCATTCATGAGAGTGGTGTCTGCGCGGGTGTGGTTGCCAGAGACCTGATAAGTGGAGAGTTGATCGCCTATGTGGCAAGAGGAACCATGATCGCTACAGGCGGTTACGGTCGTATTTACAAACAGTCTACCAATGCTATTATCTGTAAAGGTATCGGTGTGGCGATCGCTTTGGAGACCGGTATCATTGAACTGGGGAATATGGAGGCGGTGCAGTTTCACCCGACACCTATTGTCCCTTCGGGTATTTTACTTACAGAAGGGTGTCGTGGTGACGGTGGTGTACTTCGTGACAAAGATGGGTACCGTTTTATGCCGGACTATGAACCGGAGAAGAAAGAGTTGGCTTCCCGTGATGTTGTCTCCCGTCGTATGATAGAACATATTCGAAAAGGCAAAGGTGTCAAATCTCCGTATGGTGATCATCTTTGGCTGGATATCTCTATTTTAGGTCGTGAACATATTGAAAAGAATCTGCATGATATACAGGATATCTCCAAAACCTTTAACGGCATTGACCCTGCGGATGAAGGTGAAAAAGGATGGATGCCTGTCTTGCCTATGCAGCACTACTCCATGGGAGGTATTCGTGTGAAGCCAACCGGAGAGAGTACGACCATGAAAGGGCTTTTCTCATCAGGAGAAGCATCCTGCTGGGATCTGCACGGTTTTAACAGGCTGGGTGGGAACTCGGTCTCCGAAGCGGTGGTCGCAGGTATGATTATTGGAGAGTACTTCGCAGAATACTGTAGAGATACACATCTCAATACCAATACCTTTACCATAGAAAAGTTTCTTGGAGAGCAAAAAGCATATCTTGAAGAGGTACTCTCTTATGACGGCGGTAAAAACATCTTTGACATTAAAGACAGAATGCGTAGCATTATGCAGGAGAAGGTCGGTGTTTTCCGTAACGGAAAAGATTTGACAGATGCAGTCAATGAACTGGAAGCACTTTTGAAGATGGTCAAGGAGATCACCGTGACAGACAAGTCACTCTGTAATAACCCTGAACTTAACGAAGCCTACCGTGTGACAAAGATGCTTAAACTGTCACTCTGTGTTACCAAAGGTGCGCTTGAAAGAACTGAAAGCAGGGGTGCACACTACCGTGAAGACTTTACCAAAAGAGATGATGAAAACTGGTTGAAAAGAACCATAGCAACCTGGCACAATCCAAATGATACGATGCCTACCATCTCTTACGAAGAGATAGATATCAATAGCATGGAGATGCCGCCTGCCTTTAGAGGTTATGGTAAAAAAGGAGCTATCGTCTTAAATCCGCTCAGTGCAAAAAGAGAAGAAGAGATCACTAAGATCAAAGAGACATTGGGTTCAGTAGATCGTTTTACCATACAGGATGCTTTAATGAATTTTGATCTTCCGAACAATTATAAAAGAAAAAATGAGAGAGTAGGAGTAGGGTATGATTAATCTGGAAAGAAAAGAAGAGAATCTGGAAAACTACAGGGAGATAGAGATCACCGTATTTAGATACAATTCTCAACATTGTGATGACAAACCGACGTACCAAACCTACACACTTGTAGAGACACCGGGAATGACACTCTATATTGCTTTGATCAAAATATGGTCAACAATGGACCATCATTTGAGTTTCGACTTTGTTTGTCGTGCCGGTATTTGCGGCTCTTGTTCTATGGTAGTTAATGGGAAACCGAGACTTGCCTGTAAAACAAGAACCAATGAATTCCCTGACGGAAAGATCACGCTGCTTCCTTTGCCAACCTTCAAACACATTAAAGACCTTTCTGTCGATACGGGAAATTGGATGAATGCCATGTCTGTGAAAGTCGAGTCCTGGATACACACAAAAGAAGAGACAGACATTGCAGCGCTCGAAAAACCCATAGAGCCTGAAACAGCACAGGCTGTTTTTGAACTGGACCGTTGTATTGAGTGCGGTATTTGTCTGGCTTCTTGTTCGACCAAGATTATGCATGATGATTTTGTGGGTGCCGTCGGGTTGAACCGTTCTGCACGTTTTGCCATGGATCCGCATGATGAAAGAACCGATGATGAATTTTACGAACTTATCGGTGACGACAACGGTGTCTTTGGCTGTATGTCTCTCATGGGATGTGAAGACCACTGTCCTAAAGAGTTGCCGCTACAGACAAAGATCGCGTATATGAGACGTAAAATGGTCACGGTTAAATAAGATATACAATTTTATGATGAAGAAATACGTGCGGCAAAAAATATATGCTAAACGGCAAACTTCAATACAAAAATAAAATGTATGGAGTGATGAAGTATCTGTCATGGTACTGGTCACCATATAATTTAATTCAAAATAGAGGAATCAGCGTAAAGTGCCACAACAACAAAGAAGCGAAAAATCCATCATTCAGAAACTTGATCTTGACAGCTATGTAGCGCAGTTCAAAAAGTTCCTGGCAAGAGAGAAACCAGTAGCCATGATGGGCGATATCAATCAGCATCACCGTTACATCAAAGCACTCTCCTCTGTGCAGTTTCCTTTGCCCAAGCAAGTTCCGAATTTAGACAGAGAACTCAACCTCATTAAAAAACAGGCAGTGCTTTCTCTCGATGAAATCTATGCTTTTGTGACGATGTTCTCTTATTTCAATACCCTTCGTGCCGTTGGTTTTCAGGAACCTCTGAACAGCTGGATAAACGGCATAGAGATCCATGAAGAGATCCTGGAGATCATAGACTATTTTACGCAGGAGGGGGACATCAACCCTGAGCGTGACCCTGAACTCTACAAACTTGAACGTGCCATCAAACAAAACAAAATAGAGATAAAAGAGACACTGTATAAACTTGCACACTCAAGTAAACTCAGAGACTATCTGGTTGACACTCAGGTACACTTTAACGGGGGAGAAGAGACGCTGTTGGTGCGTGGAGGGTTTAACAATGCCATCAAAGCTGCGGTTGTTGCAAGATCTCCGGGAGGTTTCTTTTACATCATCCCTCAAAGTATTTCCCACTTGAAAGAGAAAGAGTCTGCACTTTTGAGTTCCAAAGAGGAGTTGATCTTTCGCTACTGTAAAGAGATATCTGCGGTCTTTTTTAAATGGCATCTTTTTTTGGTCTATATCAACAAAGAGTATGACAGGTTTGACCACTATCAGGCACGTGTCTCCTTTGCCAGAGCCAAAGAATATGAGTTCATTTTGCCATCTAAGAGTAAGCGCATTAAATTGCATGGTTTTGCCCACCCTGCCATAGACGACCCCGTACCTGTAAGCATAGATATGAATAAGCAGATCATGCTGGTGACTGGTGTGAATGCCGGCGGTAAGACGATGCTGCTTAAGTCGTTGCTTTCTGCTGTTTATATGAGTAAATATCTTCTCCCGTTCAAATGTGATGTTTCCAAAACAGAAGTAGGGCACTTTAAAAGTATAGAAGCGGTCATAGATGACCCTCAGTCGGTCAAAAATGATATCTCTACTTTTGCAGGACGTATGCAGGAATTTGCCAAACTTTTCAACAAAGAAGATGCCATCGTAGGGGTGGATGAAATAGAACTGGGAACAGACTCTGATGAAGCAGCGTCTCTTTTTCGGGTCATGTTGGATGAGTTGCGAAAAAAAGGCATCACCTTCATTGTCACTACGCACCATAAACGACTGGCTTCACTCATGGCAAGTGATGATGAGGTTGAACTCATCGCCGCACTTTATGATGAAGAGAGAAGAGTTCCCACCTATACCTTTTTGCAGGGAAGCATTGGTAAATCTTATGCTTTTGAAACAGCACAGCGTTACGGCGTACCTATAGCTATTGTAAACAAGGCTAAAGTGGTCTACGGTGAAGATAAAGAGAACCTCAATGAACTCATCGAACGTTCTACTTCACTGGAGCGTGAAATGCGTCTCAAGATCGCAAAGGTCGATGAAGATCTTAAAACAGTAGAGCTAAAAAAGCAAAAACTGCTCGATGAAGAGCATGCACTGCAGGAGAAGCACAGAAAAGCAGTTGCCACACTGGAAAACCGTTACAATGCAGCCACAAAAAAAGCTCGAGAAGCCCTCAAAGTCAAAGAGTCCACAGAGGGCAGACGTCTGCTCAATGTGGCACATCAGAGAAAAGATTTTAAACAAAAAGAGGTCAAACTTGAAGAGGCTGTGCCGTTGAAAGAGGGAGACAAGGTCAAATACCGTTCGCACAAAGGTGAACTGCTTTCTCTACGCGGAAAAGATGCCACGATCATTGTAGATGGTTTGAAGATGCGTGTGCCACTTTCCCAACTCAAAAAAAGAGGGGATACCCCCAATGTCAAAGTACCGCAAAAGAAAAAAGAGGCAAAAGTTCATGTGGAAAAATCAGGTGCATCTGTCTCGGTCAAACTGCTTGGCATGTATGCGGATGAAGCTTTAGATACTGTCGATAAATTTCTCTCTGATGCACTGGTAAACGGTCTGAGTGAAGTGCAGATCATTCACGGTACCGGTGGGGGTGTACTTTCAAAGCTTGTAAGTGAGTACCTCAAAAGCCATCCAAAAATAGACAAGTTTTACAGAATGCCCGGAAATTTGGGTATTACCATAGTCGAGTTGTAACCCCTTTTTTAACTCTAAAAGGTATAATATAATAATTTTAAAAATCGTGGGAGAGTTTTGTGAGCATTAAAGATGATGTGAAGTATGTGAAAACTGAATTAAGTGGTGATGAAAAAGTACTAGAGAGTGCTTTCAAACTTGAAACACTGTATAAAAAATATAAATTTTTAATCTGGGGTGTACTTGCTGCTGTACTCTTTTTCTTCATAGCACAAACCGCTATGGAAGCTATGAAACAGTCTAAACTTGAAGATGCGAATGTTGCATTTTTAACACTTCAAAAAGACCCTAAAGATACAGCTGCGTTAGAGACGCTTAAAACGAAAAATCCAGCTCTTTTTGAGCTTTATACTTTTTCAACAGCAGCAGCTTCTCAAGATACGAAAGCTTTAGCTGCTTTGACAAGCAGTAAAAACGAAGTGATCGCAGATGCAAGTAAATATACAGTGGCAGCCATAGAGAAAAAACCTGCTGATTCCAAACTTTATAAAGATTTGGCGCTTCTAAATGAAGCATATCTTGCTATAGAAGCAGGAGATACGAAAAGTGCCAAAGCAAAATTGGAGTTGATCGATGAACGCTCTTCTTTACAGATGCTTGCCAAACTGCTTGAACACTCTATGATAAAGGCTAAATAATGGGAAACGTATTGCACTCAAAAATATCGTTTGTTGTACTTATTGTTGCAACTTTGGTCTTTTCGGGATGTAGCTCTAAAAAATACTTTGAGCCTGAACAGACTTTTTCTGCTGACCAGGCCATAAGCTCTTACGGCGGGAAGATCATAGATCAGAGCCGTGACGGTGCAACACTGGCAACCGGAAAGTACATCAGTAAATCAGGTATTTCAAGTATTAATCTTGGTGAAAGCTATAGATTTTTAAGTCAAAGTAACCGTTATGTACTTGCTGCAAATCCTGTAGGTAAGTTAAAGATCATCAACAGATCAAATGGCTCCATTTTACGTACAGTTGATTTTACAGTACCGATTGTTTCTGCCTCTATCCAAAATGGTTTGGTGGGATATATCTTGAATGATAACAGCTTTGGTGTTTACTCTGTGAGCAAAGGTAAAAAACTTATAGAGAACAAATCAGAAGCTACGTATGCCATCGATACAAGAGCGGCATCACCTATGTTTGTTGAAAACCTTTTGGTCTTGCCAATGCTTGACGGAAGATTGGTGGTCGTTGACAAAAACGATCCTGAGAATGCAACGGTGATCTACTTGAGTTCTGACGATGTGTTTAACAATGTTATTTATCTTTCACGTTCGGGTAACACTATGGTAGCAGCAACTTCCAAAAAGCTTATGACCATTGGAACAGAAGGTCAGTTTGAGAAAGCAGCAGATATTTCCGATGTTGCTGTTGCAGGTTCTTCCATCTACCTCTTTAGTAAAGAGGGCGAAGTCATTAAATATGACAAAAGTTTAAATGAAAAGGCGAGAAAGAAGTTTAAATTTGTACACTTCTCTGCTGCGGCCACCTACGGTGGACGCGTATATGGCCTGGATCAGGAAGGTTCACTCATCGTACTTGACAGTTCTTTGAAGAAGTATAAGATCTATGATATCGGTGAAGTAGATACCCCGGTATTTATTGCAGGAAACAAACTTTACAAAGATGGAAAGATCATACACTTGTCAAAACTAGGTTATGAATAGTGATCTTCTTGTTGCTTTCGAAGAGTATCTCTCTGTCACAAAGGCACTGGATACTCTGACCATCTCTTCTTATCTTGGAGATTTGAAGCAGTTAGAGACATTTACGGAAAAAACCCTTACCAAACTTGATACCACGGATGTGCTGGCTTTTCTTGCAAGCTTTGAAAACAAAAGAACACTCAACAGAAAACTCTCTTCCATCAACACTTTTTTTCATTTTTGCCACATTCAGGATTTTAGCCATGAAAAGATAAAAATACCCATGGCAAAAGTGCCTAAAAATTTGCCCAAGTATCTTTCTGCCGAAGAGATCATACAAGGGATCGAAGGTATAGACAGAAGCACTATTGCTGGCTTACGGGACTATGCACTAATACTCTTTCTCTATGCAAGTGGATGCCGCATTTCTGAAGCACTTTCTGTCTTGCGTTCCGATATTCTGGAAGGGTGGTTGAAGATACGTTTTGCCAAAGGGGAGAAGGAGAGAGTGGTACCTTTAGCACCTGTTGCCACGGAAGCGTTGGAGAAGTATCTGGAGGCACAGGAGTTGTCCAGTGCTTACATCTGGCTCAACTATAAAGGCAACCCTCTAAGCCGCATTTCTGCGTACAAGATCGTTAAAAAGTATTTGGGTGTTTCTCCGCATGTTTTACGCCACTCTTTTGCCTCTTCGCTCATCATTGGGGGTGCTGACCTTCGTGTAGTGCAGGAGTTGCTGGGACATGCTTCTTTGGAAACCACACAGATCTATACGCATATTCAAAAACAAAATTTGCAAGAGACGATGACACAGTATCATCCCTTGGGCTAAGATAGGGTATGATTATCTTATGAAAGCAATCGTAGAATTTTTACAGCAGAAAAACATTATTTTTAAATCGTTCAAAGAGATCTTGCCCAAAGAGATAGGTTCACGAAAAAAAGTGGCACTTTATCTGGGCATCGATATGAAAGCCTATTATGCTTTGGTCATGGAAATTGAAAAGAAGAGTCGTATTTTACGAAAAGAAGCAGAAGAGCTCATGGCTTTGCATGAAAAAATAGAAAGTTATGTAGAGAGTAAAATTACAAAAAAATATATTATCATCAAAGCACCCTTATGTTCAAAAGCCAAAGCTTTACTTGAAGAAAAGGGATGGAAAGTCTTTGTCCCGTCGGAACAAAAGTAAGGAGTGAAGAGTGAAGAGTGAAGAACAGCATGGTGTTTTATTGGCAGATATCGGAAATACAC
>FXBE01000084.1_pt1 | contig 14478 bp, 12 predicted proteins | sample 5335311 | NCBI WGS metagenome assembly FXBE01 (sample SAMEA103928390, study PRJEB20085) | sediment metagenome | biome: marine biome; feature: hydrothermal vent; material: sediment | place: Atlantic Ocean | collected 2013-08-06T02:46:56 | depth 0.05 m | reverse complement strand
GTTGAGTTGCATACATAATCATGCCGGCCAGTGCCAAGGCGACAAAAAATTGTACAAAGGGCGACGCGGCCGCTTTGGTTAGAGCAAGCCTTAGGTGCAGTCGGCGGTTGTTCTCATTAGCCTGTTCAAAATGCTCATTCTCATACTGCTGACCACCAAAGATCTTAACTACGCGATTCCCTTCGATCATTTCCTGGGTAACATGCGTAACCTGCCCCATTGAGCTTTGAATACGTTTGCTAACCGAGCGGAATTGACGCGCAACATAGACCACAATTAGAGTGACAAAGGGGCCAATAACCAAAAACCCGAGGGTCATTTTCCAGTTGAGATAGAACATCCACGCCAGCAGACCCATAATGGTCAGAGAGTCCCGAATTAGAATCGTAATACTATTGGTCGCTGCTTCGGCAACTTGTTCTGCGTCATAGCTGATTTTTGATATAAGTTCGCCGCTCGCGGTCGCATCAAAAAACATCGCCGGCATAGCAAGATATTGGGCAAACATCTTTTCACGCAACTGCTTAATAACGCCGCGCCCCACCACCGCCATTAAATAATTCGTTACAAAATTGGATATTCCTCGCGCGAGGAATATGACTAACAAAAGGATGGGCACCCAACGAATTGTTTCGGGATCGTGATCAACAAAGCTGCCGTCGAGTAACGGCTTCATAAGGGCAGCAAACGCAGGTTCAGTGCCTGCCGAGACCACCATACCCGCAATAGCGGCAATCAGTAATGGCCAATGCTGGAAACTATAGGTCAGTAACCGCCTATAGATGCCTTGATTCACTGTGTCGGGATGCTGGTAGCAATAGAAAGTCGGGTAAGGCCGAGTTTACCAACCGTATCCATGGCGGTAACGACAGCATGATGAGGCGTTTTTGCATCGGCTTGGATAACAACGGGGACATCTTTACGCCCATCGAGAACTTTGCGTATGGCGCGGAAAACGGTATCAGGCGCACTGCTGATAACCTTAACCTGATTAATAAAGAACTGACCTTGAGCATCAATCGTAATATTCAGTGTGTCTTTTTGAGCCTTGCTGGCTTCTCCCGAAGCACTGGGAAGATCAATACTTAATTCCGAACTCTTATCAAAAGTCGTGGTTACCATAAAAAAGATCAACAGGATAAACACCACGTCTATTAATGGTGTCAGACCAATCGTAACTTCTTCTTCCCTGCGGTTTTGGAACTTCATTTCTTTTGCCGAGCCGAGGCTTTTCCGTGCATCGCATCGACTAATTTGAGTGACTCTTGCTCCATATCCACAATCAATGCATCCACTTTTCCGCGGAAGTAGCGGTGAAAAGCCAGACTCGGAATGGCCACAGATATACCGGCCGCTGTTGTAATGAGAGCCTTAGAAATACCACCCGCCATTTCACCAGGGTCACCCACGCCCACTGAGTTCATCACACTAAACACTTGAATCATGCCGACCACTGTACCCAACAGCCCCAACAAAGGTGCAATCGCGGCAATCGTGCCTAGCGTATTTAAGAAACGCTCCAGGTCCAGTGCGACGTGACGCCCGGTATCTTCAATGCCTTCTTTCATCAATTCGCGACTTTGATAGGAATTGACGAGTCCAGATGCCAATATCCTTCCCATTGGTGAACCACTGCGCAATTCTTTCATTCGCTCGGTGTTCATTTCTTTCTTCTGCACCCATAACCAAACCTTGTTTACCAATTGATCTGGCAGAACCTTGTCCCGCTGAAGCGCCCAAAAACGCTCGAAAATTATCGCCAATGTTAATACAGAGCTGGCGAGTATTGGCAACATCAGCCAGCCTCCGGCTTTAACTAATTCAAACACTTGCGTCCACTATATGGTTGAAAACGGCCGCTATGATAGCCCATTTTTCAAATCCAGGAAATGGCTCATTCTGCAAACTTAGGCCTCGATCACTTCTGCCAGAAATGCGGCTTCGATCGCGCGGTATTAACTGATATTTTATTAGACTCCGTCGTAAACTCAAAATTCACTGCGCCTTCTTGATCAGTGCGCAATAAAGTGGTGCCCAATTGTCGGTATCGCTCCACCACCTCCTGCTTTGGGAAGCCAAATCGATTGCGATACCCCACATTAAAAACCGCGTATTGCGGCTTAACGCACTGGATAAATTCTTCAGAAGATGACGTTAAACTGCCGTGATGCGGAACTTGTAGGACGGTACTGACTAGTTCCGTTCCTAACCTCTCAACTAATGCCTGTTCTGAACGCCAACTGATATCCCCTGTCAGCAGAACACGGCCCTGATCATTCTCAATTGAAAGAACACAGCTCTGATCATTTTCTTTACTCGATAATGAAGCCGTAGGATGTAAAACTCGAAAATATACACCGTCCCATTCCCAACTCTGCCCTGCGTAGCATCGTTGATGCGGTGTCGGTATTGTAAAGGAGCTTAGTGTCTTCTCGATGGATATGGATTCACGCAACAACTCGGCGCCACCGGAGTGATCACTATCACTGTGACTGAGCACCAACGTATCAATACGGCCTATCCCCTGCCCCCGTAAAAAGGGCAAGATAACCGCTTTCGCAGCGCTGAAGCTGGGACTAAAACGCGCTCCGGTATCGTAAACCATACTGTGTTTCTGAGTTTGCACTACCACCGACAGTCCCTGCCCTACGTCCAGAAACGACACCCTAAACTGTCCAAACTCCGGCGTTGGCGTTTTTATCAGAAACATCGGCAGCAACCAGAAAATCACTAACCATTTACCCGGCAAACCTCTCGGTGTCAGTAGAACTCCAGCCGCTAGCAACAATAAAGCGAGTATCCAGAACGAAGGAATGCTCTGATAAACCAGCGCACCGTTCTGCGTGGCTAGGTAGCTTAACGCCGCAAGAAGCCAATCCAGTCCTGTATTTGCCAGAGACAACATCCCAATTCCCACGGGCGTATAGAGAAAAAGCATCGCTATCCCAGCCAAGGTCAGAGGCACAATAATAATTCCTACGAATGGCACTGCTAGAAGGTTGGCTAACGGAGAAACCAAGGAGCCCTGCCCAAAAAACCAAAACGTAAGTGGAAGCAATGCCAGTGAGAGCCACAATTGCACCCACACCAGTTGGCGTAATCTCCCGGACTGCTGCGAGCGTCCCCATAGACCTAAAAAAATAACCGCCACCGCGCAGAAGGATAGCCAAAAACCTGCTGATAACACCGCCAGACTATCGAAGATGAGCACCGCCAAAAGCGCGATCGCAAGCAAAGTCGTTTTAGACACTGACCGTGACCAGGCAATACCCAGCGCAATAATCGAAAGCATAATCAATGCCCGCTGAGTCGGAACCGAAAAACCCGCTAGCGTTGCGTACATCAACGCAGGAAGTAGCGATAGCAATGCAGCCGCACGTTGCGCCGGGAGCCAATCACATAATGGTGGGGACAAACGCCACAGCCAAATGACCAGCCAATAACCAAAACCCGCTACCAATCCGATATGCAGACCGGAAATAGCCAATAGGTGGTTGGTGCCAGTGGCGATCAACACATCCCAATCTGCGGGGTCAATGTCGGTGCGTAAGCCCAGGCTTAAGGCCTGCAATAAACCTGTGTTCTGATCTTTGAAGTGCCGTTTGATACGCTGACCAACCTGTTCGCGAACACTATCAATTGAAAATTCAGCAGGCACAATCCGCTGGTTTTCATTGCTGTCGCGGACATATCCCGTCGCACCGATTCCTTGTGTAAACAACCAGCGCTCATAATCAAAACGACCGGAGTTTTGAAATCCATGCGGTCGCTTCAAACGAACTTTTAGCCGCCAGCGTTCGCCAGACCTTGGTGTAACCAATGGCTTGTACCAGGCTAGACGCAATTTCTTTGGCAACTCTGTGGTTAGCCTATCTGACTGAATTTCCAAAGGCACCGCGATAAAACGCACACGTCGAGTATCAACCTCCGGCACATTCGCCACTTCGACTTCAACCACCAAATCCTCGCCCTCAAGTTGCTGCGGGAAAACGGGGTATAATTGCTGATAAGATTGTAATAGTGCCCAACAAAAACCGGCCATCAGACCCCATATTAAACGAAACCGGGGCCGTATGAAAAATAGCAATAAAACCGGCAGCAACATCCAGGAATAATATAGATTGGGCAGATCAGCTTGGGTAACCAGTGCAACAACACCGACTACAAAACCAATAGCAAACAACTGCATAGTTCAATATTCCGGAGTCATGGGATAAGCTGTCTGCATAATGATGAGTTTGACTACATGCCTCGTAAATTTTTAAAACGCTTCCTACCCGCTCCCCACAAGGTGCGAGAAGATAAGGTTTTTCGTCGCTTTCTTGGCGACTGGCTGCACGACCCAAATATCTGGCATCTTAATCGTCATTCAGTTTCGGGGGCATTTGCGATCGGCTTGTTTATGGCATTCCTGCCCTTTCCCCTCGGCCAAACGTTCATGGCTGCATCAACTGCGATTTTCTTCCGTGTCAACATGCCATTGGCCGCAGCCCTCGTGTGGATCACCAATCCAGTCACTATGGGGCCGGTCTACTTGTTAGCCATAAAACTGGGGGAGTGGATACTGGGAACGCCCATTTCCATTACCCATTTCGAACTGAACATGGGTTGGTTGTCAGAGGAATTCGTCACCATTTGGAAGCCTCTGGCAACCGGCTGCATGGTATTTTCCGTGGTGGCTGCGGCCCTAGGTTACTCCGGAATACATCTTTTATGGAGAGCTTACGTCCTGCATAAACTGCGTAAAAAACGCCTGAGAAGACGCAGTGCTCGAGCGATAAATAGCTAGAATGTAGCGGCTGCTACTCCAATCGACCTTGCTGCAGATGATAGATTCGATCCAGTCGCTCGGCGAGTGATAGATCATGCGTCACAATCACAAAAGCGGTTTCCATTTCCGTATTGAGCTCGAGCATAAGCTGATAAATCTGCTCAGCAGTGCCTTGATCAAGGTTGCCAGTAGGCTCATCAGCAAGCACCACTGCGGGTTCATTAGCAAGCGCACGAGCGATGGCAACACGCTGACGCTCTCCCCCAGATAGCTCACCGGGTTTGTGCTCAAATCTTTCCACCAAACCCACTCGCTCTAGCAAAGTTTCGGCACGCTCTGTGGCCTTAGCAACAGACTGGCCCCCAATTAATAGCGGCATCGAGACATTTTCCAATGCGGTAAATTCAGGCAATAGATGGTGGAACTGATAGACCATACCAATGCTGGTATTGCGCAAACGTCCGCGCGCTTTATCCGATAAGCCTGATAATTTAGTGCCGCAAACAACCACCTCCCCTTCGCTGGGCGTATCAAGCCCGCCAAAAAGATGCAGTAAGGTACTTTTGCCGCTACCAGAAGACCCCACAATGGCAACCTTTTCACCCTTCAAGACCTCCATGTCGACGCCGTGCAAAACGGGCACGCGTAATTTGCCTTCCTGATAGGTTTTTTTCAGGCCACACGCCTGCAATACCACAGGACGCTCTGCATCACTCATAACGCAGCGCCTCAACGGGTTGTGTGCGAGAGGCCTGCCAGGCTGGATAAAGCGTCATAATCATAGAGGCGAAAAAAGCAACCAAACACACTATCAGGACATCATCGGTGCGCAGATCAGACGGTAAATCACTGATGTAATACACGTCCGGGGCGAGGAATTTGGTATTAAAAAAGGATTCGATCGCAGGCACTAGGGTCTCAACATTAACGGCTAGTGCGACGCCAGATAAAACCCCCAGCGCGGTGCCAATCAAGCCAATCAGAACACCCTGCACCATAAAGACACCCATAACCTGCCCCGGCGTCAGGCCCAAAGTGCGTAATATTGCAATATCAGAACGCTTGTCGTTGACCAACATCACCAGAGTAGAAACGATATTAAAGGCTGCAACTGCGACAATGAGCAACAGAATAAAAAACATCACTCGTTTTTCAGTCTTCACCGCACGAAAAAAATTAGCATGTTGTTCCGTCCAGTCAGTGATCCAATATCGATCACCCATTGACTGATTGAGTTCATAGCTTAATTCGGGCGCTGCGAACATGTCTTTCAGCTTTAAACGAACACTGCTCACCTCATCCTTGAGTTTCATTAAGCGCGCGCCGTCTTCCAGATGAACAAATGCAGTTGCGCGATCATATTCGTACATACCCACGGAAAAAACACCCACCACCGTAAAGCGTCGCATACGTGGCAGAATGCCGGCCGGCGTCACCTGCGCCTGAGGGGTAATAAGCGTCACTTTATCACCGAGATCCACGCCCATCGTCAAAGCAAGCTCTTGCCCCAGCACAATACCAAATTCACCGCCCACCAGCGCTTCCATATCACCGGCGACCATTTTCTCGTGAACGTCGGAAACGGTCTCTTCTTCACGCGGTAATACACCATGAATTATCGCACCGCTAACCTGACTCCCATGATTAAGCATGCCCTCAAATTCCACTTGCGGGGCGCTGCCGATAATGCGGGCATCCTGCAGTAACTCTTTCTGAAGCTGCGGCCAGTCTGCCAAGCCACCCGTAAGCGCCGAAACCTGGGCATGTGATGCCATTCCCAGAATGCGTAGTCGTAACTCTTTCTCAAACCCGTTCATGACAGATAGCACGGTGATCAATGCCATTACTCCGAGAGCGATTCCAAGAATCGAAACCAGGGAAATGAACGAAATAAAGTGGGTACGGCGCTTCGCCCGGGTATACCGAAGCCCGATGTACAACGGAAGGGGTTTAAACATGCGCGGATTAAACCACAACTTGCACTGATTAACAGCCTAGGGGCCAAAGAAGTGCTAGATTTATCTTTCGGAAATAAAAATATAATCTAGAAAATAGGTACCTCCATGGAAATACGACATCTTACAAGCATCGCCATTGTCGCACTCAGCACACTCCCCTTTGCCACTCAGGCCGATGTTATAAACATCGCAAACAACTCTGCGCAAGTAGTAGAGCACGCCAATTCTCCCCAACGTGGCATTAGTCAGACTGACGTTTTGAAACGCTTTGGTAAACCTCATAGTAAAGAAGCCGCTGTGGGCAAACCACCCATCTCTAGCTGGAGTTATAGTCGTTACGACGTTTATTTTGAGGGCAACCTCGTCCTGCACACGGTCGCCAAACAGAAATAAGCAGCCAATACGATTATAATCCCGCTTCATTTGTTGAAGCGGGATTATATCCTTGAAAAGCAACGCCTGGGATTGGAAGACTTTTGACAAAGAGCACCTCTGGCACCCATACAGTTCAATCCTAAATCCTTCTCCCGTCTCCCCCGTCATTGGCGCTGAAGGTGTTGAACTTATCCTTGAGAATGGTGTTCGACTGATCGATGGCATGGCGTCATGGTGGGCGGTCATTCACGGCTACAACCACCCCGTTCTAAATAAAGCACTTCACGCACAAATCGATCGATTTCCCCACGTGATGTTTGGTGGTCTCAGCCACGAACCGGCCGCCGAACTGGGTAGGCAACTCTTGGACATCACCCCAAACTCTTTAGACCATATATTTTTCGCAGACTCTGGATCCATATCGGTCGAGGTCGCCCTGAAAATGGCCATTCAGTGCTGGGCAGGACGCGGACATCCAGAAAAAAACAAAATACTCACCGTACGCGGCGGCTATTATGGCGATACCCTTGCCCCCATGTCGGTCTGTGATCCGATCAATGGAATGCATCATCTTTTCAGTGCCATTCTGCCGAAACAGCATTTCGTTGAGGCCCCTTTTCAGGGTGATAATCCAGCAAGTAATGAAGATCTTGAAAAGTTTTCCGATGCTATAGCCACCCACCACGCCTCCACTGCCGCAGTTATCATTGAGCCGCTCGTCCAAGGCGCAGGTGGTATGCGGATATACCGCGCTGACTACCTTCGTGGCGTCGCAAAACTATGCAAAGAACATGATGTTCTACTTATTCTAGATGAAATTGCTACCGGGTTCGGACGAACAGGTAGCCTGTTCGCCGCAGAACAAGCGGAGGTGGAGCCCGATATTCTATGTCTGGGGAAAGCCCTGACAGGTGGAACAATGAGTTTGGCCGCCACTCTGGTCAGCGATAAAGTAGCCACTGATATATGTCGCAGTGAAGCGGGCGCCTTCATGCACGGCCCAACGTTTATGGCTAATCCACTCGCCTGCGCAGTGTCCTCTGCGAGTATCGATCTGCTTCTAGAAGAAGACTGGCAAAATGGAGTAATGAGTATAGAGAAACAATTGCGTACTCAACTTGCACCTTGCAGCAATCTCAATAGCGTGGAAGATGTGCGCATTAAAGGTGCGATTGGAGTCGTTGAGTTGCACAATCCGATAGATTTTACGGAGATCCAAAACGACTTTGTCGAAGCCGGTGTATGGATCAGACCTTTCCGAAATCTGGTTTACATCATGCCACCTTACATTATTACTCCTGATCAGCTCAGTCGACTCACTGACACAATATTTTCGGTACTAAAAAACAGGCTCGGTTAGTGGATGCCAATGGTGGCTATGTAGCAAAACTGCTATCTTCCGCCGATCCTTAGTATGGGCTTAAATTATGTTTGATAGCAGACGCCGCACCGAAGCCCCGCATAGCGACAGAGCCGACTGGGGAAATATTCGCAAAATGCTCCCGTATATTTGGGATTATCGTGGCCGAGTCATTGCTGCTCTAGCGGCGCTGATTGTTTCAAAACTCGCCATGGTTGGTGTCCCTCTAGTATTAAAACAGATTGTCGATATGCTGGATGCTGAACATTCTCAAACGGTTGTTTTGCCCGTCGTTTTGTTGCTCACCTATGGCGTCCTACGGCTTATCAATAGCGGATTTAACGAATTACGCGATGTTATCTTTGCCAAGGTTCGCTATCACGCCATGCACCAACTTTCACGCGAAGTGTTGGAACACCTGTTTAATCTTTCACTTCGCTTTCATCTGCAACGAAAAACCGGCAATATTTCTCAAGATCTGAACCGTGGCGCGCAAAGCGTCAGCTCAATACTCAACTATCTCGTCTTTAATCTGGTACCGACAGCGGCCGAATTTACGCTGGTAGCCTTTATTTTATTGGGCGGTTATCCGCCAATATTTGCCGTCATCACTTTTATCACGGTTTTTCTCTATATCGGCTTCACGCTGATGATTACCAATTGGCGTATGCATTTTCGTCACCGCATGAATGAACTGGAATCCGAGGCCAATGGCCAAGCCATCGATGGCCTGCTGAACTACGAGACGGTTCGCTACTTCACCAACGAACGGTATGAATTAGATCGCTACGATGAAACACTCAATCAATGGGAATACGCGGCCGTCAAAAGCCAGTCTTCGATGTCGTTGCTTAACTTTGGTCAAGGCGCACTCATCGCTCTTGGCGTTACCGGGATCATGATATTTGCAGCACAGGGTGTGGTTGACGGTGAACTGACTCTCGGTGACTTAGTATTGATCAATACGATGATGCTGCAATTATTTTTACCACTGGGCTTTCTCGGTGTCATTTATCGGGCGTTGCGTTATTCGTTGGCCGATATGGATAGGGTCTTCAAGTTGCTGGAACGACCGGCGGAGATTCAAAACAAGCCTGGCGCTCAAGAACTACAAATTGATCAAGCGACTATCCGCTTCGAAAAAATCAGTTTTAGTTATGACCCAGAACGCGAGGTTCTAAACAGTATCAGCTTCGAAATTCCCAGCGGCCATAAGCTGGCAGTCGTTGGCCCTTCCGGTGCAGGGAAGTCAACCTTGGCCCGTTTGCTATTTCGTTTCTACGATGTCAATCAAGGGCGAATTCTAATCGATGGACAGGACATACGCTCGGTCACTCAGGAAAGTCTACGCCAGGCCATCGGTATTGTTCCCCAAGACACCGTATTATTTAACGACTCCCTATTGCACAACATCCGGTATGCCGACGCAAATGCCAACATGGAGGATATAATCGCAGCCGCCAAAATTGCAGATATTCATGAGTTCATTACTTCATTACCTCAGGGTTATGAGACCGTGGTCGGTGAGCGCGGCTTGAAACTATCTGGTGGGGAAAAACAGCGTATCGCCATTGCGCGAGTCATCTTGAAGAATCCCAGAATCATGATTTTTGATGAAGCAACCTCTAGTCTAGACAGTCGATCTGAACAAAATATTCTTAAATCTCTGCAGCGCGTTTCCGCACAAACCACTACCTTGGTAATTGCCCACAGACTCTCTACCATAATTGATTCAGATGAAATTGTAGTCATGGATAACGGACAGATCGTCGAACGTGGTCGTCATCAAGACTTACTGCTCAGAAATGGCCTCTACACACAAATGTGGGAGTTACAGAAGGAAGAACAAAAACACGCTACCCAGCAACATCAGTCACCTTTGTAACAGTGTTTCACAAGCGGCTGATTAAAGACTGATTCAGGAATAATGTGATAGTATTCACTCAGGCAGATTGATCTGATTCAAGGCGTCTACCCAGACTTAGATGATCCTAATGACGGAAAGCAGGATCGAGAACGGTACGTGCTTTTCCACAGCAGACCATCCTAAGCCCCAGGGGGCGTTAGCCATTCACCAATCACCGCTGTTTGGATCGACCTATAAACTTGGATGTTGTAATTTAATGACCCAAAATAGACAGTATGTGACATTCCTTCAGGCTAGCCTACTCTGCCTGCTCATCTTCATGCCCTTGCAAGGTTTCGCCATCGGCTCAATAGAAACTGGCACCATTCCCTCATTCAACGTTTCTCAGCGAATTGCTTTTAACCCAAGCAATCGGACGGCCATCTTGTTGGCTCAAGCGGTCGACCCGCAGACACCAGAACCCAAAGCTGGGGAGACAACTGATCCGGGATCAAACCCACAACCTATCGTTATTGAGAATGGGAAGTATGGCCCGGTTAAACCCGGCGATAATCTCTACCAAATTGCTCGGGCAGCGTTACCGAAGGACAGTAAAATTAGCTTGCAAGACGCCATGCAGGTGATCTTCGATGCTAATCGCCACGCCTTTTTGGAGACGATGGAACAAATAAAACTGGGTGCGTACCTTACGATCCCAAGCTTCTCGAACGAGGTTCCAGCCTCTCAAGCCACGGAAGATCAGCCTGCGTCACCCATCCTAGACTCTATTGCGCTCCCGGCAGACGATCAAGAAGGTGTCGCTCCATTTGTTGAAAAACTTACCATACCGGACACTCCATTAGAAGAAACTACCCCTGAAGAGACTACCTCTGAAGAGACTGCCTCTGAAGAGACTGCCTCTGAAGAAACACTACCCAAACAAGCGCCCGCAGCAAAGCCTACAGAAGAAGAATCCGAACCACCCAAGGAAACAGACGAAACTATTACGGAGAGTAATTCGCCTCCCGAAATTACAGCACCGTTTGGACATGATCTACCCAACGATCAGCAATCAGCCCCAAAGTCGGTGGATGAACCGATTCATCAATTGAACGAAGACTCGCAAGTTTCCGACGACACTAAGGCTCCCGATGATCCTCCAATAGGCAATGATGCACCCGTGGTAATCGAGCCCTCCCAACCCCAGGCTACTCAGGAGGGAATCAACAATGAGTTGATTGATGTGCGCAGCCAACTCGCCCAAGCGCGCGAAGAGCTAGACCGCCTAATTAACGAGCGAGAATCCATAGGGGAACGAGAGACAACAATTAACCGCATGAGCACTTCTTTGGCTCAGAATCCAATGCTGCAATGGGTGCCGTGGATACTGGTTGCACTCATGCTTCCTGCTTTGCTGTTTCTCTTATTACACCATCGCAAGCCGACGGAGACATCTCAAAACCAAGAATATCCCGATACTGAGCCGCCCGCAGTGATTCCAGACAGCACCGTTAACGAATTTGAAAGTCCAACACTTACCGGACAATCTCCCTTGGAAAAAGCTGGAGACACGGTGGAAATCATGACCAGCCCGGTATTTGGGGTACCGGGAGATCAGAGTGCGTCATCCCCCGATAGCAGCGAGCTTGAACCCTCTGGCCCAGATACTCCTCAGTCTCTTCGTCCGGGGTTATTGGCCAGTAACTCAGCACAAACTTTGGAGGGTGAAGAAAGGAGAATACAAGCAGCAGATGCCTCTTTAGACACCTCCCAAGAAGCCGAGATCTACCTTGCCTATGAACAATACTCCTTAGCAGAACGCACCATAAACCAATTACTCGAATCTGAACCCGATAACGATCGCAACCTCCTTTTACAGCTAAAATTATTTTCCCAGACAGGTCGCATGAGTGAGTTGAAGAACCTTTCCGTTGAGCTATTACAAAAGCATCCGGATATGGAAAGTGATACACACAAAGAGATACAAGATATTTGTGCCGCAGCCTTAAACCAGCATTCATCGATGGGCACAACTCAGCTACCTTCTGGCGAGATAACGACAGAAACGGCTACGCAAAAACTGGATGAAACGACCAATAATGATGAAGCTATTGAAAAAGAAGAGATAGAAGAGATTAAGGAAATTGACCCCTTAACAGAGAGTCCTGCCTCTGATGAGCTCTATTCTGACGATATTGCTGATTACCTGTCCGAAGATTCGCTCTCAGACCTAGATGGTCTAAGTGCAGATACCATGAATATTGAGTACGAAGATTTCGCACATGCACTTTTGGACGACAACGCCCCGCTTGAAGACCTGACCGAACAAGAAATGGATGCAATATCTGCAGAAATGGAACTTATGGATGATCCGGATCAAGTCATCATAGAGCCAAGCAACTCAGTCAGCAATTATCCAGAGGTTGAAGGCTTATCCGACGAAGATCCTCATTACGCTATTGTAGAAGACGCCACTGTAGAACTCGATCCTCAAGATCTAGATTCAGATTCCATTGCGACTAATCTCGATATTCCTTTCGATCAGAGTACACCACTCAAGGATTCTCCCACTGAAGATGAAATAACTGAAAAAACAGATCTAAGCGAGGGGAAACCACAGTAAGGTAACGCGCAATAAATAACCCACCCATATTGCGCAGGATTTTTGCTTGTCTTCAAGGCGCAATGCAGGACGCATAGCGAGCTATGCAACCGAAATTGCAACACCGAAGACAAGTAAAAAGACCAGTAATACGGGTGGGTTATTTATTGCGAGTTGCCTGAGACCACGATTGCCCTCAAGAGAGAGTAGAATAACATCTCGATTAGCGCAAAATATGGCAGGATTTTCCTTATCAGTATTGCACTCCATATATCAACAACCACCAAATAAGAACCCATTTAATAACAATTAGGAGAAACCCATGAGTCTATTAGAAACCATCCTTTCTGCGCGCGACGGGGAGTTAGTGAAAAGCATGGCCAGTAGCAATGGCATTGATATAAATTCAGCGCTATCCGTACTAGGAAAGCTGATTCCAAACCTATCGCAGAATCTCAACCAAAATAGTCAAAACTCTGGAGGACTGGACGCATTGATGAAGGCCATGCAAAAGGGAGACCATCAGCGATATGTAGAACGTTCAGACGAAGCATTTACAGATGCAGCCCGCAAGGACGGGAATAGTATCCTCGGCCATATCTTAGGTAATAAAGAGGCGAGTCGAAACCTAGCAGGCCAAGTGGCATCGGAGACAGGTGTGGGTGCCGATCTCATTAAAAAAATGTTACCTCAAGCCGCAGCCTTATTAATGGGCGCACTTGGCAAGCAAGGTCAATCAGAAGGTGCCCTCAGTCAACTGGCCGGAATGTTCGGTGGTGGTCAAACAAGCCAAGCCAGCGGGTTGCTCAGTAGTTTTCTGGACCGAGATAAGGATGGTTCTATTATAGATGACCTCATGGCCATGGCGGCCAAACAGTTTTTGCGCTAGACGATCCGCAGAGATGGAGTATTGACTTTCACCTCTGCGGTAAGACGCATTCATGCCTCGCGACCTACCTCCCGCTGAGCTCCAAGCCGAAGCAACGGCCTTCCGCGATCAGTTTAAAACGGTCTTGCTGGCCACCAGTTCGAACGATGGATTCCCTGATGTCAGCTATTCTCCCTGCGTATTAAGCGACAACGGCGATGTGTGTATTTTTGTTAGCGAATTGGCTCGACATACCCATCATTTGCTAACAAACCCCGTGGCAAGCCTCATGTTCATCGCGGATGAAAGCACTTCACGCAATCAATTCGCGAGGAAACGCTTAACGCTCCAGGCTGAAGTTGTTGAGCTGGATCGAAACAGCCAGGAAGGTGCTCGTATTATGAAGGACTTCTCAGCGCGTTTCGGCAAGACTATTCAGGTATTAAAATTACTCCCGGATTTTCATCTCCTTCGTTTAAAAATACTGACGGGTAATTATATACGAGGCTTTGGCCAGGCCTATGTGGTTGAAGGATCCTCACTCACCATCAAACATCTACAAGAAGGGAAAACGCCTTGACAGCTTGTTAATCATCAATGGAACTCTTGTCAATGGAGACACGACAATGGTCAGTGATATGGGTACCTCTATTTATTCATGGATTGGCACCTTGCACCCAAAGGGTATAGAAAAGTCC
>FXBE01000083.1_pt1 | contig 14479 bp, 10 predicted proteins | sample 5335311 | NCBI WGS metagenome assembly FXBE01 (sample SAMEA103928390, study PRJEB20085) | sediment metagenome | biome: marine biome; feature: hydrothermal vent; material: sediment | place: Atlantic Ocean | collected 2013-08-06T02:46:56 | depth 0.05 m | reverse complement strand
GTTTAGCAGGGGACCCCATAACCTCATAATCTTCCGTCCTCACTTCACAGTAAGTTTGACCTTCTCTCTATGCAATACTTAATACTAAAGAATAACATACTTAAGATAAATTTAATATTAAATTAAGATTTTCAATATATCTAATACGTTTTTTACATACTTTGAGCTATTATAAGAGATATTATAAATTGTTTGAGGTAAGTATGAATTTTAAGAAAATCGTTTTAGTAAGTCTAAGTGTGATAATAACATTCCTTGTAGTAGGGTGTGGTAGTAGTGATGATGAAGTCGCAGAGTTTAACAAGCCAGCATTATATTGGTATAAAAAGATAGCCTCTTCTATTACCAGAGGTAACCTAGATAAAGCAGACTCGTACTACATCTCTTTAAAGTCAGAACATGTACGGTCTCCGCTTATGCCAACATCGTTGATGATGCTAGCTCATGCACACATGAATGAAGAAGAGTATCTGCTTGCAAACTACTACCTAGACGAATATAACAAACGTTTTGGTGAAGCTGATAGCCGTGAATATACGGACTTTATGAAACTTAAAGCATCGTTTTTAGGTATTAGAGATGTGTATAAAGATCAAAAGTTGATTATAGACAGTATTTCAAAATCTAAAACATACATTGCGCGTTATCCTGGGTCTCCTTATGCGCCATTGGTAAACACGATGCTTATACGTTTGCATATGAGTATGTACTTGCTTAACGAAAACATCGCCGCACTCTATGACAGAACAGGACACGCCAAAGCTGCAAAAATCTATAGAGACAAAAACAAAGGCTCTGTAGTAGAAATGACAGATATTACCCCACCTGAAAAAGGTATAGTTGGTAAAATCTTCGATTAAGAGATTTTCCTCTTGTTCCTCCAGTCCTCTGGTGGAACCACATCAAATACACTTATTTTGTTCCACCTCAGGAGAGGAGGAACGAGTTCAAATATACAAAATTATTTAATCCCAAAGGATATCAATGCAACTTAGTGACTATGAAGCACTCCCCACCATCCTCCCCATCGTTGTGGAAGATGAACTTTTTCTTTACCCTTTTATGATAAGCCCTATCTTTTTAACCAACCAAAAAGATATAGATGCAGCGACGGATGCGATGGAGAAAAACTCTTTACTTTTTGTGACATCATCGAAACCTGAAAAAGAAGGCAACAGAGATTTTGACTCTATGTATAAAGTAGGGGTTATAGGCTCCATTATGCGTAAGGTACACATACCTGATGGAAGAGTAAAGATACTTTTTCAAGGACTCTCTCGTGGTATGATAGTCAATGAAGAAGAAGGTACGTTTAACCGTGCGATGATAGACGTCGTGACTTTAGACAGTTATAACAAACTCAAAGCGGATGCCTTGATGGAGATACTCAGAGACAAGGTGAAAAAACTTTCTTCTTTAAACTCAGGCATCCCTGCAGACCTCATTCGTACGATAGAAGAGAATGATGAGCCAAACCGTATCGCGGATTTGGTCTCTTCTATGCTCAAACTTGACAAAGACGTGGCATATGCTGTGTATGTGGAAACCAACATAGAAAAGCGTCTTTTAGCGCTGATAGACATCGTAACATCTGAGATAGAGTCTGCGAAAGTACAACGTGAAATACGTTCAAAAGTGCATACTAAAATAGAGCAAACCAACAAAGAATACTTCTTAAAAGAACAACTTAAAGAGATACAGCAAGAGTTGGGGATGGACACACAACGCGAAGAGGAGATAGCCAGCTTTAGGGAAAAAGTTGAAGCCTTAAAACCTCACATGCAAGAAGATGCCTACAAAGAGATAAGCAAGCAACTGAATCGGTTTGCACGTATGCACCCAGACTCTGCAGATGCCAATGTCCTTCAAAGTTATTTGGAGTGGGTGTTGGAGTTGCCTTTTGGAAAGCTCACTAAGAAAAACCTTTCTGTAAAAGATGTTTCTACTGAACTCGATAAAGACCACTACTCTTTGGAAAAACCAAAAGAGCGTATCGTAGAGTTTTTCTCTGTACGAGAGTTAGCACAGTTAAGAGGCATTAAACAAAAAGAAACAGGTGGGGTGATACTCTGTTTTGCAGGACCTCCTGGTGTGGGTAAAACCTCTTTGGCTAACTCTATCGCTACAGCACTGGGTAGACCACTTGTGCGTATGGCACTCGGAGGTCTCGAAGATGTCAATGAACTTAGAGGACACAGACGTACCTATGTGGGTGCCATGCCTGGACGTTTGGTACAAGGGCTTATAGAAGCTAAGAGTATGGACCCTGTCATCGTCCTTGATGAGATAGACAAAGTAGGGCGTAGTATGAGAGGTGACCCAACAGCGGCACTTTTAGAGATACTTGACCCTGAGCAAAATAGCAAATATAGAGACTATTATCTCAACTTTAATATAGACCTTTCTAAAGCTATTTTTATAGCCACTGCCAATGATGTAGGGCGTATACCTGCACCACTACGTGACCGTATGGAGTTTATAGGGCTAAACTCCTATACCCCTAAAGAGAAGTTTGAAATAGCAAAACGTTATCTTATTCCTCAGGAGCTTAAAAAACATGCACTAAAACATAGAGAGTTTAGCATCACAGACAAAGCGCTGAAAATGTTGATAGATGAATATACAAGAGAAGCAGGGGTAAGAAACTTGCGTCGGCGTATTGCAGGGCTTATGCGTAAGAGCGCTAGACAACTTTTAGAAGACAAGAGTAAAGACCAGATTGCGATTTCTAAGAAAAACTTAGAAGATTTCACCGACAAAAAAGTCTTTGAAATCTCACTTGTTGATGAAAAACCACAAGTAGGGGTTATCTCTGGGCTTGCATGGACAGCAGTGGGTGGTGATGTACTTACTATAGAAGCCATTAAAATCAAAGGGAAGGGTGCTTTACAGCTTACAGGTAGCCTTGGGGATGTCATGAAGGAATCTGTGCGTATAGCGCATTCTGTTGTAAAGAAACTCATAGATAACGGTACATTAAAAATATCTCACTCTATCATACCTCATTCGGCTAAAGAGAGAGAAGAGAGAATAGTAGTAGAAGCAAGTGAAGTCTATAAACGTTATGATCTGCATATACATGTGCCAGAAGGTGCCACACCAAAAGATGGACCTAGTGCAGGTATCGCGATGGTTTCAGCTATCGCTTCTATACTCAGTGGTCAAAAGATAGACAATGAAGTAGCGATGACGGGAGAAGTGACACTGACGGGTAAAGTATTGCCAATTGGTGGTCTTAAAGAGAAGCTCATTGCTGCTTATAAAGCAGGGGTAAAAAAAGCGTTAATACCTCTCAAAAATGTAGAACGTGACCTAGAAGATATTCCAGATGAAGTCAAAGACAATATCAAAATTATTGGGGTATCACACGTAGAGGAAGTACTAAAAGAAATCTTCGTAAAATAACTTGACACGTCTAATAGGACGTGTCAAAATTCCTAATTCCTAATTCCTAATTCCTAATTCCTAATTCCTAAGACCACTGAGTCATTTTTTCAAAAAGTTTATCTTCTTTGATAGGTTTACGTAAAAAGTCATTGGCACCATTGTCAAAGACTTCTGTTTTACGTGTGTCATCTGTAGAGAGGACAATAACAGGGATATGCGCATTTGACATATCTGATCTGAAAATCTTTAAAAATTCAATACCATCTACGATAGGCATCATAATATCAAGTAAAATAAGATTTACATCATTCTCTTTTTTGAGTTTGTCTAGTGCATCTGAACCATTTTCTGCTTCGATGATTTCTGTTACACTTGGATTCTTTTTTAAAAGTGTTTGTAACAATTTTCTGTTGATGAAATCATCATCAACAACTAATACTTTAAGTGCCATGTCCGTTATCCTCTATACTTTTTAATAATGTTGTCAATCTCTTCTTTTGTTGCTGTACTCGCTATGGTCTCACCATTCGCTACAGTCACTTCTTGAGGATTTTTTGTATCGGATGATGAAATTATAGCTATATTTTCATGGGAATTACTGATACTGTCGCTGACAAGTTTAATATCGGTGAAGAGAATATCATAATTATTAGAAGCAAGTTTCTCTTTCAATGTATCTACGTCTTCTAAAATATCATAGTCATAACCAAGATTTTCAAGTACTTTTGCAAGTACTCTACGTGAGAGTACAAACTTTTTAGCGATAAGAATTTTCTTCTTTGCGTCACTTGTTTCTTCACTTTGCATGTCGATAACTAAATCATCCACGAGTTCAAGTGTTGGTTCATCTGCAATCGATGTACTTAGCTCTTCAGGAGTTTGGACTTCTTGTTCAACAACTTCCTTTTCTGCTGTAGGTGTTTCTTTTTTTGCTACAGGTGCTGCGGAGGCACTTTTACCTGAGAGAAATTTATTGAGAATATAGAGAAGTTCTGTAGTTTCTATAGGTTTTGTGATGTATTCATCCATACCTTCCCCTAAGAATCTTTCTCTATCGCCTTTTAATGCATTGGCTGTAAGCGCAACGATTGGAACGTGAGGTACTTCTTCATCTTCTTCATAATCAAGTATCTCATGGGTGGCTTCGATACCATCCATTACAGGCATTTGAATATCCATAAAGAGTAGGTCATAGTTACCTGAACGACGTTTTTCAAATGATTCAAGACCATTGTTTGCAATGTCAACAGTGATACCATGTTCCTCAAGTATACGTTTAATGAGTTTTTGGTTAATAATGTTGTCTTCTGTAACCAATACATGTGCATCAAACTTTGTTTGTTGTACGGCAAGTGACTCTTCTACAAGTTGTGGCGTTGCACTTGCAGTGTTACCCAATACTGTTTTAAGTTTAGAGAGTGTCACTGGTTTAAAGATGATATTACTTTGGTCTAGATCAAGCTCTTCAATTTTATTACGGCTTGTAACATTGGCGATAATAATCAGTTTCGATTTATCCATATGATGGATAGCATCTATAATGTTTTGTTTCGCTTTATCGATGTCAATCCAGTAGTTTTTACATACATCATTGTTGTCAAGTTCTTTTAAATCGGCGATAGACTCAAAATGTTTCACTGCTGGACCAAAGTATTTGAAGTATTCTTCAAGATAGTTGTCAAGTTTCGTTGGAATGTCTTGTTCATACTTACCAATAGTAAGGTCTGTAAAGGCATGGGCATAGTTTACATCTGTTGATGTTACTTCTTCTAGTGGCAATGAGAAGAAGAATGATGTACCATGGTCTTTTGCACTTTCAAGCTCAAGAAGTCCACCCATAAGTTCAACAAATTGGCTAGAAATAGTAAGTCCAAGCCCTGTACCACCGTATTTTCTTGTGACTGAAACATCGGCTTGAGAGAAGGCATCAAAGATACGTGCTTGCTGGTCTTTGGTCATACCAATACCATTATCTTGTACAAGGAACTTGATTCTACTGTTTCCGTTTTCACCTTCTATTTTAGTAATCTCAAGATTAATCTCTCCACCATACGATGTAAACTTAACGGCATTTGAAAGAAGGTTAATAACAATCTCTTTAATCTTCGTAGGGTCACCCTTGAGTTTGCTTGCAATGGTTGGATCCATATAGAAGTTAAGGTCGATATTTTTCTCAGTAGCAGCAACGGCATAGGTTTCAACTGCAGATTCAAACTCTTCTGATGCATCAAAGACAATATTTTCAATCTCAATTTTGTTACTTTCAATTTTAGAAAGGTCAAGAATGTTGTTAATAATACTTAGAAGGTTTTCAGAACTTTTATCAATAATAGAGAGGAATTCGTCTTGTTCTTCAGTAAGGTCTGTACTACGTAGGATTTCTGTAAACCCAACAATACCATTAAGCGGTGTACGAATCTCGTGTGACATGTTGGCAAGGAAGAGTGATTTCGCTTCATTGGCTTGTAGGGCAATGAGTTTATCGTCTTTTGCTGTTTCTACCAGTGTTTCCAAGAATTTATAGGCTTCTTTAGTACCCTCATGGGTATCAAGCTCAATATTTTCAATGGCAACTGTATCAGAGCTAAGGTACTGGTCAGAGTTTTTCATCTCATCAACGGCTTTGTTCAGTACATCTTCAAGTTCTTTAATGTTTCTTGTAATATCTCTTGTGGTGGTATATCCAAGGTATGCCAAGATAAAGCTCAGTAACCAGATAGCTGTAGCAATAGACAGTAGAAGAAGTTGTTTTTGAAGATAAACATCAGACTTTTTCCATAATGCATTTGATACAACCAATTCAGCTTTTGAAAGAAGTGTAATTTTATTAGTCTGAAGTGCAAACCAGTCCATAACTTCTTCTGCGTAGTCACCATTATCGATATCTGTTTGAATCGCTGATGATGTCATTGCAAGTTCATTCATAGTTTTTGTTGCTTGTTTATTAAATAAAACGTTTGAAAGTTGCTTACGCAATTTCATGTTGGTTACTTGTTTAATATCAAAACTGTTTGCTTTTGTTTTAAACTCATCCCATAATGCAATCTCGTCAAAAGACATAGAGATTTTTTTCGTCATGTAGTAGGCAACAAATCCTCTTTCAAGACCGGCATCTTCTTTCGCAGTATAGAGTTGTGCAAGGGTACCAATAAGTGAAGAAATCTCAGTATCGAGTGCATAGTTTTTAACACCAAGAAGGCTTTTAAGTACAGGTGTGGTTAGATTTTTCGTATATTTGTCAAAAAATACTGTTTTAAAATCAATATTTGTCGTGTCTATCAATTTTCTTGTTTCTGGTAATTTGGCAGCATTTGCAAATAGCTTTTGATACATATCTGTCTGAATACCGCTTCTTTCTCCAATTGCTTCAAGTAAAAAAGGAAGATATGCAGTATCTTTTGTGACAAGTCCTGTTTTAAGTGCTTTTAGTGTTTTGTCTAGTGCGAGTCTTTGCTTCGCAACAGCGTCTTTAAACTCTTTTTTCTCACTACCTAGATACAGTGCAGTCAGTCCACGTTCTTTACCAATATTTACAAGTGTTTTGTCAAGTAAAGCATTGTTTTTTAACGTGTTCTGCAGAGCATTTGCTTTTTCAAAGTTGATGTACGAAGTTATAAAGAAATAACTCGAAAGCAAAATGAGCAATGTAATTGGTACAAGCCCAATCAGTTTTAGTCTATTACGTATAGTCATCGTTTTATTTCCTTTTTAGTTTGATATCACGTTGATTTGGTTTTCAAAAGACAAGAAGTGCGCCCAATAGTCTTTAATAAGATCTTCTAGTTGACTTGAATCTTCACAGAATTGAATTTTGTATAGAGTGTCAGAAAGAGGATTGATACGAAGGTTACTTGATGCACCTTTAAGAAGGTGTCCAATCTTTTGGATAGCATCTAAGTCACCCTCTTCATAGGCTTCAAGCATTTTTTTCGTCTCAATATGAGCTTGATCGATAAAATCATGTACAAACTCTTCAATCAATTCAACAGGTAAAGATAAATCATTGGCTGCTTCTTCAAGTTGGAAGTCAAAGTGTTTAGGTTTGATACCTTCAAGAGAGATAGTGCCAAAACTTTCACTACTTAAAGATTTACGTGCTTTGACCTCTTCTTGAATCATTGGTTCTTTGAGTGTTTCTGGCTCATCTAAAAATTCTAATTTTTCTTCTTCAACTAAAGGAGTCTCTTCTTTGATGTCAAGCTCTGTGTTTAGGTTGGGTTCACTCAACGTTTCTGAGGTAGGGGCAGATGTTGTAATTCGAGAAAGTGTGGCATAGAATGATTCTATCACTTCTCTTTGTTCATCACTTTTTGCCTCAGCAATCTTAGTAATGATGTCTCCGATGACAGGGAGGTGTAGCACATCACTTAAATGTGAAAGTGTGCCTATGGCTGAAGACTGTGTCTCTTCATCATTGCTTTGTAAATCTTTTTCAAGTCCAAGTGCTGTGTCTATAAATTCATTTAAAAAGCCATTATAGTCATCTGTAGAGATACCAATTTTTTGGCTAATCTCTTCAACATTGATATGTATTTCTTCTGCAGTCTCTTCAGCTTTTTCTGTATCAAGTAATAAGTCGTCATCCAAGCCTAATGCTAAAGGGACCTCTTCTGTTTCGGCTGTATCAGTTGCTTCCTCTTCTTGTGTTTCATCTGGTACAAGATCAAACAGTGCTGATTCATCAAGTAAATCATCTTCTGCTAAAGGTTCATCTTCTGATACTTCTTCAGAGACCTCTTCTTTTAGAGACATGGCAGCATCATCATCTAAGGTAAGATGGTCACCAAATGTTATTTCTTCTTCTGGTTCTTCTTCAGTAGATTCATCTAGGAGCAACGCTTCAGTATCTTGAACATCATCTTCATGAATGATAGAGTCAATAAGGTCACTACCCTCATCTGCTATATCTGTTTTAACATCAAGTGTAGAAAGTGCGTCTTCTTCTGCTTCTTCTATAGACAGGTTAACCAATGTGAGTGAACCTAACAGACTTGAAAGAGATGTTTTGGAGATGTTGTAATTCTCCTTATTCCCTTCTGATGTAATGGTGACATTGACATCTGATTCAAAATCAAATGCAGTATCTCCTTTGGCGATGCTTGATGACAATTCATTAATATGTGCTACCCCACATAGATTTAACAAACTATCATCTGCGGCAATGATTTGATTGGTTTCATTTAATATATAATACATGTTACTGACGACTCCTCTTTTATTTACTTTCTTTTTCTATTAAATCTTTATAGACAGGAATAACCTCTTCTACTTCAGTCGCTGAAGCAGGTCTTCTTGCAGCAGTGTAGCCTACAGTTTCTCCTTCAACAGTGATGGGTGATATATGAGAATAAACCCAATAATAACGCCCATCTTTTCTTAAGTTTTTCACAATACCTGTCCACTCTTTTCCAGCCTGTATCGTGTCCCAAAGTTCTTGAAAGGCTGCTTTTGGCATGTCTGGATGCCTCACAAGATTATGGTTTTTCCCTTTAAGCTCATCTTTGGTGTAGCCTGAAATTTCGCAAAATTTCCTATTGGCATAGGTTATGATACCTTTTAGGTCTGTAGAACTTACAATCAAACCTTTTTCAAAAACATATTCTTCATCAATTGGATTTGGTCTATTCATAGTATTATTGTGCCCCTTTATTTGGTTTGATCAGGAAGAATGCAGGTTTAGCAAACTTTAAATATCAAAATTTACTAGTCTGTAACTTGGCGATCTACGTGAGACCCATAGTTTTCTGTCCTTACTTCGCAGTAAGTTTAGCCTTCAACATTAGAAGTTATACTCTTTGTTTCTACTTCACCTTGTCTACAAAGAGAAACAATGAACTTAACCCTATTACTAAAACTTTATAACAATTAAACTAAAAATAGAATGAAATAATCATTTTTTTAGTAAAAAATATCAAATTCCCTGCAATTCTTAATTATAGTCTTTAATTATGCTTGCATTTTTTTTATTGGTCACTCTCTCCAAATCTGCTATAGATGCATTTTCAATGGCTTCAAAAGTACCAAAATAGTCTAATAACTTTTTCACGGTAGCTTTTCCTATGCCTTTCTTGTTCAGAAGTGAAACTTGTGTGTCCTCTTTGCGTTTTTTGTTTTGGTGGTAGGTAATGGCATAACGGTGTGCTTCATCTCTTTGGCGTTGCACCCAATGGAGGCGTTTATCGTTAGGCTTTAATTCTAAAAGCCCTTGTGCGGTGTAAAGCATATCTTTAGCAGCACCTTTGGCACGATGGGCTTTGGCATCGAGTTTTTCTTTGGCTATGGCTATAACATCGAGGTTTACTTGTGCTTCTTTGAGTAAGGTACGCGCCAGATTGAGATTGGCTTGTCCTCCGTCGAGTATCCATAAATCAGGTGCTGGTTCTGTTCTAAACTTTTCTATACGGCGAGAGAGGAGCTCTTTCATTTGCCCATATTCATCACGCGCATGGAGTTCATAGCGTCTATAGCTTGACTTGTCCCATTTTCCTTCATCCCAAACTACCATTCCTCCTACAGTGGCAACTCCCATCATATGTGAGTTGTCAAAGGTTTCAATGCGGTAGGGGATAGCAGAAAGGTCAAAGAGATCTGCAATGCGTTGTTCCATAATGGTATTATCGTTTGTTTTTCTGAGTAATTCTTCACAGTTTTGTATGGCTAAAGAAACAAGCTTTGCCTTTGCACCTCGTTGTGGGGTGAGTATCTCGATCTTTTTGTCAAAACGTGTACTGAGTGTTGATGCAACTTGGGGTGCATCTTCAAAGGGCTGTGCCGTTAAGATTTGTTTTGCGATATGGGGAGAGTCTATGGTATAAAACTCTAAGAGTGCTTGTTTGTAGGCTTCATTTTCATCAAAAATATGGGTATGCCTAAAATAACTGTACGTTGAAGAGATGATTTTACCTCCACGCATAAACATTTTGACAATGACCCCACGTTCATCCCCATTTTGTATGGCAAAGATATCAAGGTCAAGGCTGTTTGCCAAGTCAATGTTTGAGGAAATGGTCAGAGTAGAGATAGCTTCTACTGAATCTCGCATGGCTGCAGCTTCTTCATAGCGTTCTTGCATAGCAAGGTTGGTCATCTTCTCTTGCAGAGCAGATATGAGGTGTTTTCGTTTTACGATAGAGTGCTTCGCTTTTGTAATAAGCTCAGCATAGGCTTCGGGTGTTACTTTTGCTTCGCAAGGCGCTAAACATTTTTTGATTTGGTAAAAAAGACAGGCTTTTCCTTCACGAAGACAAGACTTTTTTTGTACCAAAGGGTAAACTTCATAAAGTGCATCAAGTAGGGCACGCCCTCCTGTAGGGAAAGGTCCATAATAGGTGATGTTTTTTCCTTTTACTACTTTACGTGTTATCTCAAAGCGTGGGAAATCACTTGATTCATCTATATAGATGTACGGATAGGTTTTGTCATCTCGTAGTAAGATATTGTATTTTGGTTTGAGCTGTTTAATGAGAGAGTTCTCTAAAATGAGTGCATCTTCTTCACTTTCAACAACAATATAGTCTAACTTCTTTGCCTCATCAAGCATTTTTAAAATACGAGGACTTTGGGCAGTATTTGGGGCAAAAGAAGGTGTAAAACGCCAATAAGACTTGACTCTGTTTTTCAGATTTTTGGCTTTTCCCACATAAAGAAGTTTACCTGCCTCATTAAAGTACTGGTATACCCCTGCAACGGATGGAAGGTTTTTGATTACTGTTTGCATTGTATCAATGCTTTTATGCGTTCGAATGGTTCAGCGAGTGCTTCATCGTCTGGGAGGCTAAATGTACCATCAGCTTGTTCTGTGTAATGTGGTACTGAGACATAAGAGGCTTTTTTTTCAGGCATAGCATGGTATTTGCTATGAAAGATAACTACCTTGGATGCTTTCATCATTTCACAGTTTTCATCATGACTATTTAGTTGCATTAATAGGCTTTTTAATAAATCTCTATTATAATTAAGTTCCATTTTAAAGCCAGGATGTGTCACCGCTATAAAAAGTGTCTCTTCTTTGATGTATACAAAGGCAATTGCTTTTTGCCATTTGGGACTGAGAAGATTGATATACTTTTGATAGCACTCTTGTCGCTTTAACACTTTAAATTGAGGTAGAGAAGATAAATGAGACAAAATACTATGGGCTTTTTTCATAAAGCGATTATAACATCAGTTTGCTGTATCATCTTAACAGGATGTGGCTATAAAACAAATCCAGTTTATACGGATGACAATACACCAACCAAGAGTGAAAAAGTAAACAAATAGTCATGAATAAATATGATGTATTGATTATCGGTGCGGGTATTGCAGGGCTTTATGCTGCTATGAACATACCCAAAGAAAAGAAGGTTCTTGTAGTCTGTAAAGACATTCCTTGGGAGTGTAATACTTTTTATGCACAAGGGGGCATGGTGACTGCACTCAATGAAGCAGATATTCCTCTCCATGTAGAAGATACCATGGCTGCGGGTGCCTACCATAACAACAAGGAAGCCGTAGAAATACTCTCGCGCACATCACTCACTACAACAGCAGATATCATAGATAAAGGCATGGCGTTTGATAAAGATGACGAGGGGAATATCCTTTTCACTAAAGAAGCTGCACACTCTGTAGAGCGTATCGTCCATGCAGGGGGTGATGCCACAGGGCGTTATATGCATTACTTTATGATGGTGCAAAATAAACATCAATTACAGAAAAATACTTTGGTCTATGATTTACTCATCGAAAATGGGCGTTGCTATGGTGCGAAGGCCACCGTTAACTATGAACCTACTACCATCTATGCAGATGATGTGATTATCGCATCTGGGGGTATAGGGTCACTTTATGAATATAATACAAATTCACGTACAGTCTCTGCAGATATTCATGGTATTTGTGTCGAAAAAGGTATAGAACTTGCCGATATGGAGTTTATGCAGTTTCACCCAACAGTGTTTGTAGATACGCCTTATGCCAGAAAACTTCTACTCACTGAAGCACTGAGAGGTGAGGGTGCACATGTGGTCGATGATGAAGGCAGACGCTTTTTGTTTGACTATGATGCACGTGGCGAACTGGCGAGTCGTGACATCGTTTCTCGTGGTATTTTTGACTACAAGCGTAAAACAGGTAAGCAAGCATATTTGGACTTTTCTATGTTTGAAGAGGAGTGGTTCGAGCATCGTTTCCCAAATATTACACGTACTTTTGCGGCGATTGGGTATCATTTTCCTCAAGACAAAGCACCCATTTCTCCTGCCTTTCACTATGCTAACGGTGGCATAAAATGTGATACGAATGGTTGCATTCCAGGTATGGAAGGGCTTTATGTGATAGGTGAAGCAGCGCGTACAGGTGTGCATGGTGCAAACCGTTTGGCATCAAACTCACTGCTTGAAGGTGTGGTCTTTGCTAAGCGTGCAACAGACCATCTTTTGTCTAAAGACCATCATGTAGTAAAAACACCTACTTTTGAGAAAGATTACGGTAATATTCTGCACAAAGAAAACGATAAAATCTATAAACAAAAACTGCGTCAAGTGATGTGGGAAGATATAGGGATTATTAGAACGACCAAAGGGCTGCATGAAGCAAAAAACCTTATTTATGATATGAAAAATCATGATATCGGAAGACTGCTTCAGTTACGTCTCAATACGGCATCTGCAATCGTAGATGCTGCATTGGCACGTACGGAATCTCTAGGGTCACATTACATAGAATCTGATTGATTCGATGTATAGAAATATACAACATTTAATTTCAGGAGAACAGATGCACGAACAACTACACTTAACCACGACATGGGTAGGGATACTCTCCCTCGCACTTTTTGTTATAGCCTATTATTTTATAGCCACTGAAGACAAATACCTTATTAATAAAGCAAAACCAGCTCTGCTTGCAGGTACGGGTATTTTTATGCTTATTGGATTTTATTTTGCACTCAATGGTCTTGATGGTCATTCTTTAGAGACAGAGGTGGAACATCTTATTGTAGAGATAGCGGGTATTTTCTTCTTCTTGATGGTCGCGATGACCTACATTGAAGCGATGATAGACAGAGGGGTATTTTCTGCTTTACGTTATAACCTTGTGTCTAAAGGCTACACCTATAAAAAACTTTTTTGGGTGACAGGGTTACTTGCATTCTTTATCTCTCCTGTCGCAGATAACTTGACAACGGCACTTATCCTTTCAACGGTATTACTTACTATCGATAAGGAGAATAAAGCATTTTTAGTACCAGGTGCCATTAACATTGTGGTTGCCGCCAATGCAGGTGGTGCATGGTCTCCTTTTGGTGACATTACAACATTGATGGTATGGGTAGATGGGAGAGGTGCATTTAATGAATTCTTATTTTTGTTTCCTGCTGCTATTGCAGGATGGGGAATCACGGCATTATTACTCAGCCGTTTTGTACCAAAAGGACAACCACCATTTAATTCTGATGAAAAGAAAATGGAAATTGCTGAAGGTGGTAAAACAATTATTGGGTTATTTGCTTTGACGATTGCATTGGCAGTCATTTCTCATCAAGCACTTCATTTACCTGCGATGTGGGGAATGATGTTTGGTTTAGCGATACTGAAAATGTATGTCTATAAAATCAATAGAGGCCCATCTGAGACACAAGTGAATGTATTTTCATGGATAGCCAAAATCGAAAATGATACACTACTTTTCTTCTTTGGTATTTTAGCAGCAGTAGGGGGACTTCATTTCTTAGGTTTCTTAGAGTACTTTACTGCCCTTTACAGCCAGTTTGGTGCAACCGCAGTCAATGTCGGTGTAGGGTTCCTTTCTGCAGTGGTAGATAATGTACCTGTCATGTCAGCAGTACTCAAAGCAAGCCCTGATATGGGTGCTGATGCGCAGTCACAATGGATGCTTGTCACCATGACAGCAGGAGTAGGTGGAAGCCTTATCTCTTTTGGTTCTGCAGCAGGTGTGGGTGTGATGGGTAAAATGCAAGGCATCTATACTTTTGCATCACATATGAAATATGCATGGACTGTATTGGTTGGATATATCGTATCTGTGACAATATGGTATGTACAATTTGAAATACTTCATATTGGGGCACATCATATGTAGCTTCGAC
>FXBE01000082.1_pt1 | contig 14531 bp, 14 predicted proteins | sample 5335311 | NCBI WGS metagenome assembly FXBE01 (sample SAMEA103928390, study PRJEB20085) | sediment metagenome | biome: marine biome; feature: hydrothermal vent; material: sediment | place: Atlantic Ocean | collected 2013-08-06T02:46:56 | depth 0.05 m | reverse complement strand
AGAAGCATTAAAAGTATGTGCTGTAAAATTAAACCCTCAGTGTGCCTATGACACGATTAAACTTATAAAAATCAAAAATTCTTTGTAAAACTATCTATTTTTAAATGCTTGAGAAACTTGTTCGAGTTTTCCTTTTGGTTTGTTGATGACTTGAAGCTCTTTTTTGTCAAGGGGCAGAACAAAAGCAAGCAATATAAATATAAAAGAGAACACTATCCCTCCTAATATACTTAAAGTTACTTTGAGTTTAAAATCATCCATATTTTCCCTTGTGTTACGAGCTTTTTTCCTGATTACTTGTCATATAAATCCAAAACTCTTTGTGCGAGTATCCTTTGTTGAGAAAGAAAAGTTGCAATATTGCAACACGATAAAGGGTGATGAACATTTTTGCATAGGGGATAAAAAGACTAAAACTTACAAAAAGAGACTGTCCTTTGTCTCCTTTAGATTCTATCATCTCTTTCATGCCAATATTTTTACTTAAATAGAGTCCAAACATCATAGAAAGGGCAAAGTTAAGAATAAGCCCAAATATCATATAAGCCATAAAATTTTGTTCGTACATACCAGCAATCATAAGAATTTTTACCCTTTGTAATTTTCTAAATATTTTGTATCAAAATTATTGCTAATAAAATCTTTATTTTGCATCATTTTAAGATGAAAAGGAATGGTTGTGCGAATTCCTGTAACTTTAAACTCACCTAATGCTCTACGCATTCTATTAATAGCATCAGCTCTATCTTTACCACGAACGATGAGCTTGCCTATCATGCTGTCATAAATCATAGGAACAGTATAGCCTGCATAAACATGTGAATCTACGCGTACATCTTTACCACCAGGGACAATCCAAGATTTTATATGTCCAGGACATGGGAGAAAGCTTACTGGGTCTTCTGCTGTTATACGACACTCTATTGAATGACCACTAAGTGTCACACTCTCTTGAGCAGGAAGTTCTTTGCCTTCAGCAATTTCAATCATCATTTTGACTAAATCTAAATCACTAACAGTTTCTGAGACACAATGCTCAACTTGAAGTCGTGTATTCATCTCCATAAAATAAAAGTCAAGATTTGCATCAAGTAAAAATTCAAAAGTTCCTGCACCTTCGTATTTGATGTATTGTGTTGCTTGAACTGCTGCTTCATGTACCTTAGCACGTACTTCTGGTGTTAAAACAACCGCAGGAGACTCTTCAATAAGTTTTTGATGACGTCTTTGCATAGAACAGTCTCGCTCTCCAATATGAAGCACGTTTCCATGGGCATCTGCCATAATCTGTACTTCAATATGGCGAGGATTTAGGATGAATTTTTCCATATAGATTGTGCCATCACCAAATGCAGTAATAGCTTCACTCTCAGCAGCTAAAAAAGAAAGTTCTAAATCTTCTTCTTTCTCAACAACGCGCATACCACGTCCACCACCACCTTGTGCTGCTTTTAAAATGACAGGATAACCAACATCTTTAGCACGCACTTTAGCATCTTCAATATCTTCAATAGCACCATCACTACCAGGAACAACAGGTACGCCAGCGCGTATCATCACATCTTTTGCTTTTGATTTGTCACTCATAAGTTGCATAACTTCAGGTGTTGGTCCAATAAATTTGATATTATGATGTTTACATATTTCTACAAAGTATTGGTTTTCACTTAAAAAACCATAACCTGGGAAAATGGCATCACTCCCACTTACTTCTGCTGCAGTAATAATAGCAGGAATATTAAGGTAACTTTTATCACTTGGTCCATCACCTATGCAAATTGCAGCATCAGCAAAATGTAAATATTCACTTCCTTTATCTGCTGTAGAATAGACAGCAATAGCTTCCTTGCCCATCTCTTTAATCGTGCGAATCGCTCGTAGAGCAATTTCTCCACGATTTGCAATTAAAATACGCTTAATTTCTTTCATAACTTATAGCTTTTCTACAATAAAAAGAGGCATTTCATACTCTACAACTTGACCATTTTTTACAGGAATGTCAATAATTTTACATTCAAACTCTGCCTCTATCTCATTCATGATTTTCATTGCTTCAACAATGGCAACTGTTTCTCCCTTTTTCACGATATCACCAACTTTTACAAAATCTGGTGATGATGGCGCAGGTGCTGCATAAAAAGTCCCTACCATTGGTGATTTTATAGAGAGCGCATTTGCATCTATTTGAGGTTTTTCTTCAGTTACTACTGGTGTAGCAGGAGCTTGTACAACAGCTTGTGTTACTACTGGTTGTGCCACTGTTGTAGCAGCAGTTGGGGCATACTTTTCAAATTCTAGTGAAAATCCCTCTTTTTCTAACTTCATCTTTAGTAAGTTACTTTTATCAAAATCATCCATTAAGTTTTTAATTTCTTTTGTTTGCATACGCTCTCCATTTTCAATTGTAATATTATTAATATGATTTTATCATAACTATATTAATAGTGAAGTTAAACACTCAAATAAATTAAAGCTTTTTACATTATACTTGTGAACATATAAAGAAAAAAAGCAATACAAAGGCAATTTGATGGAAACGAACCTCGTAATGGAGGGTGTTAAATTTATGTTTTTAGGAATGGGAACGGTATTCACTTTCTTGATAGTTATGATTATGTTTATGTACATAATGTCCTATACAATACATAGATTTTTCCCTGAAGCACAATCAGATGTTGGCGCAAATGTATCAGGTGCACAGCAAAATAAGAAAAAGATAGTTGCAGCTATAACAGCAGCAATTATCCACCATAGACAAGGTTAAGGATAGAAATGGCTAAAAAATTTATTGATGTAATGGATACAACGTTTCGAGATGGTTTCCAATCAGTTTTTGGTGGTCGTGTACTGATGGATGATTTTTTTCCCGCAGTAGAAGCCGCAAAAACAGCAGGTATAAATCATTTTGAGTTTGGTGGGGGTGCAAGATTTCAATCACTTTACTTCTACCTAAGAGAAGATGCGTTTGAAATGATGGATAAGTTTCGTAAAATTGTAGGAGCTGAAGCAAATCTTCAAACTTTAGCTCGTGGAGTAAACACTGTTATGCTTGATACGGGTTCAAAAGAGCTTATTGATTTGCATGCAAAAATGTTTAAAAAGCATGGAACAACAACAATTCGTAATTTTGATGCGCTCAATGATATAGAAAATTTAAAATATTCAGGAAGCAGAATTGTTCATCATGGCTTAAAGCATGAGATAGTGGTTACCATGATGGATCTGCCACCAGGGTGCCATGGTGCACATACCGTGGAGTTTTATGAAAGAAAACTGCGTGATATTTTAGAGAGTGAGATACCATATGATAGTATTTGTTTTAAAGATGCGAGTGGTACATCAAATCCACAAAAAGTTTTTCAAACTATTAAGATGGCAAGAGCTTTAGTACCAGAAGGAACGCATTTACGATTGCATACGCATGAAACAGCAGGTGTTTCTGTCGCTGCATATATGGCAGCATTAGAAGCTGGTGTAGATGGTATTGACATGGCAGCTTCTCCTGTGAGTGGAGGGACTTCTCAACCAGATATTTTGACTATGCTTCACGCAACAAAAGGGATGAACTATGATCTTGGAGGTTTAGAAATAGGAAAAATTTTGACTTATGAAAAAGAGCTACAATCTTGTCTAAGTGATTATTTTGTACCGCCAGAAGCTACAATGGTCTCACCGATTATTCCATTCTCACCAATGCCAGGTGGTGCACTTACGGCAAATACACAAATGATGCGTGATAATGGTATTATGGATAAATTTCCTGAAGTTATAGCTGCTATGCAAGAAGTGGTGGAAAAAGGCGGTTATGGCACATCTGTAACACCTGTTTCACAATTTTATTTTCAGCAGGCTCTTGAGAATGTTATGCAAGGTCCTTGGAAAGTTATCGCACCAGGATATGGAAGAATGGTACTTGGTTATTTTGGAAAAACACCAGTTGAACCAGATCCAGAGATTGTCAAAATTGCAAGTGAAAAGTTGAATTTGTTACCAACAAAAGAAAAAGCGCTTGATTTAGCAGATGCAGATCCTCAAAAATCCTTAGAGAGTTGGATTAACAAACTAAAAGATGAAAATATTGAGATTACCGAAGAAAATATCTTTATAGCAGCTGCTTGTCATGAAAAAGGTATTGCTTTTTTGAAGGGTAAAGGTAAATTGAGTATTAGAAAAATTTCTGAGATGGAAGATGAATGTAAGGGAGAAAAAAGAGAAATGAGTGGAAATTATACAGTTGTAGTTGATGGTCAAAAATTTAGTGTTCAGGTTGCTGAAGGTGATGGTGCAGTTCAGGTTGTTGCAGTGGATGGAGAGTCTGCGGCTGCAGCTCCAACCCCCAATGAAATATCTGCTGATGGGATAGAGATTAAGGCACTTCTTCCAGGTAATGTTTGGAAAATTGTTGCTAATCCAGGTCAAAGTCTTCAAGAAGGTGATGTTATTATGATTCTTGAATCTATGAAAATGGAGATTGATGTAGTTGCACCAAGCGGTGGTGTGTTAAAAACTATTAATGTAGCTACAAATGACAAAGTTGTAGAAGGTCAAGTTGTAGCAGTTATAGGATAAGTGGATGAAAAATATTGTACTAAAATTTCTTGCATTTATGATGCTATTTGCTTTTGCATTTTCGACGAATACTTTGGCATCTGAAAATGCTTCTGCTACTGAAAATATACAGGCCCATGGGCATATGCAAGAGTCTTACAAGTCAAAACCTTTTTCTGAAATGATTGAAGGTTTTTTGAAATCAACAGGAATTGTTGCTCTTGTACATCCTCGTAAAGGTGAAATGAGTGCCACAGGAAAGCCAATGAGTGACTTTCATAAGGGGCTTGGTCGTGTTATTATGATTCTTATAACATTTCTTATGTTCTGGCTTGCCATTGCAAAAGGCTTTGAACCTCTCTTGCTCTTGCCTATTGCGTTTGGTGGACTCTTAGCAAATATTCCAATAGCTGGTATTGGTGGTCCTCATGGATTTTTAGGTGTAATTTATGAAGCAGGACTTGCTAATGAACTCTTTCCTATCATTATTTTTATGGGTGTTGGGGCGATGACAGATTTTGGTCCACTCCTTTCAAACCCTAAAACAGCACTTCTTGGCGGTGCTGCACAGTTTGGTATATTTGGAACACTTGTGGGTGCTGTGGTACTAGCTGACATGGGTCTTGTAGATTTTACACTCAAACAGGCATCAGCGATTTCTATTATTGGTGGAGCAGATGGTCCAACATCTATCTTTATTGCAACAAAACTAGCTCCTGAAATTTTAGGTGCTATTGCCGTTGCTTCTTATAGTTACATGGCTATGGTACCTATTATTCAGCCTCCTATTATGAAAGCATTGACAACAGAAGCAGAGAGAAAAATCAAAATGAGTACACTGCGTCATGTTTCTCGTCTTGAAAAGCTTATTTTTCCTCTTTTGGTTTTAATGCTTGCTATTTTAGTTTTACCAGAGTCAACACCGCTTATTGGTGCTTTTATGTTTGGTAACTTTTTAAAAGAGTCTGGTGTAGTAGAGCGTTTGAATGACACACTCCAAAATGCACTTATCAACATCACAACTATTTTCTTAGGCCTTGGTGTCGGTTCTAAACTTGCAGCAGATCAATTTTTAGTACCACAAACACTTTTTATTATGTCCCTTGGTATTATTGCCTTTGCTGTGGGTACTGCGGCAGGTGTTTTAATGGCAAAACTGATGAATCTATTTCCTGGTCATAAGGTCAATCCATTAATTGGTTCAGCTGGAGTTTCAGCGGTACCAATGGCAGCACGTGTATCAAATAAAGTAGGTATGGAGTATGACCGTACAAATATGCTTTTAATGCATGCTATGGGTCCAAATGTTGCAGGTGTTATTGGTTCTGCTGTTGCAGCTGGTGTCCTCATCTCTCTCTTTCAATAGAGAGAGAAGTTTATTGCATAACCGAAACAATCAAAGGGATAATATTATGACTTTTTGTTTTATCTATAAAGCCATCTGCGCCTAAAACTTCTGCTTCACGTTTATTGTTATCACCCGTCATGGATGAATTAACAATAATCGGAATATTTCTGGTTTTTGGATCTGCTTTTAAAAGTTTGACAACTGTAAAACCTGACATCTCTGGCATTTCAATATCGGTAATTATTGCAGGAATTTTTTCTTTTTGTTCTGCATCTAACTCGGTGATGTAATCCACAAGTTTTTTCCCATTGTCAAAGAGTTTCATATCAATACTTGCACGTTGAAAAAGTTGTGTTAAATGTCTTTGTGCTGTTCTAGAATCTTCTGCAACGAGTACTGTTCCGTATTTCAATTTGTCAGGAATAGTAATCTCTTTTAACATCTCAGTATCTCGGTTAACATCTACAAGTGCTTGGGGAATAACATCAGCTAAAAGTTTTTCATAATCAAGAATAAGGCAGAGGGAGCCATCTTCTAATCGTGTATCATTCATAACCACGCCATCTTCTTTGAGTCTATAACTATCGGGTGCATGCATCTCATTCCAGTTTTTCTTAATAACCCTGTAAGCAGACATAATACGAAGACCAATAATGACTCCATTGAAATCACAGATAAGAATATTAGAACGTTCAATTTCATCTTTTGAGAGTGTTACACCAAGCCAAAGAGGAAGGTTTAAGATGGGAATCTGTAAACCACGTAAGATAATAGTGCCTTCTAAAAGAGGGTGAGGTGTGGGTATCTGCGTGATATAGTGGTTTTTAGCCTCTACGACTTCTCGTGTTTTAAAAACGTTGATGGCATAGTATGCCGAGTCTGTTTTTTCACTGACGCGAAAAACTAAAAGTTGCAATTCATTGTTCTTCGCTAGATTTGTAGCAGCATCAACATTATCAAGAATAGAAACTGACATAAAGTACCTTTTTTGTTAAATATTCCTTAATAGTACCAAAAAGAATATGAAATATGCTTGAATATTAGGAAGGAAATGTTAAAATAACAATAAAAAGGCATTAAGAGTGAAAATATTTTTTTATCTTATTTTGGTCACGCAATTACTCTTTGGTGAGGTCTATTATGCAAAAGTAGAACCTTATAGCTTTAAAAAGTTAAGTTCAAATGTTACAGGAGAAGTGCAGTTTATCGATGAAAATAGTCTTGGCAAAAAACTCTCTAAAAAACCATTTATTATTATTGATTCTACTATTGATGAAGCAGAGTTGCGTGACGTGCATCAAAAACTACTTAATTCTCAAGAAACACTTGCCATAGATAAAAAGATTGTAGCTAATTTAGAAGCTGTTTTAAAGAAAAAACGCATTAACTATAAAAAAACAGAAGCTTTAAAAATAAAGTCACGCATAGATAAAGATAGAGATTTTTATGATTTAATTGCGAGTCAAAACTCTTATAATGCAACACAAAAAGAGATGAAAAATCTCCAAAATGCTATTGCAGATTTAAAGTTGCGAGCCATACAACTCAAAAAAAGTATAGCAGACAAACATGTGAGTGCGCCAGGATATGTGCTTTACTCTTTAAATGTAAAAGAGGGGCAGGTTGTCAACATATCTACACCTTTAGCACAAGTAGCAGATATGTCAAAAGCACTTTTGACGCTTTATGTAGATGCTGATGAATTGTCGGGTATTGCTCAAAAAACTATCTATATTAATGGTGAAAAGACAAATTACAAAGTGTCACGACTGCTACGGATTGCTGATAGCGTCAACATCTCAAAGTATAAGGTGCAGATAATCATTAAAGCTCCAAAGTTATTTTCAACATTAGCTAAAGTGGAATTTAAAGAGAATAAACATGAACAGTAGTCTAACAGCATGCCCACTTGATTGTTATGATGCTTGTGGCATTGTCTATGATGATGGGAAATTAAAAGCTTTTAAAGAGGGGCATACACAAGGGTTTTTATGCCCACATATGAATCACTTTGCATCTCACGCAAGGATAGAAAAAGCTCGCTATAAGGGCAAAGAAATTTCTATGCAAGAGGCATTAGAGAAGTTAAAAGAGATTTTTACCAGCTCTTTAAAAAGTGAAATTTTACACTACCGAGGAAATGGTAATTTTGGACTGATGCAAGGTGTTACGGATCATGTTTTTGCTCAGATGGGAAGTTACTTAACAGAGGGAACACTCTGTGATGGAGCAGGGGAAGCCGGCATTATAGAGGGGCGTGGAAGTAACAAAAATATGCCACTGAGTGAAATAGCAAAATCAGAAGTGGTTGTTCTTTGGGGACGTAATCCTCATACGACTTCATCACATCTTTTGCCACTTTTAAAAGATAAAACAGTTATTGTCATAGACCCCATTAAGACAAAAGCAGCAAAGATGGCAGATCTATTTATTCAGATAAAACCGCATACAGACATCTTTTTAGCAATGTTACTTTTTCGTTTTTTATCTATTGAAGATGCTTGTGATGATGCTTTTTTACAAGAGTATGCAAGTGAGTATGAAGAGTATTATGAGCTCACGCAGACTATTCGCATTAAAGCAATTTTAGATGATATTGGGATGAACATAGGCGAGATTGGAGATTTTCTTCATCTTGTCATTGGTAAAAAAGTTGCCATAGTATGTGGAGTTGGAATACAAAAATATAGAGATGGTGCAGATGTAATGCGCTCTATTGATGCGTTTGCTGCAGGACTTGGACTCTTTGGAAAAGAAGGATGTGGTGTTGCTTATTTGGGTAATTCTAAAGAGGCTATTGCAATGCCCTTTAATACACAAAAAGCCAAAAAGGTTTCTAAGGTAAATACTCCTTTTGATGATTTTAAAACAGTTTTTATTCAAGGAGCAAATCCTCTCGCACAGATGCCTGAGAGTTTGAGAGTGAGAGCGAGCATAGAACGGTGTGAAAATGTTATCTATTTTGGTTTGTATGAGAATGAGACAAGCGCAATTGCTGATTTAGTCATTCCTGCAAAGACATTTTTAGAAAAAGAGGATGTGCGGACATCTTACTCTCATAATGGTATGTTGGTAATGAATCGACAGATTGAGAGTGAGATTGGTATGAGTGAGTATGATTTGGCATGCTACCTTGCAGAGAGTTTTGATATTGCACTTCAAGAAGAACGGGAATATATTGAACATTTTAAAAATCACGCTGTTATTAAAATTGATGGAAGTGTACAAGTTGAAAAGCGAGAAGATACTCCTTACCAAGATGGCTTTGATACCGATGATGGTGAATTTGTTTTTCTTGAAGAGTTTGAAGCACCACAAAAGGTAGAAGAAGGTGAATTTTATCTATTAACGGTTAAATCACCAAAATCACTGAATTCACAATTTTACAGAGAAAACAGTGTGTCTATTCATCCAGGTGTTGGTTTTAGTGAGGGTGAGATAGTAAGACTTTTCTCAAATTCTGGAAGTGTAGAGCTTTGTGTAAAGTTGCGTGAGGAGCTACGTGAGGATTGTGTGCTCGTTTACAGTGGCACAAAAGGTGTTAATAATTTAACCACTTCAAAACATTCGTATGAAGGCAAAAGTGCAATATTCCAAGAAAATTTTGTAAGAATTGAAACTATAGACTTCTTGCATAACCCAAATACATCTCAGCACTTACAAGAGAGTTTTAATTAAGGCAGATGTTCTTCAGCGTAGCCGTAGCTACGGTGAAGGTTATCTAACGCAGAGTAAAGCTCTCTTGTAAGTGCCCGAAGGGAGGGCTAAAAAGTAGTAACCTAGCACAAAAAAATGTTTTATCCTTAGCTACGGCTAGGCATAAAAATTTATTTTGCACTATCTTACCACTTTTTAGCCCTCTGAGATGTATTTGGGTTATGCAAGAAGCCTAATAATATAAGGAAAAAATAATGGATATAAAAGCAATAGATAAAAAATATGTACTCCCAACTTATGCAAGGGCAGATGTAGAGTTTGTTCGTGGAGAAAATGCAACACTTTTTGATGCAGATGGAAAAAAATATATAGATTTTACTTCTGGTATTGGGGTTGTCTCTGTGGGTCATGCAAATAAAAGAGTAGCAGAGGCTCTTTGCAAACAGGTCTCAGAGATTACGCACATCTCAAATCTTTACTACATTGCTCCTCAAGCACTTGCTGCTCAAAAAGTAGTAGAAGCGAGTGGATATGATATGCAGTGTTTTTTTGGAAACAGTGGAGCTGAAGCGAATGAGGGTGCTATTAAAATTGCAAGAAAGCATGGAGAGCGTGATGGTACAATTAAACGCTACAAAATTATTACATTAAACCACTCTTTTCATGGGCGTACTATTACAACAGTAAAAGCAACAGGACAGGAGTCTATGCATAACTATTTTGGACCATTTCCAGATGGGTTTGTTTATGCAGATGGCATTGATGCTATCGAGTCACTGCTTGATGACCATACTGCTGGAGTTATGATTGAGCTTATTCAGGGTGAAGGTGGTGTTGAACCGCAAGACAAAGCGCAAGTTCAGGCACTTGCAAAACTTTTAAAAGCAAAAGAGATTCCGTTGATTGTAGATGAGGTACAAACTGGAGCTTACAGACTTGGAGAATTTACAGCGTCGCAGGTTTATGGTATTGAACCAGAGATTATTACCCTTGCAAAAGGTGTTGGTGGTGGTGTGCCAGTGGGCATTGTTATGACAACACTCAAAGAAGTTCTCTCAGCTGGAGATCATGGTTCGACTTTTGGTGGAAACTATCTTAGTAGCCGTGCTGTGTGTGAAGTGATGGATATTTTAGAAGAGTTGCGTGAGAGTGGTGATTTAGAGATAACATCGCTTATGTTTAACAAGGCTCTTGAAGAGTTTTACAAAAAGCATCAAGATGTTTTCACGCAAAAGGTTGGCATAGGAATGATGTGTGGTTTGCGCGCACAAGATGCGGACACACTTGCAAAGGTCATAAACAGTGCACGAGAGCATGGTGTTATGGTTCTAAAAGCAGGGCGTAATACACTCCGTTTCTTACCACCACTTACTATTACAAAAGAGGAAATAGATGAAGGCTTTGTCGCTCTTGAGTCTGCTATGTCTGAGTTATAGTCTCACATTTGCAAATGAGAACAATGCTTCTTTAGATAGTTATATATCCAACTATAAAAATAAAGAGTTTGGGTATGACTATGAAAAAAATGAAGCAGAGGGCTCAAAATTGCGAGACGCCTGGATAGCACCTGTAAATATAAACTACAGCTACTCGAAAAGTAATCCCTATCGTGATGTACAACAAAATGAAAATGCAGCTATTAAGATGGATCAACCCATTTTTCAAAGTGGTGGTATTTACTATGGCATTAGGTTTGCGAATGCTTCAAAAGCCTACTCAGACTATAGTGTAGATGTTGCAAAGCGTAAGATGATAAAAGATGCCGTAGCCTTGCTTATGCAGATAAAGCAAACAGGGCTCAAAGAAAAAAAACAGAAACTTTTAATTAAAAACTCTGAGATAAATCTAGAGCAAAAAAAAGAGCAGTATATGAGTGGGGAGTTGGACTCTGGGTTTTTAGATAATGCTATTATTCAGAGAAATATTGTCGTGCAGACTCTCTATGACATTCAAACTGCAAAAGAGAAACTTATTACCCGTTTTCACACTTTAAGTGACTTAGATTATAAAAAAGCGCATATTCCGCATTTGGAGTTCATCTCAGCAGCGCAATTTTTAAAGCACAATATTGTTCTTAAACGGACAGAAGCAGAGATTCAAAAAAATAGATACGCAAAAGATGTAAAAATTGCAAAATACCTCCCTCGCGTGAGTTTTACAGCAGGATATAACTGGAGTAAGAGTAGCGGGCAAAAATTTTATATAGCGGGTAATACAGTTGACAGTTCCAATGAACTCAACTACTATGATTATGGATTTCGAGCATCCATGCCTTTGGATATTAATACCTTTAGAGATGTTGAGTCTGCTCGCGTAGATTACTTAAAATCACAAGTCGTTAAGCAAGATAAAAAGCGAGAATTAGGAGCACTTTTTGAACAAGTTATGCACAACATTGAAAATGCAGATAAAAAAATTGCACTCAGTCATGAAAATATCGACCTCTATACAAAGCTGTTTGCAGATACAAAAGAGCTCTACAGTGCAGGGTATAAAACAGAGTATGATGTGAACACTTTGAAAAACTCACTTGCTATTCAAAATCTGGATACGAATATATATGAGATTGATAAGCAGTTAGAGTTACTAAACTTATATGAAATGTATGTGGATGGAAAATAGATGAAATTTAGTGAATATATGAATGAGTGGTTGTATGGTGAAAATGGATACTATGCAAGCTATAAAAATATTGGTAAGAGTGGTGATTTTTATACGGCGGTGAGTACAAGTAAGTTTTTTGGTGGTACGATTGCTAAGCATATTATTGCTTTGGTTGATGAGGGTTTTTTACAAAAAGACGCTGTTATTTGTGAGATAGGGGCACATCATGGCTATTTTTTGGCTGATGTATGTGAATTTCTTTATACACTTCGTCCGGAGTTGCTTTCAACATTTGAGTTTGTGATTATTGAACGATTTGATGATTTGCAAGAACAACAAAAACGTTATTTCTTGGATAGTTTTGGTGATGCTGTCAAATTGACACACTATAAATCCCTCACGCAACTAAAATGTAAAAATGCTTTTTTTATAGCCAATGAGATATTTGATGCTTTTAGTTGCGAGCTCTACTTTAAAGGCAAAATCGCGAGCGTAGAGAACCATCATGTAGAATTTGATTTGAAAGATGAGTGGGTAGAGGCTAAGGCTAAAAAATATCATAAAGATAGAGGAGAGATTGCTATTGGATATGAAGCGTTTGCCAAAGAGATGGCAGATTCTTGTGAGCAGTTTGAGTTTATGAGTTTTGATTATGGAGAGATGCAGGCTCGTCCCGATTTTTCTCTGCGTATTTACACGCAGCACAAGGTACTTCCTTTTTTCTTACCAGAAGATGAAGAAGATTATATTTCAAGAGAAGAGTTGTTTCAAAAATCAGACATTACTTATGATGTGACATTTGAACATGTAAAAGATGCCTATGAAGAAGCAGGTGTGAAGTTTGTGGAGTTTAAAGCGCAAATGACAGCTCTTGTAGATATGGGAATATTAGAGCTTTTAGAGACGTTGCGTGAGCATGCCGATGAGAAGATATATGAACAAGAACTCCAAAAAGTAAAGATGCTTATTATGCCAAATTTTTTAGGTGAGCGGTTTAAGATGATACGATTTAAAAAAGAGGGTTAGGAATTAAAATTCCTTAGAGCCCCTCTATCATTTTCATTAACTCTTCTGGACGATTTGAGTTTTTAATAGCATTTTCTTTGGAGACAATATTTTTCTGTAAAAGTTCTATGAGTTGCTGTGTTTGCGTTGTCATAAATGTCTCGTTTTGATTGAGCTGCATTTGTGAATAGATTTGGTGTACTTTATCTTCGCGAATCTGATTCTGAATTGCTGGATTTGTAATGAGAATCTCTTGTGTTGCAACGACACCACTTCCTATTCTTGGAATAAGTGTTTGCGAGACAACAGAGACGAGTGATGACGCTAGTTGTGCACGGATTTGTGCTTGTTCTTCCCCATCAAATACATCAATAATACGGTTGATAGTGCCTGGAGCAGAGTTGGTGTGGAGTGTTCCAAAAACTAAGTGACCTGTCTCTGCCGCAGTTAGTGCTGCACCGATTGTTTCAGCATCACGCATCTCCCCAATAAGGATGATATCTGGATCTTGACGCAAAGAATATTTGAGTGCTGCAGCAAATGATGCTGTATTACTTCCTACATCACGTTGTGAGAAGAGTGACTTTTCATTTTTGTGTACAAATTCAACAGGATCTTCAATGGTAATGATATGGCGACGCTCAGTTATGTTAATCTCATGTAACATAGAGGCAAGTGTTGTTGATTTACCAGATCCTGTAGGACCGGTGACTAAAATAAGCCCTTTTTCACGTTTAATAAGCTCTTTGAAGATAGGGGGATTTCCATATTCATCAAGTGTCGGAACTTCAATTGGAATCATACGAAAAGCACACCCAATACCATAAATTGTACGGTAATAGTTGGCACGAAAACGTCCAATATTTTTGAGTTCAAAAGAGAAGTCAAGTTCATTGTGCTCTTCAAACTCTTTCTTTTGTTTATCATCAATGAGTGAATAGGCCATCTCTTCAATGTCATTGGCACTGAGTACTGGAAGATTTAAAGCGCGTAAATCTTTGTCTATTCTTATCTGCGGTTCACTTCCAACTACAAGGTGTAAATCAGATGATTTGAATGCCAAAACACTTTTTAAAAGTTTTTGAATATCTAACCTTTTATTTGCACCTTCTGCTGGTGTTGCAACTGTTTCACTCATAAACACTCCTATTTAGAAATCAAAATTCAATAAACTATAAAACTTAGTGTGCTCTTTATAGCCCCAGTCAAACGATTTTAATCGTCGCGTAGCTAAGGCTATGCTCCTCATAAAATAGTCTGACTAGAACTAAAATAGCATTCACTAAGTTTTACACTTTATTGAATTTCGATTCCTTAACACGCCCATTTTCCACAACAATATCGCCTCGTAATTCTGCCTCAAATATTT
>FXBE01000081.1_pt1 | contig 14543 bp, 15 predicted proteins | sample 5335311 | NCBI WGS metagenome assembly FXBE01 (sample SAMEA103928390, study PRJEB20085) | sediment metagenome | biome: marine biome; feature: hydrothermal vent; material: sediment | place: Atlantic Ocean | collected 2013-08-06T02:46:56 | depth 0.05 m | reverse complement strand
GTTACAATTCTGATATATTTATACAAGTATTAATCAGTACTTATGCTGGTCAATCATAAAAGGAATTAAAATGTTAAAAGATTTTGTAAAATTAGAAACGTTTTTGACTGTTTCTAGAGAAAGAAGTTTCTCTAAGGCATCAGCAAAGCTAGGTATCTCCCAACCGGCTGTAACACAGCAGATCAAATTTATTGAAAAGTATCTTGCTGCAAAAATCATTGAGCGTAAGAAAAATGGTATTAAACTGACTGCAGAGGGTGAAGAACTCTATAAAATTGCTATGAGACTTGAAAAAGAGATCAACTCTTCTGAAAAAGATATCTTGAAGATCATCAACAAGCAAATGACATTCAGACTAGGTGCCTCATATACCATTGGTACTTATGTGATCCCGGGCGAGTGTTTGAATGCTATGTCAGACACGATAGATAATGATGTAAACCTCAGTATTGACAATTCTGATAATATCATTGCCAAACTAAAAGACAGAAAACTTGACGTTGGTCTCATTGAGTCACCGGTCATGGACCCTGATCTTATGTATAGAGAGTGGTTGGAAGATGAGCTAGTGGTTGTTTCCAATGTGCCGATCCCTAAAGCACTGAAAACGGAAGACTTATATGACTACAGATGGATTTGTCGTGAAGAGTCTTCTCATACAAGAAAGATCGTTTCTGAAGTCTTTAGTGAGTTAGGTGTTTCATGCAAAAGTTTTGATGTTATCTCTGAAGTCTCCAACACTACAGCCGTGCTTCAAGCGATCAAAAGATCTAAAAAAGATGTTGCTAAACCAACGGTTTCTATTATCTCAAGACATGCGATTGCTGAAGAGGTACAAAAAGGTGAACTGTTCGAGTCAAAACTCAGAGGATATACAATGAAACGTAAGTTTTATGTAGCGTATACAAAAGAGAACAAACATAATGCTTATGTTGATAATGTGGTAGATTATATTATGGCAGGTCAGTGTTAAACATCTGACCTGACACACTAAAAGGCGACTCTAAAGTTTTTTCTTTTTGAGAAGCTTTTTGTTTTCAGGGTTGTTCAGTAAAGCTTCCATGGAGTTTTTACTGGATGTTGTTTTTTTCTCTTGAGGATTTGACAAATTCAAAACGATTGGATGGTCTCCGACAAAAAGTTGCTTTATTGCTAAAAGTGGTACTGAAACAGTAGCACCGAAATTTTCATCTCCAAACCCCGCTTCAAAATAAAAATATCCTTCTTCAATTTTTGCCGTTTCAAAAGAGTAAGCAGAAATAATGAACAATACTGTTTCCTTGAATGTCTCTTTAATACTTGTTGGTAACTCCGGTGTGAAATGTACATGTTTTATTTCACAGGCAATGGCAAACTCCTGGTCTTTTGAAAAAAGATACGCAATGGTCTGCTCAATATGTGATTGCATAAGTTCTCTGTACTGTGCTGTTTGAAAAAGGTTGATGGTCATGGTACTTCCTTGGGTCACATAATTATTTCCGGATTAATAATCTTAAATCCTATCATAGCATTCATTAAAGCAACTTTTTTGTATTTTGTGATTTCAAAACTTTTTATCTCTCTTGTCTGTAAAAAGCCGTTATTTAAAAGTCGTTCTCTTGTTGTTCCTTTTAGTAGCGGTTTACTGGGTGTAAACCATTGTGTACCATCATAAAAAGCGAGATTTGAGATTGTTGTATCTGTGACCAAGCCATCTTTCTCTATGATCACTTCATCAAAATCACTATAAATTTCAAGAAGATGATTGAAGACCGATCGGTTCTCATATTTGTACCCATAGTCAATGTCCGCAGATACAACTTTTAGTTTCTCTATCTTTTTTTCAGAGTAGGGTATATACTCTACGGATCTAATGTCGGAGTCATAGATGATTCGGCAACGGTAAAGACCGTTCTTTGGTGTTTCAATGTATGATGAAAGTACTAAGGATTTTTTTATGTTGAAGAGTGCTTCCCGGCTTTTGTCAAATCTTTTTTGATGGTAATCCAGGTGATGTACTTTTCCCTCTTCGATCTTTATGGTTTCAAGAAGAAGAGGCAAAGGTAATTCCTAAATGTCAAAGAGTTCAGTAGAGAGGTAACGTTCAGCAGTATCGCAAAGAATGGTGACTATGGTTTTCCCCTTGTTTTGAGGCTTTTGTGCCATGACGTATGCTGCATGCAGGTTTGCACCCGCAGAGATACCCACAAGCAGACCCTCTTCTCTGGCTACTTTTTGCGCCATTTTGTAAGCATCTTCATTGCTGACGGTGATTACTTCATCGTAAATGGAAGTATTCAGGTTGTCAGGAACAAAGCCTGCTCCTATACCCTGGATCTTGTGTGGTCCTGCCGTGCCTCCGCTGAGTATGGCAGAAGCAGATGGCTCAACGGCAACAGAAAGAAGAGAAGGAAGATGTTCTTTTAAAACTTCAGAAGTACCAGTCATGGTACCCCCTGTTCCTACTGCTGCTACAAAAATATCTACAGTATTGTTTGTATCTCTGAGTATTTCAATGGCAGTTGTTTTTCTATGAATATCCGGATTGTTTGGATTTCTGAACTGTTGCAGGACAAGGGCATTGTCAATCTCGTTTTGCAAAGCATTCGCTTTTTCTATGGAGCCGTTCATCCCCTTTGCTGCAGGCGTGAGTACCAATTCTGCACCAAGATAGAGGAGTATCTTTCGCCGCTCTATACTCATGGATTCTGGCATGGTCAAGATGAGCCTTAAGCCTCTTGAAGCACAAATGGCTGCGAGTCCTATGCCCGTATTGCCGGATGTCGGTTCGATGATGACGGTATCTTTAGTGATCTCTCCAGACTTCATGGCTTCATTGATCATGTTGAAGGCAATTCTGTCTTTTACTGATGAAGTGGGGTTCATAAATTCACATTTTCCAAGAATGGTCGTGCCTGTCTCCCTAGAAAGAGAGTTTATCTTTACTAAAGGTGTGTTTCCTATGAGGTCGTCAATACTGTTTGCTATCATTTTACTTCCTTATTTTTCACCCAGTGGTTTAAATTCATAATTCTCATCATCATAATATTCAATTTCCCCATTTTCTATATCGTAATGCCAACCGTGAAGAAAGAGTGTGCCTTCTTCTACACGTTTTTTGACAGCAGGATAGGTTAAGAGATTATCCAACTGATAGACTACGGAGATCTTTTCTGTGTAGCGTAACATGACAGATTTGTCATCATTTTTATAAGCCAGTGTAGCTACTTTTTTCGCTTCAGAACCCAGTCCAAGCCATTTGATGGTGTGAACATTTTCAGGTGTCTCTTTGATATCTTTATAGAGTGCTTCTATGGCACCACAATGAGAGTGACCACACACAATAATATCGGAAACTTCCAAAATACTTACGGCATACTCTATGGCAGAGGCAGTTGCATGATAGTCTGTATTTGGATTATGCGGAGCAACAAAGTTACCTATATTTCTAACAATGAACAAATCACCCGGTTTTGAGCTGGTGATCATGGCAGGCATGACACGGGAATCGGAACATCCTATAAAGAGTGCTTTAGGGTTTTGCCCTTCAGAGACCAGTTTTTTGAAACGTTCTTTACCCTGGTTAAATTTGATTTCCTGAAAGGCAAGATGCCCTTTTTCAAACTCTTGTAATCCACTATCCATTTTGAACCTCTTTTATGCTGTATTTTAGTGTTTCTTCGGCATACATCGGCACGACACCGTTGTAGTCAGAAGGTACGGTAAACGGTTTTTTCTCTAAAAGAACTTTTTTCTCTGTGGCTTTGATGTTGTATATCTTTTGTGCATTGCCTGAAACAAAGGCTTGCAGTTTTTCAATTGAGACATGATTGTCATCAAAAAGTTCAGTAAGCACCTGTAAGGCAATGGGTGAGGTAAATACACCTGCTGCACAGCCACATGTTTCTTTAGCATGTTTAGGGTGAGGGGCAGAGTCTGAACCAAACATCACTTTTGGATGAGCCTCAAGGGCAACTTTGAGTAAAGCTTCTCTGTCCTCGGGGCGCTTAGCAATAGGTTTACAAAAAAGATGAGGTTTCAACATACCGCCTGCAACATCATCGAGTGTGATGAGTAGGTGGTGTACGGTAATAGTCGCATAAAGGTTTTCAAAACGATCCAAAGCTTCCACGGAGGCTTTGGTGGTAATGTGCTCCATGATGATCTTCAGCTTTGGAAAAGCACTGGCCAATTTTTCATAAATAGAAACAAACTCTGCTTCTCTGTCCATCACAAAACCGTTTGTCTCCCCATGTACGCAAAGAGGAAGGTCAAGTTCTGCCATTGCTTCAAGTGTTGGTCTTAACTCTTCCACATCAAAGCCGCTGACACCACCCTCTGAATTGGTCGTAATACCGGCAGGGTAAAGTTTAAGTGCGGTGATCTCATTTTGCACAGAAGATAAAAATGCCTTGTCATATGTGGGTTTAAAAAAGAGGGTCATATAAGGGGTAAACGTTTCAGATCCAACAGCCTTCATTATACGCTCTTTATACGCAACAACTTCTTCTTTAGAGCTGACAGGCGGTACGAGATTTGGCATGATGATCGCCCCTGAAAATGTTTTGGCACTGTGTTTGGCAATATTCTCCAGCATTTCACCGTCTCTGAGGTGAAGGTGCATGTCCAGTGGAGCGTTAAGCGTGATCTGCTTCGTTGATGGCATCAAAATCCTTTACGATAGTATAGAGTGATCTGTTCAAGTCTTTTGGGACAAACCAATACACAACTTTCATTTTGCCACAAAAATCATTAAGCTTCAGTGAAGAGGGGGCTTTAGGTGCTTCAAAAGTGACCACAGGGTAGTCAATGCCCCCATCAAAAAGTTGGTTGCAGCGTAAAATGCGCAAGGTGCTTGCTGCCAGTGCTTTATGTGGAGCATTGAATTCAAACTGCCATTTTGCGTACTCAGAACAGGTTGGGTAGTAACGACAGTTGGCAGGAAGCATCTTTGAAATGTACTGGTATCCTTTGATGGGTGCGACCCAAAATTTACTTAAGTTACTGTGTTGCAAAAGTACCGTCCTTGATGATGTATGAGGATGACATATTAGTACTGTGATAAATAGTTGTTCTGTATTTTTTACTGTAATATTGTAGCAGTAATCTTTGTAAAGTAGGCTCTATGGAGGGAGTGAACCAACCGTTGTTGCTTAGAACCATCATGTTTTCCGGTCTTTTCCCTTCTTTGTTTTTTGTGTAAAGAGCTTCTGAAGTTGCTTCAAAACAGATGGCGTTTCGGTAGGGTATTCCATCGATGCTGTAGTCTATGACATGGGTGTCTGCCTTGTAGTCCACGGCTCCGTCATAAAAGACTTGATTGACCCAGTCTGAAAGAAAATCGGGCAGGGGATTGCTTTCACCAAAAGGTACCAGCAGCACTTTGTTGGCAATGGTGACCTTCCCCTTTGTAAAAATATAGGCAGAGTTGTAGGGTGTTTTACCATCCCAGTAGAGAGCACCTACGACGATGGAGATCTTTTTTGCTTTTTGCTTAAGTTTTTGAATGAGTTTTTTATTGTAATTTAGGAAAACAGGAAAAACAGATTCAGGAAAGACAATAAGCGTTTTTTTCTCGGCAATAGCTTTATCTATGAGAGAAAAAACTTTTTCAAATTGCTGTTTATGTAACGTTTTATTCCATTTCTCTTCAACGGAAGTGTGGGTTGTAACGAGTTGTAGAGTTTGAGAAAGACCTGCTGTCGTTTTTTCAGTGTGATGGTAAGCAAAAAGTATCAGTAGCATAAAGGCAAACTGTTTTTTCCAAATGGAAAGTGTGATCGCAAGTAAAATAAGAGCAAACTGCCACTTTTCTATGCCCAGGTAACTGTTAACAAACATGAGTTCGGGTTTGAACCAGTCGAAACCGAAAGGGTGGACATAACTGAATGTTAAAAGTCCGAAGGCTTTTACCATTAAAGTGAAGAGTGAAGAGTGAAGAGTGAAGAGTGATTGGAGTTTGTTTGCTGTATAAGCGATGAATGAAAAGATTAAACCATAGCCAACACCAACAAACAAAACAACAATTGGGATAGCCCATGACATGTGGTAATGCTTAAAACTCAAAGCGATCCACCAGAACCAGAAAAGACCTATGAAAAATCCGGAGAGGAACCATGTTTTTGTGTTGGATTGCATGAGAAGGTAAATAGACAACACGCCTCCAAAGGTGGAGATGAGAGGATGTGCCATCCCTAAATACTCACTATAGAGGTAGAGTGAGGAGAAAAAGGCGACCAAAAAGCCTCTTGTTATCTCTAAAGTGCTAAAATATTGGCTAATTTTACTCAAAGGATTCCTTATGGACAGTAATGGACTAGTTTCACTTTTACCCCTGATATTTTTATTTGCGATTTTTTATTTTTTAATCATTAGACCGCAACAAAAACAACAAAAAGCACATGCAGCAATGATCGCCGGACTTGAAAAAGGTGACAAGATCGTCACATCTGGCGGTATTCATGCTGTGGTAGTAAAGCCTGAAGAAGATTTTATCAAAATCAAATTAAATGATGATACAGTTGTAAAACTTGAAAAAACATTTGTTGCAAAAAAGGTTGAATTAGGTAATGAAAACGCTTAATTTCAGAATTATACTTTTTGCCTTTGCCCTTATCTTCGGGATTGTGTTTTCAATCCCGTCATTGACGCAGAGCGATAGTGGAAAAAAGATCACTTTGGGGCTTGACCTTCAGGGTGGATTACATATGCTTCTTGGTATCAAAAGTGATATCGCTATTGAATCCCGTATTAAATCCATGGCAGCAACGATCAAATATGTTTTTGACGATGAAGAGATCATTTTTGATGAGTTGGGTGTGGTGGATGCAAAAGAGATCCATTTTGAACTTCTCGATAAAGATGATCTGAACAAAGCCAAAGAGCTTCTTAAAAAAGAACTCAAAGGTACTACGATTTCAGAAGATGGACTGAAATTCACGATTGTCATGACACCTGACGAGATTGGCAAAACAAAAGCCCATGCCATTTCACAGGCTGTCGATACCATTCGAAACAGACTTAACGAGTTTGGTTTGGCAGAGCCGACAGTAGCAAAGCAGGGTAAAGACAAGATTCTTGTTGAGGTACCGGGTATTAAAACGCAGGCAGATGAACAGCGTATTCGTGAACTCATTGCACGTGCTGCACACCTGCAGCTTATGGCTGTAGATGAAGACAGAGCGGCAAGAGTAGGTACGATGAATAAGAACGAAGCCAAAAGTTTTGGCGATGTCATTTTACCGGATGTTGCAACTTCTGAACGTTACCTCCTTAGACAAATTCCTGTACTGGACGGTTCTATGCTAACCGATGCAAAAGTAGGCTTTGACAAGAACAACCAACCTGTGATCAACTTCTCACTGAACGGGCAAGGTGCCAAGATATTTGGTGACTTTACTGCAAAATCTGTGGGTAAACGTATGGCTGTTGTCTTGGACAACAAAGTTTACTCTGCACCAAACATTCGTGAGCGTATTGGTGGCGGGCATGTACAAATTTCAGGTAACTTCAAACTAGAAGAAGCCGCTGACCTTGCTATTGCTTTACGTTCAGGTGCTTTATTGGCTCCTGTGTATGTGATGGAAAAAAGATCTGTTGGACCAAGTCTTGGTGCAGACAGTATTAAGTCAAGTTCAATGGCTTTGATCTTAGGTTTCGTCATTGTTGTACTCTTTATGATCGTCTATTACGGTGCCGCAGGCTTGATCGCGGATGTGGCTTTGGTAGGAAACCTTTTCCTTATTTTGGCCATTATGTCACTCTTTGGCGCAACATTGACACTTCCGGGTATGGCAGGTATTGTCCTGACCGTCGGTATGGCCGTGGACGCCAACGTTATTATTACCGAACGGATACGCGAATTGCTGCATGAAGGCAAGTCAGTCCCCAAAGCGATTGAAGATGGTTATGACAACGCCTTTACCGCGATCTTGGATGCCAACGTGACTACATTGATCGCAGCAGTGGTCTTGTATGTCTATGGAACAGGTGCTATTAAAGGTTTCGCCTTGACCATGAGTATCGGTATTTTGGCATCTATGCTGACGGCTATTGTGGGAACGCATGGTATGTATCAGTGGTTATTACCAAAAATTGACAAGAAAAAACTGGGATTCTGGTTTGGAATTAAAGAAGAGGGAGCAAAATAATGGAAGTATTTAAGTATGAAAAACCCATCTCTTTAATGAGTTACAGCAAGCGTTTTGGAATTATATCTATGGTACTGGTATTACTCTCTTTGGGTATTATCTTGACCAAAGGTTTCAACTACGGTATTGACTTTGCCGGAGGTACTTTGGTTCAGGTAAAGTACGAAGGTAAAGCACCTATTAAGAAGATCAGAGAGGCGATCTCTAAAGACAAACATTATGAGTCCGCTTCGGTGACGTTCTTTGGTTCTGAAGAAGAGGTGGTCATTCGTACGAAGACCTCTTCCAAGACTTTGGGTGAAGATGTTTCGGACAAAATGCATACACTGCTTGAAGGTACAGGAACATACGAGATCCGAAGGGTCGATATGGTAGGGGCTAAAGTAGGTTCCGAACTGAGAGAAAAAGGATTGATGTCTTTATTTCTTGCCATTTTAGGTATTCTCATCTATGTATCCTTTAGATTTGAGTGGCGTTTTGCTGTGGCTTCGGTCATGGCATTGGTGCACGATGTCACCATTGCCATGGGAGCAGTGGTGCTTTTCAACATAGAAGTAAACCTCGATACTTTGGCGGCACTTTTGACCATTCTTGGGTACTCTTTGAACGATACCATTATTGTCTTTGACCGTATTCGTGAAGGTATCCGTACCATTAAAGACCCTGATCTTGCAGGTATCATCGACGAGTCTGTCACACGTACGCTTTCACGTACCACGTTGACCTCACTGACTACTTTCTTCGTGGTCTTTACTTTATGGATGTTTGGTGGAGAGATCATTCACGGCTTTGGATTTACCCTCTTGGTAGGTATTATTGTCGGTACGTACTCTTCTATTTTTGTTGCATCACCTATTTTGATGTGGCTTGGCTTTGACGTAAGCGGCTTTAGAGAAAAAGAAGCTGCAAAACTCAAAAGAGAGAAAGAGAAAGAAAAAATGCGTGCTATGTATGAAAATGGTACAATATAAAAATAAAAAAGTTTAAAAAGGAAGTTTAGTATGCATTGGGGTAAAGTTTTTTACATATTTTTCACATTGATGTCTTTAACGACATCCGCAGCATTTCTCTATGATGAACATTTGGTGGCACTTTTTGTTGCCGGTTCTGTCAATGTCATCTCAACCATTTTAAAAATTGGTGTGAGAAATACGCTCTCTGCAGAGTTGCTGGCAGGTTCTTTGGTGGCAGACCTACACCTGATCCCTGCATTTTTTGCATTAAAGTTCTATGACAACCATACCTTGGCTGTGGGTCTTGTTATTGGTGCGGTTGTTGCCAATGTCTATACTATCATCATCTCCATGATCGAGAGTGCTAAAGAAAAAGAAGATTTTTAACAGTGTTATAAAGGATTCTCTTTGCTAAGCACCCCTACCTTAACCGGCACAGATACGCAAGTGAAACGTCGGGAGATCAAAGAGTATTTTCAATTCTGCTACAAACGTTATGAGTCTCTTTTTAGACTTGTGGCAGACGACAAAGCTTACTTTCAAAAAGCAGATTCACTTCGGCATCCACTCATTTTTTATTACGGGCATACGGCTACATTTTTCATAAATAAACTCAAATTGGCAAAGATCATTGATGCGCGTATCGATCCGCATTTGGAGTCTATCTTTGCTGTGGGTGTGGATGAAATGTCCTGGGATGATCTCAATGAAGCGCATTATGACTGGCCGACATTGGCGAAGACACAGACTTACCGTGACAAAGTTTATGAACTTGTCTCAAACCTTATTGACACACTGCCTTTGGAACTTCCCATCACGCAGGCATCTCCCTGGTGGGTCATTTTCATGGGCATTGAACATGAAAACATACACCTTGAAACCTCTTCTGTACTCATCCGCCAACTGCCTTTTGACATGATACAAGAAGATGAAGCCTGGAAAGAATGTACCATGTATGGTGCTGCACCTGTGAATCGTCTGTTGGATGTGAGCGGCGCCATCGTCTCTCTTGGTAAAAAAGAAGATGATGCACTCTTTGGCTGGGACAATGAGTACGGTAGACATCAGGCAGACATACCTGATTTTAAGGCATCAAAATATCTGGTCTCCAATGCTGAATATTTGACTTTTATAGAAGCAGGCGGATATACGAATGATCTTTACTGGTGTGAAGAGGGAAAGGCATGGAAAGCATTTCATTTGGCTGGTATGCCTCTGTTTTGGAGACAAAAAGAGGAGGGGCTGTTTTTACGTACTTTGAGCAGAGAGATTCCTTTGCCTATGAACTGGCCCGTAGAAGTGAATTGTCTGGAAGCAGAAGCTTTTTGCCGTTGGAAAAGCCAAGAAGAAGGTAAGCGTATTGTACTTCCTACTGAAGATGAGTACACTAGACTGTTAGAAGCAGCAAAGGTATCTGAGGCTAATATTGCTTTAAATGCCTTTGCTTCATCCTGCCCTGTTGATATGTTCCGCCATGGGGATTTTTATGATGTGACTGGCAATGTCTGGCAGTGGTCCTCTACTCCAATGTATCCTTTTGAAGGATTTAAAGTGCATCCGATCTATGATGATTTTACGGTCCCGACTTTTGACGGGAAACACCATCTTATCAATGGTGGCTCCTGGATCAGTTGCGGCAATCTGGCGACCAAAGAGAGCCGTTACGGTTTTAGAAAACACTTTTATCAACATGCCGGTTTTCGGTATATTGAAAGTCATTACGAGGAAAAAATTATGAGCAATCCCTATACAACAGACAGCATCATATCGCAGTATTGCCACTTCTCCTGGGGAGAAAACAGATTGGGTATTGCAAACTACCCTGCAAGCTGTGCCGCTTTGGCATTGACCTATATGAAAGATAAACCGAAAAGAAAAGCCTTTGATATCGGCTGTGCCATAGGGCGTAGTTCTTTTGAACTGGCACGCGGTTTTGATGAAGTCATTGGGGTGGATTTCTCTGCACGTTTTGTACAGGAAGCGCAGAAGATGAAAGAGGAGGGTGTGTTACGGTATGTGATGCCTACTGAAGGAGAACTGGAAGCTTTTTACGAAGTAAAACTTTCAGACTTTGATCTGGAAAAAGAAGCGCAAAAAGTCTCTTTCTGGCAGGCAGATGCCTGTAACTTGAAAGCACTCTATAAAGAGTTTGACCTGATTTTTGCTGGTAACCTGATAGACCGTCTTTATGATCCGAAAAAGTTTTTGGATTCTCTGGCAGAAAGACTCAATGATAAAGGGTTGCTCATCTTGACTTCACCTTATACCTGGCAGGAAGAGTCCACCGCCAAAGAGAAGTGGATAGGCGGTTACAAACGTGACGGAGAAAATGTGACGACCCTGCAGGGACTCGAAGAGATACTTGGAAAAGACTTTAGGCTTATCGATACTAAAGATGTCCCGTTTGTCATTCAGGAGACAGCACGTAAACATCAGCATACCATCGCGCAAATGACGGTTTGGGAGAAAAAATAAATGTTTGATTTTAATGCGGTGGACAGAAGCGGTACCTACACAACCAAATATGAAGACGCCATACTGAAATTCGGTACAGATGATGTAATGCCTTTATGGGTTGCTGACATGGACTTGGCTTCACCTCCTTGTGTGCAGGAGACGATGCAAAAAAGAGCAGCACATCCATTGTATGGCTATACCGTGTACCCTGAGCGTTATTTTGATGCTATTCAAGGGTGGATGAAAAAACGTTTTGACTGGCATATCGATAAACAGTGGATCGTTCCTTGTTACGGCGTGGTGCCTTCTATGACCTTTGCCATTAAAGCTTACTCCAACGAGGGTGATGGCATTGTGATACAAAGTCCTATCTACCCGCCTTTTGCCTCTTCTGTCAAACGAAAAAAGAGAACACTCCATGACAATGTTCTGGTAGAGAAGAACGGACGTTATGAGATAGACTTTGAAGACCTTGAAGCCAAACTCAAAATCTCCAAAATGTTCCTTTTCTGTTCACCGCACAATCCTACAGGAAGAGTATGGGATGAAGCGGAGTTGGAGAAGATCATCGATCTTTGTCTAAAGTATGATGTGGTACTGGTCTCTGATGAGATACATGCAGATTTGGTGTATGAAAAAAAGCATCATAGTATTGCAAGTTTTGAAAAGATGAAAGAACATTCTGTGGTGCTGACCGCCCCTTCAAAAACGTTTAATGTAGCAGGTTTAAATACATCTTATGCCATAATACCTGACGACAGACTTCGCAGACGTTTTTCAGTAATACAGGACAAGTCCGGTGTGACCAACGGAAACCCCTTTGGCATAGAAGCACTGATGTCAGCGTATGAAGAGGGTGATCTTTGGCTGGATGCGCTTAAAAAACATTTGGCGGATAATATTGCCTACGTGACAGCATTTTTAAAAGAGAATGCCTTGCCTGTAAAAGCTTTGCCTGTAGAAGCCACTTTTCTTATGTGGCTGGATTGCCGTGAGATGGGACTGGAGCAGAAAGTCTTGACAGACTTTTTCATAAAAAAGGCAAAACTGGGGCTCAATGACGGAAAAAGTTTTGGTCTCTCCGGAGAAGGGTTTATGCGCTTGAATGTGGGAACATCAAAAAAAGTACTTGAAAAAGCAATGCAAAACGTGTTGCTTGCGTACAGGGAGATAAAGTGAAAAAAATCATTGCAGTCATTGTGCTGCTTTCAACATGGATCTATGCTTCGCCCGCAGGGCTGAATGCCATTGTCAACAAGTCAGGTATCCCTAAAAAAGATATTAGTATTTACATTAAAGAAGCAGGAAAGAGTAACAGGGTTGTTTCTGACATCAATGCCAGAGTGACGCGTACACCGGCTTCGGTCATGAAAGTATTGAGTATTTATGCCAGCATATTGAAACTGGGATTTAATTACCGTTGGCCCACAGAATTTTATACAACAGGTACTGTTAAAAATGGTGTTTTGAAAGGGGACCTTCTTGTAAAAGGATATGGAGATCCTACACTTTCTTCCAAAGATCTGCCTTCTATCGTGGCTCAGATAAAAGCGAAAGGTATTCGTCAGATCAGGGGTAATATTGTGATAGACCGATCGTATTTTTCTGTAGGCAACAAAAATAACTCCGGTTTTGACAAACATACGTACAGCCCTTACAATGCCATGCCTGATGCCATGATGTTCAATGAGCGTATCTCGACTATTTGTGTCGCACCCAATAAAAATTCTGTACGCAAAAAAGAACCGGATGGTTCTTATGTGCTTCAAAATAATTTACAGCGTGTCAATAAACCTTGTAGAGGACGCTACTCCTGGCCAGGGATGAGGGTAGACAACAGTGCTTCTACACCCAAGGTCATACTGCACGGAAAGATCTCTAAAAACTGTGGTAACCGTAACCTTTGCCAAGTGATTACCAAACCTTACAAATCATTTTATTATGCCTTGCGTGCTGACTTAAAAACGGCAGGAGTCTCTGTAGGTGGAGGTATGCGTGTTAACAAAATACCTAAAAATGCGCATAAGATCTTTACGCATTATTCAAGATCTTTAGAAAAAATTGTTTCTCGTACAGCAAAAAAATCGAACAACCTTTACGCAAGACACTTGCTGCTCTATATGGGTGCAAAACTGTATGGTGCACCGGCTACACTTTCTAAAGGCAGACAAGCTGTCAAATATATTTTGCAAAGCAGAGGGGCTTTGCCTAGAGGTACGTTAAGCATTGACAACGGCTGTGGACTTTCGCGAACAGCAAAACTCAACGCTAAGCTTTTGGCAGGTGTTTTGGATGACGGGTATACGCGTTACGGTATGCGATGGATGAAAATACTTTCTATCGCTGGTGTTGACGGCACGATAAAAAGACGTTTTAGAGGTACAATCGTACGTAACCGGGCATGGATGAAGACGGGTACACTCAAGCGTGTTAAAAATATATCGGGTTATGTAAAAAGCAGGAATGGCAGATATTATACGGTAGTTATTCTTGTCAACTCCAAAGCAGGAAACTGGAAAGCATCACGGCTTCAGAACAATGTCATAAAGTGGCTTGTTGGCTATAAGGGCAGAGGTGTTGCACAAATGTCCGGGCCAAAACCAGTGAGCAAGAAAATTCCGAGTACTAAAAGTGTTTCAAATCAAGTAAAAGTTTCAGGGGGAAGTGCGTATTATATTCAAACAGGTTCTTTTAGCAAGGCGCCGACAAAAAGTTATTTGGCAAAGCTTGAAAAGAGAACTCTGAACTACAAAATGGAACATTCTGACAAATATAAAGTGCTTGTGGGACCCTACACAAGCGAAACTGCTGCACGCCGTGACTTACAGACAGTACGCAGAGACATTAATTCCGGTGCCTTTTTGGTGACCAGAGCAAGTACAAAGAGCAAAATAAATTTACTCTACTAGGCATATAGCTTACTTTTTTTTCTTCTTAAATGCCCTTTTATTATTTTCTTATTTATATTATTCTGTCACTGAGATAACGTATGCTTTACGTTACG
>FXBE01000080.1_pt1 | contig 14601 bp, 19 predicted proteins | sample 5335311 | NCBI WGS metagenome assembly FXBE01 (sample SAMEA103928390, study PRJEB20085) | sediment metagenome | biome: marine biome; feature: hydrothermal vent; material: sediment | place: Atlantic Ocean | collected 2013-08-06T02:46:56 | depth 0.05 m | reverse complement strand
GAGTCAAAAGGCATTGGCCGAAAAATACAATGTGACCACTCAAACCATTAAGAACAGTTGCAAAAAAGGATCAATTGAGCTCCTGCTGATTGAGGGTGCGGATCATGATTCTGTGGATAAAATCGAGGCCCATTCGCATCAACTGATTAGCTTTCTGGAAAAGCACACTGTTTGGTAATTTTGAGCGTTTTCTTATAAGGCGCTGTACTCGTATTATTTCGCACTTTTATCCCACCGCCTTACTTTCCACTGCTTCCAATACGGAAAGCATTATTTGATTAATGCTTGAGAAACGTTGGCGGTTAGAAAGCAGATCATTCTTTGATTGTACATACGCCGAACCATCGAGTTCATCGCCACAATTCTCGACTAACGAACTCGCTGACTCTGGCATCGTTTCGAGATGAAACTGCAATGCCACAATCCGATCATTCATTATGAAACCTTGGTTTTCACAGGCTTCACTTGACGCTAAAGCAGCTGCGCCCTGAGGAATATCGAAGGTATCTCCATGCCAGTGGAACACCTCAGCTTGCTCGGGTATGGCCTCTGACAGTATGGTATTGCTGGCTTGCGCTAATCGATTGATATTGAACCAACCAATTTCTCTATGTCTATTTTTATAGACCCTACTGCCTAGCGCATCCGCAATAAGTTGAGCCCCAAGGCATATTCCGAGAACAGTTTTCCCGGATTGAATAGCCTCCTTAATAAACTTCTTTTCCAACCTTAGCCAGGGATAGATGTCCTCTTGATAAATACCCATGGGACCGCCCATAACGATGAGCCAGTCAATATCGTGAAGCAAAGGCAGGGGTTGGTCTACGTATAAATGAGTAGCTGACAGCTGATGTCCTTTTTCCTTCAACACTGGCTCAATGCTACCCAGACCTTCAAATGGTACGTGCTGTAGATAGTGAACTTTCATTTCTTCTCTATGAACTTAGCCTGGAAGGAGGGATACCTGCGTATTAGCCGTTATTCTATTGATGTCAAACTGTACTTCACAATACTCAGAGAACTCATCAATGGGTGTCGGATCATCTGCGCAGCTGCAACCGGCAGTAATACTGGTATAAAAAACCCCAGCTTTTACTCGAATACAGTTTGGAGTCTCTGACGCACTAATAATCATGGCACTGAAATTGTCTCCAATAGCGTAGTCACCTTGAGTCAACCCCTGCTGAAGCGGAAGCTTTTCAGCGTCCAATTGCTCTATTTCATCCTTCAAGATGCTTTTGAATGTGGCGGTCTGCCAAGCACCTAGCGCTTTACTTAGCTTGATCATTGCCTAACCGAATCGTAGGGATTAGCATATATCGTCGCTTAATCATACCTGCAGAGCCTCTAGGTTGGATTAACCACACTATACTGGCTAATCAATCTATATCATTAAAAACAGCATGCCCCACAGTAATTTTCGTATATACTATCGCAAAAAGGTGAGGGATCTATCTGATACTTCAAGCTTTGCCGCTCTCGCCGAAATTAACCATTGATTTGCTCATCCTCTGCTCAGAAGCTCCATTGCGGCCTATCTAATCGAAAACACTTCGCTTATGGGGACTTCTTTTGAGGTATACATATTGATTCTATGTTCATTTTCGGCATGAAGATGACTTCAGGGGTTCATGAAATCGTTGCACCTTAAAATGGCTAAGTAACAAGCCCCTGACCCAACATATACCAGGATATACGCATGAAAAAACTGTTTGTCAGTAGCCTCCCGCAAGATGCGACGGAAGAGTCTGTCCGCACTATGTTCTCTGAATTTGGAACCGTGCGCTCCATCAGCGTCGTCTCGGATATTTTTACTGGCAAATGTAAAGGCTTTGGTTTCGTCGAAATGGAAGGTCATGAAGCACGCGCTGCTCAGTCGGCGCTAGACGGTAAGGATGTCGGTGGTGGTGATAGATCTCTACGCGTTCGCTTTGAAGACCCCAAAGCAAAACAACGCGGACGCAGGCGCCGGTAGCCATAGCCTCAGTCCCACAGACCGAGTATTTTTCAAACTCAACTCCTAGTTGTTGAGGCGGCGGTACAAATCAATCTATCCAACTCAATGGCTACGTCTGGATAGTCACCGCTCCAATATCCTGTATGACCGCCAACACCTAGGCATTTCTCCCGCGAATTTGCAAATGATGAGGCAAGCTTCTTGCCCTCATCACTCCAAGTTATTTTCCATCGATTCTTATCTGTATCCCGATACCAAAGGTCTCGCCCCACGTAGTCGCCGCTGCAATAGAGATTGGACCAGCTCTGTAAGCCTAAAGTATCTGGATCTGGCCCCAATGTTTTATATCCATTTGCTTGTCTTTCGCCAGACCATTCAAATTGTAGCGGGAAACGTCGATTATAGAGTTGTCGTAGTGGACACCCAAAGGTTAGTAAATATATCGGCAACTTATTCTCGTTGGAGAAATACCTAGCCAAAGCTGAATCCTTACTTTTATCATTAGAAAGCACGTTTTCATATTTAAGAAAACGCAGTAACTCAGCGGTAATAACGGTACCCTGACTGTGGGCAACAATAATCAGCCCATCATATCCTTGCTTATCATTAGGGTCTGTCCACTCTGCGATGTGTCGTAATAAAGAAACATAGCGTCGACAGATAGCAGCGCGAGGGTTCGATTCACGTGGCTGAATACGTAGCCAGTTAGCGATATCTAAAGCGATGTCGAGTCCTGCTCGAAAACCCAAGGCCAAAAATTGAAACGGCCCTTTGGAGCCGAACAGTAAAAACACCATTAACATGCCCGAAAACAGAATTATATTTCTTTCATCTGTACCTGGCGCCCAGCAAGTTCGTACCACATCGTTAGAAGACTCCCAACAAGAATACACTCGGTAAAACCATGCAACAGGGATGGCTACCAGTAGTAAAAAACGCAATAATTCCCCCGTTCCGCGCATTTTATTAAATGCGTCTGAAAGTACGTTTCCTACCCAGGATGAAAGACTTCTCTTTTTTGATTCATCACACTTACTAAATACAAAAGCAGGACTAATCATCCAAAGAGAAAAGGCAATACCCACACCTAGAACAGCCAAACCTTCTGCTAGATAAGGAAGTATATTTTGATCAATTAGCTTTTGGAGCGTTTGAAGCTCACCTTCCAACATCACTGTTTCACTCAGCTTTAATACCATCTGCCAAAGAGAAAAGGTTAACAACATAATCACCGTTCCTGGCAATATCAGGCTTAGATCGATCGTCCATACGGAACGTCTTCCCATGACCCGCTGCTCCTTTGGCAAACTTCTGACAGCAAGCCAATTATTCATTGAGGATAAGATTGCTCCGACCAGAAAAATCAGCCAAGCAACAATATTAAGAGCTATCACTAATTTTGTTGCGTTTATGCCTTCTATAAACACAGACTCCATACTTACCTTATCGGAACTTCTCACTAAAAAATACAATAACACCAGCCCCGTCAGAGAGAATGAAATGATCGAGAAAAGAAACGCACCCGTTCGACGTTTATCATAAGCGTGCATAATCGCTAATAATGGAATCGAAAAGAGTAACCAGGTTAAAAACACAAATGTACGAACATCAAGGTCTTTACTTGCTACAAATCCAATGACCAGACCAGAAATTAGACAGATGGTAAAGAATAGTCCAGCCCACCCAAGCGGGAAGGATTTACCAAAGGCATATCCTGATATGAATAAAACCAGTGTGACTAGCGTACCAATTTCCCATATTGAAAGAGCACGAAAGTAGCTATGCATCTGTTCACCTGTAGCGTCAGGATAATAGTAGTGCACTAGAAAAGGGGCTCCACTGACAGCCAGTGACAGTATAGCTAAGCTTGTAATAGGTACTCCGATAACGAGCGCATTTTCAGCATACCAATGCAATTTTTGAGACAACCGCCATGTTCTAATGCTTGCTTCCCACTTCTTGGTATCAGACCACCAATCTTTATGGCAGGATACCTGTGCAATGACACGCTCAATGGTAATGCCACCCACTCGGGAAAAGAAAAATAGAAAAAGATAAAATTCAAAAAATACGGTAAAAAAACCGTTTTTCATACGTGATAAATCGGCCCAATGAGATTCATAAATATCTACTTTGCATTCAAGATCATCATCTTGAGCACATCGGCGACGCCCTTCTAATACCACGGTATCTAAAACAAAATCTCCAGAAGAAGGTTTAAAACCCTGAATCTGTTCGCTCATGGATTTATGCTCAAATTGGTCACAGCTTGATTCGATTGATGTCTCCTGACATGAGTCTGACTGTGCTCTAGACGCTTTCAGATGGCTTTGGGTTGAATTAGAAACAGCCTGACTAACGGTTTCAGAAAGACTCGGCATACGAAACGTGCTTTCATCTTCGTGCAGTTCAACCTTGCTACTCAGTTTGATATTTCGAAGACTAATGAAAATTTCTTTTTCGGTGAAGTTTTCATAATCCACTATCAAACGCTCTCCAAGCAACAGGCCTGCCGCTTTTCTAGCCGTTTCTTTAGCGGCCTGATCAGCCACACCATGAACTGCCAATACCGCAATTTTAGGTGTTTTTTTTGCACTCATCCCTACCCTCCTTGGGACTGCTTTACTTACAGAAGTACCCTAAAGTGTAGCCGAAATATATTTTTTTGCTTTCTTAATGACATCTCTATTAATTCTGGATTGAGTAGATTGAGATTCACGATTTTTACCCAAGGGCATTTCCTTCGGTCACCCGCAAGGCGCTAAGTGCTTGTACTAAAGCATAAGTGCTTGCAAGCAGAGCACTAACAATAGTGATTCTATTACATCACTTAGTAACGCAGCTAATGGGAACTCTGGGCTCAATCCACGAATAAAGAGGCGCCCTTACGGCATCATGAAGAAACTTAATCTGAGAATCCAGTTGCGGCTTCGTCGGTGAACGATTCAGTCTCATAGCGAGCAAACACCATCGATTCTGACCAATAATCATCAGCAAACCCAGCTTTGCGTTTTAAATGAGCTAGAAAAGTTTCGGGTGACGGCAAGGATTCCCAGACACTGGGCAAAAAAGTTGCGCGCCGTGATCCTTCCTGCAGGATCAAACCATCCCGAGAAGGTTTAAGTTGGCTGATCAAATTAGCTTCGCTGGAAACCTGAATCGGTTCTGGCTTCCCTAATACCGAAATACTGATCGATAACCGCTCAAGTTCAGTCGGCATTACTTTATTAAAACGATGATCCGTAAACGCTGCAGCCCAGGCATGTTCTGACACATCAACGCACAGTGGTTGATACGCCTGTAACGCTCCGACACAGCCACGCAACTCAGCCTTTTCTTTTAGCGTAACGAAGCACGCACCTTGCTGTGAGAGTGACTGAGTATACTCGTCTGGGTCAATGGAAAGAAAAACATCTTGCTCAAAGCCCCAAGTAATAGATTTGCGCGCAATACTGAGTAACGTGTTCCGGTCATCAGTGGAATACATAGGCGCCGTACCCTACCACTCTATCCTTAGATCCAGCCGTATCACCCGAATTTCTTACGTCAAGCGTTCGCTCTTTTAGCTTTTTTTTCTTAGCAACTTGCAACAGGCCTTGCACAGGGAGATAGCCACAAGCATTCTCAGGGGTCAGCTTTTCACCATTTAAGGCTTCAATATAAGTGGTTGTAGTCTGATCACGAATCGAAGCATTCTTATAGTCATGGAAATGACTAAGATCGGAACTGATTACGAACAGAGTCTCAGGATCATCCCATAGCAATTCGATCACTGCTGCAACTTGGTCTGCAGATGAGCGGCCGATAACCAAAGGCAACAACTTAAACTGCCCAAGCACTAGCTGGAGAAACGGTAATTGAACCTCCAGGCAATGCTCCTGCGCATGCGGTGATTCATCGGCGATTACACCCGCTAAGTGAGCCAGCGTTGTTGATGTGTTTTTTGCCAGAGGAATCAAGCCAAGTGGCGTTGCAAAAGCATTCATGGTTGACATCGCGATACCTTTAAATGCCACGCGATGACTGGGTCCAATGATAACAACCCGGCTAATCGGCTGCTTTTGATTTAACAGCGTGGCATAAGCTCGGGCTGCAACTTGTCCCGAATAGATATACCCCGCATGCGGAACAATCATCGCTTTAGGTGATATCAGGTCAGTTTTAGCTTCATCCAAATAGTATTTAACCTGAGCTTCTAGCGCTGCGGCATCGCTTGGATAGAACATTCCCGCAACAACCGCAGGACGGGTAGTATTTAGATTCAATGACCAGATACCTTCGACCATTTAGAAGTACCTAAAAAATTATACTAAAATAGTAGGTATAGCAGATAATGTTCCAATCTGTTGATTATTTCTAGCGAAACCCCGGATATTAATGTAGACCTGAATATGATTGAAACATTCCACCCTACCCGATATTGGCATTTACTCGACGATGGCCGGGTGCAATGCGATGTTTGCCCAAGGACTTGTAAGCTGCATGAAGGACAGCGTGGCTTGTGTTTCGTTCGCATGAATCATCAGAATAAAATTGTATTAACCTCCTATGGTCGCTCAAGCGGATTTTGTATCGACCCTATTGAAAAAAAGCCGTTGAATCATTTTTTACCCGGCACCCCAGCGCTCTCTTTTGGTACCGCCGGCTGTAATCTAGCATGCAAATTTTGTCAAAATTGGGACATGAGTAAATCCCGAGAGTTAGATACACTGATGGATGCCGCATCACCTCAATTATTGGCCGCCAAAGCAAAGGAACTCGGGTCTCGGAGTATCGCGTTTACCTACAACGACCCTATCATTTTCATGGAATACGCGATCGATACCGCTATAGCTTGTCACGAACTGAGCATCAAATCAGTGGCCGTCACTGCCGGTTATATCAGCGCTAAACCTCGCCAGGAATTCTTCCAGAACATGGACGCAGCCAACGTCGATTTAAAGGCCTTTAGCGAACGTTTTTACTGGAAAATCACAGGGGGTCACCTGCAACCCATCCTGGAAACACTGCAATTTATCCAGCATGAAACGGACACTTGGTTAGAACTCACCACTCTGCTAATTCCGGGCGAAAACGATTCAAACCAAGAGCTAGAAGAAATGACTCGCTGGGTTGTGGAGAATCTTGGCCCCGAAGTCCCCATGCATTTCAGCGCCTTTCACCCCGACTGGAAAATGAGAGATAAGCCAGCGACACCCACGACCACATTAACCCGTGCTCGAGAAATTGCTATGAAAAACGGCGTACGTTACGCCTACACTGGCAATATCCATGACGAAACGGGCGGCAGTACCTATTGCTATCAGTGCGGCACCCGCTTGATCGGTCGCGATTGGTACGTAATTACCGAATGGAAATTGAATGCTGATGGCACCTGCCCTAGTTGTGGCACGCCTTGTGATGGGATCTTTGAACCTGATCCTGGTCAATGGGGAGCAAAACGGCAACCCATTCGCATCACTTCATCCTAATAATCGATTTTTGGGAAAGATGCTAAATGACATATTTCTAAGGCAGCTGGAAATAAATAACCCACCCATTTTACGAAGAATTTTTGTTTGTATTCGGTCTTGTTGCGTAGGGCGCATAGTAGGCTATGTAACCGAAGAAACGAGATCGAAGACGGACAAAAAGGCAAGTAAGGTGGGTGGGCTATTTATTTCCAGCTGCCTAAGTGTGAATGGTATACAATTTCGTACTCCAGTCTTTTTAACTGAACCTCCCCCAAAATGCGGCTATTTTCGAACCTCAATCATAAAGATATAGTCCATTTTCTTAAGCAACTTGGTCTGCATTACACGCCAGTGAAAACCGATGCCAAAATCCCCGGCTCCTATTGGGGCAAATCAGAAGCGGGCTTAATCGGGAATCGCCTCTTTCTGCGTGGTGATACGCCTGTTCACTCTTTGCTGCACGAGGCTTGCCACTATTTGTGCATGCCAAATGAGCGGCGAACGAACCTCCATACCGATGCAGGAGGCGATTATGATGAAGAAAACGCCGTTTGTTATTTACAGATTGTTCTCGCCGACTTGATCGCGGGTTATAGTAGTGAGGACTGTATGCGGGATATGGATGCCTGGGGGTATACATTTCGGCTAGGCTCTGCCAAACAGTGGTTTAAAGAAGATGCCGACGACGCCCGTTTATGGTTAATTGATCGGAGTCTGCTTGACTCCAAGAGCAATCCAGTTTTGAATCAGTGATCGTCATCAAACCAATATTGACGCTAATTGGTTAGCATTGGCCCAATTAGCAGGGAGAAAACCGTATGAAAAAGAAGCGCAAGTCATTATTTGGAAAGAAACGGTCCGAGACCGAAGTTGAGGCCGCCCCGGCTTCCGCGGTGCATTGCGATGTGAAGAAGGACCATGTGGTAACGATTGATTACACAATCTCAGATGACGCAGGTGCGTTTCTCGATACGACGGAAGGCCACGGTGCTCTGAGCTATATACAGGGCTCTAGTCAAATTTTGCCTTCTTTAGAAGCTGTCTTAGAAGGCCATTTTCCAGGTGACCAAATCGCCGAGCATATCGCTTCAGCAGACGCCTACGGCGCTTACGATCAATCGAAAGTTCAAATGTTTGAAACCCCGCTTTTTGCAGACGAAAAGCCAGGAGAAGGTATGCGTTACGAAATAATGACGCAAGAAGGCTTACGCGCAGTGACGGTACTGAGTAACGAAGGCAATACCATTAAAGCTGATTTGAACCATCCATTAGCCGGCAAGAGTTTTAACTTTGAAGCAACGATTGTCAGTGTCCGGCCTGCTACCGCCAAAGAAGTGAAAAGGAGCCAAGAGGGCGTTCTCACGCACTAAGGCAGCACGCAATAAATAACCCACCGGGATCTTGCGTAGGATTTTTGTTTGCCCTCCAGGCGCAACGTAGGGCGCATAGCACGATTATGTAACCAAAGTTGCAACGCAGAAGGCGAACAAAAAGACAAGTAAGATGGTGGGGTATTTATTGCGTGCTGCCTAATACCCTTGTCGCCACTGAAATGACGACGGGCAAGGCATGAGGACGGAAGTGTGTCATTTCAGCGGCTGCGCGGATTGATCATCGGTACTGTTTGCCCTTATGCTGGATCCAGCCTCCCTCAATGTGCATACGTGGATCGCGGTGGGTCCAGTGCAGCACCCCACCCTGTTTACTCCATTCATAGCGCGCCCTTATTACCACTTCGTCCTGCGCCTTTAAAGGAACCTTCGTTGCTAAATCGATATTGTGCGCCACCAATACTGTATGGCCATTTTCTAGTTTTAGTATAAACTTCTGGTGTCGATCGCCCTTGTTATCATCTCTCAAAGACTTGGAGACCGTTCCAGCGACTTCCAACCATAGTTTTGATTTATGGGTCTCAAATGCCTTCATCAATTGATCTAAACCAAGGCTTAATTGTTGTGAATCAACCGCCTCTGCTGCGGCTTGCGGTAGGTTGGTTTCGTCAGCCGACTTTGACTCCTGAGGCAGCTTAGTTTCGATAAAGGTTTGGTAACCGACGACCGCTACGAATAAAATCAGTGGCAATACTATTTTTTGAATAGACTTCTTCATTTTAATTCCTAATTTAGGGCACAAACGGATGGCCCTAGCCTGTCAAACTTGGAAGCGATAGGATACACGTCTAGTTGAGCAATATCCTAACAAATGAAACCTCAAGCCCCTGATATCCTCTATGCCGAGCCTCGCGCGAAAGTCTCTGATTTCGTCTTTGACGCAGCCGTTGCAGATGTGTTTGCGGATATGATCAACCGGTCCGTACCGGGATATCAGACGATGCTCGGATTATTGGGTGTAATCGCCGCAAAATATACTCAACCAAATACAAATATCTATGACCTAGGCTGCTCTCTAGGAGGTGCCACTTTGATGCTGGAAAAGCATATCCTTGCGCCTGATTGTAAAATTATCGCGGTGGACAATGCCCCGGCTATGATTGAAAAATGCCGCCAAAATCTGTCAAATCATCCGAAAACTACGCCCGTTGATATGGTTTGCGCCGACGTTAACGAATTACCGCTCAATAACGCCTCGTTAGCAGTAATGAACCTCACCTTGCAATTTATTGATACACCACTACGCTTACCCTTACTAAAAAAGATTCATGCGGGACTCATTGCTGGAGGCGCGCTTTTTATTGCTGAAAAAATTCGAATGCCTGGCGATAAGGCACAAACAATCACCACCGATCTGCATCATGCGTTTAAAAAAGCCAATGGCTACAGCGAACTCGAAGTCGCACAAAAACGCACCGCCCTGGAAAATGTTCTTATTCCCGAAACACTGGAAACACATATTGAGCGCCTAGACAAAGCCGGATTTAGCGAGATTTATCCGTGCTTTTCCTGCTTAAGTTTTGCCGCCCTATTGGCTGTCAAGTGATTGATTACAGCCTGCTATTAAAAGCGCTAGAAACAACACCCGCCCGTTCTTGGTTGAAAACCCTTCCCTTAAACCTGGATGCAGCCCTTTCCCCAAAAGCGCACGGGCGACTGCCCACTTGGTTAGAAACCCTGGATGCTCTACCGGTTATCCAGACAGAGTGCATTAAGCTAAACCAATCTCACATTCAGATCGGAGACCCCGGCGAACTTAGCCGCTTGCAACACGCACCACTCGTCAAAGCCCTAAAATCCTTGATCCCTTGGCGGAAAGGTCCCTACGATCTGTTCGGCATCCAAATAGACAGCGAATGGCGTTCTGACTGGAAATGGGAGCGCCTTGAGAAGCATATTCAATCTCTCAACGAACGCCTGGTGCTCGACGTTGGCTGCGGAAGCGGTTACCACTGCTGGCGTATGCTAGGTGCGGGTGCAGCACGCGTTATCGGCATAGACCCCAGCCTGTTATTTGTAGTCCAGTTTCATGCTTTAAAACATTTTGCTCCCAAATTCCCCGTCGATGTTCTACCCATAGCGCTTGAACAGCTGCCCGCCAACCTGCAGGCCTTTGATACAGTATTTTCCATGGGCGTCCTCTACCATCGCCGCTCGCCTATCGATCATTTGCTGCAACTGCGCGACTGCCTACGCCCAGGGGGAGAGCTGGTTTTGGAAACGCTCATCATTGAGGGAGAGTCAACCGAGGTGCTAACCCCCAAGGACCGCTATGCAAAAATGCGCAACGTCTGGTTTATCCCCAGCCTGGCAACACTGGAACGCTGGTTGGAACGATGCGGTTTTCAACACATCAAATACATTGATGTGACCACCACAAGCATTGAAGAACAAAGACAAACGGAATGGAGCGCAGACGCTTCTCTAAGCGAATTCCTTGATTCTGATAACCGCAATCTAACCATAGAAGGCTATCCGGCTCCGCTCAGAGCAACCATCATTGCCGAGCGTAGCCGAGGGAATTAGGAACGAATACTAAAACCTGAAAATGACGATGTCAGTGTCATCTCTTGTGTTTCCACGTGTTCAACGTGAGCAAAACGCGGACCTTCGTGGAGCCATTTTCCCAGTGCACTGATCGCAGAAGACTGGCCGCAAGCGATAATTTCGACGCGGCCATCTTCAAGATTCTTTGCATACCCGCTAAGTTTAAGCCGACGCGCTTGCTCAAGTGTAGATTGGCGAAAAAAGACACCTTGAACCCGCCCACTTACAAGAAAAACCCGACAGCTCAACTCACTTAAATTCCTGAAGATAGGTTTCTAGCTGCTTTTGGGTTAGCGGACCCAGATGCGCCTTAACCTGCTGTCCATCAGGGGAGATAAGAAAGCTCGTTGGCAACCCTACCAATCGACCAAAAGGTGTATGGCGAGAAGGGGCCATCGGCAGAATGGGGTAGTCAATCATTTGCTCATCGACAAACTCTGAGAGTGCTTCGATGGAGATCTTTTCCGAAGCCACACCCAGCACTACGGCATCTTTGTCCTGATGCTCCTCATGAAAAATCGCCAGCACCGGTAATTCTTCGCGGCAAGGTGGGCACCATGTGGCCCAGTAGTTGAGTACAATCATTTTTCCTGCATAGTCGCTCAGTTTGTGCTCTTTTCCAGCCAGATCTTTTGCCGAGAACTCAGGAACAGCAGCATTCGCAGAGAACACCAGAATCAGTAGCAGATAGGCGCGCAACAACACCCAGGTTTTAAACCTCATTGCTGTCCCCTTTGTATTTCCACTGCCTTACGCCTTGCGACCAACGCTTGTTGCTTGGCTCGCTGGGCAACTTTACCGGCTAATTCGTAGCGCCCTTCGTCTAAAAATCGATTAGCATCATCAACCAGTATGCTGGCTTCCTTGAATTCTTCAATCGCTAAGTTTTCCGCCCCTGCCGTTCTGGCAGCCTGAAGTGCCTGGCGTGCATCGCTCATTTGTTGCGCGGGGAATGAAACGCACCCTACGGATGTTACAAGTAATATGGAAACAATGAGTATTCGCAAACGCATTAAATACCTGATCTTTATAGTAAGCAGTTGGAATGCAAGCTAGCATCCCTTAAGATCGCGAGCAAGCATCGCGAATCCGATGTTGTTTGCGTCACATGATTTTACAAATCTGGATTGAAGCCATAAGGGTCATTGGTGGGTGAGAGCGCCCGCAATGCTTGTTGGAGTAAAGAAGAAAAAACTTCTCATCCTTCGTGGTGATATAGCTATTCTCATGCATCGATTTAATAATGAATCTAATCCCAATTACATCTCTAAACCTTGGAGCCCTTAATGAGTGAGAAAAAAATGGTTACGATTTTCCACAATCCGCGCTGCAGTAAATCCCGTCAAACCCTTGGACTACTCCAAGAACAAGGCATCGAACCAGAAATAATTGAATACCTGAAAACCCCACCCACGCAAAAAGGGCTCGACGAAATCCTAACAAAGCTAGGCAAAGAACCTCGTGAGATCATGCGCACTGGGGAAAATGAATATAAAGAATTAGGACTGAAAGATGCGGATCTGAGCCGCAAGGAACTCATCAAAATCATGGTTGAACACCCCAAATTGATTGAGCGTCCGATAGTCCTCAAAGACGGCAAAGCCGCACTCGGTCGACCACCTGAAGATGTATTGAAGATTATCTGACAAATTTTAACTTAATAGGGATAGTTATCAATTAAACACAATGAATGATCTTAATACGGAAGCCACTGTGGTTAGAACGGCAACATGCTGCTGTGGGCAAGCCTCGATTGAGGTTGAAGGCGAGCCAAAAATCCATTTGGTTTGCCACTGCGACAACTGCAAGAAAAGGACTGGCAGTGCATTCGGTATCTCTGCTTACTTTGTCGATACACAGGTAAAAAGAAAAATGGGGAAAACGGAAATCTACGAAATCAACACAGCCACTACACAACAACAAAGGCATTTTTGTAAATATTGCGGCACCACGCTGTATTGGAAAATTTTTCGCTTCTCCAAAATACCGGGCATTGCCGAAATGACAGGTGTTGCTGGCGGTTGCTTTACCGATGATCCATTACCCGAGCCAACTATAACCGTATCCAATGAACAAAAGTGCGCTTGGCTCGAATTACCAACACTGCAAATCGTCGATCCCTAGTGCAATGGCAATAGATAAAGAATGGCATTAGATTATAAGAAGTTTGCGAACTACAATCTGAACACTTTATAAACCAAGATTAATTTATGAAAGAAGTTCTTGTCCTCTACTACAGCCGACACGGTAATACCGCTGCTATGGCAAATAAAATAGCTCGCGGGGTCGAAGAAATCACCGATGTTAGCGCCTGCCTGCGAACCGTGTCCCCGGTTTCAACAACCTGCGAAGCTAGCGACGATGACATTCCAAAATCCGGGCCTCCTTATGCAGAGCTGGAAGATCTAGCCCGGTGTGACGGTTTGATCCTCGGTAGTCCGACGCGCTTTGGTAATATGGCCGCACCGTTAAAATACTTTCTCGACCAAACCAGTACGCTATGGTTATCCGGGGCACTAAGCGGTAAACCCGCCAGCGTTTTCACCTCCACATCAAGCCTACACGGAGGACAGGAAACTACGCTATTATCAATGATGCTTCCGCTATTGCACCATGGAATGCTTATCAGTGGTCTGCCCTATTCCGAGCCTGAGTTATTAAAAACCAGCACCGGCGGAACGCCCTATGGTGCGAGTCACCTCGCGGGTACCGATAGTAGCTTGGAGCTTAGCGAGGATGAAGTTCAACTTTGTAAAGCACTGGGGCGGCGCGTTGCCAATCTCGCGAATAAACTATGATGCAGGCTAATCCAAAACATGCCTACATACTGGCGCTAACCGGCTATTTCGGTTTATTTTTTCTATTACTGGCTTGGATCACCTGGATAAGACCACCAGAATCCATACCTCGCTCTATAGCGCTTTTGTTTATCGTGGGACCGTTGATGTTCCCGCTACGGGGGCTATTGAACGGCAAGGTTTATACCTTTGATTGGGCACACTTCTTAGCCTTGCTTTATTTTACTCTCGGTGTCGGCAATGTAGTGGAACCCGCAACCCGAATACTGGGTATCGCTGAAATTATATTCAGCGTAATGTGGTTTCTAGGCAGTGTCTTTTTTGTGCGTTGGCAACCGCGGTAGCACCACATATACTTCGCGCGGCCACGGATGCGGAGTTCTAGCGGCTGATTTTTACCAATAGCCGCGTTGCTGAAACAGTTGCGTAGCCCGCTATGCGCCCGTTTCAGCCCT
>FXBE01000079.1_pt1 | contig 14637 bp, 16 predicted proteins | sample 5335311 | NCBI WGS metagenome assembly FXBE01 (sample SAMEA103928390, study PRJEB20085) | sediment metagenome | biome: marine biome; feature: hydrothermal vent; material: sediment | place: Atlantic Ocean | collected 2013-08-06T02:46:56 | depth 0.05 m | reverse complement strand
TTAATAAATCCTATGAGACGGGCAAGAAAATGACTCAGGAAGAAAAAGATAATTTGAAAATAATTCATGATGACTACTTGGGGCATTGGAATTATAAGGCCGTACCTTGTTATCTGTAGATGTAAGAGTTATTTAATTACCATTCCTAAGCTACTTTTATCATAGGTTGATGGGTGTGAATGATTAAATCGGCTTCATTTTTATGCAGGCCATATTCACGAATCAAGTCATCGTGAGATGCCCCCTTACGGGCTGATTCAATAGCTTCATAATAGACACTGGAATCTTCTCCATAAAGCTTGCGGAGATCAAAATCCTTGCGCAGGTTAATCAGTTCTTGGGTGATTACTCTGTTATCGGTAAGTAACTGATTGATTAGTTCGTTCAGTTCATAAATTTCATGTCGGGTGCTTAAGGTTCGTTGGTAGCCTGCATTCCATTGGTAAAGGAAGATCCCCATAATACCCTGTCCGCTGAGTAAAATTAAGGTAATAATTGCATAAAAAATACTCTCCATCTTTTACTCCCATTCTCTATTTTTACTTCTTAGGTTCCGTAAGCTTACTGCAATTCTTCTTCAATTTTTGCGCGAATACGTGCCAATGCCTGACCATGAATTTGGCTGACACGAGATTCACTAACGTCCAATACGGCACCTATTTCTTTAAGGTTCATTTCGTCATCGTAATACATCGACATCATGAGTCGCTCTCTTTCAGGCAGTTGATCAATTGATTGTATAATTAGATCTCGCAGATTATCGTTTTGTAACTCTTGTTGGGGCTCTAGTTCTGTGGAAGAAATATTTAAAGAAGGATTGCCATCATCATCCGTGATTTCATCCGTGCTCAATAATTGTGCGCCGGCCGAATCGCGAGAGACTTTATGGTATTGCTCGAGCGATAGATCCATTTCAGATGCAATTTCACGATCTGTGGCCTTTTTCTGAGTGCGAGATTCAACTCTACGAATGGCTTGTGCCGTTTCTCGAATATTTTTACTAACGGAGCGGGGCGTCCAATCTGATGTACGTACCTCATCAAGTATGGATCCGCGGATACGAATACCCGCATAGGTTTCAAACTTGGCACCCTTGGTAGCATCGAAAGATTTAACGGCGGCCAGCAGCCCGATCATTCCTGCTTGGATGAGGTCATCGATCTGTACGCTGTCCGGTAATCTTGCCTTTAAATGCAGCGCAATCTTCTTTACCAATGGGGCATGTTCAAGCAACAAATCGTCGTTGACACTCATCTGGAAAGGGTTAGGTTGTTCTTGTAACCCGCCCATTGTGTAGGTTGGAGAGCTCATGCGGGAGTGGGCTGGGACACCAGCTGGTCGAAGAATAAGTTCATACCGCCTTCAGCATATTCGGGGGTATGCCAACTATCGATCTCTTTTGCAAGACGCTGATAACTGTGTACTGTCTTGCTTTGCGGGAACGCATCTATGAGCAATTTCTGTAATTGGCCGGCGCGACGCAGATATTTATCCTGATGTATTGCACCAAGATAATTGATTGATACATTGAGAAAACGATCCGATGCCAATAGTAAACGCTGGTAAACCTCAAATCCCTCATTGTCGTTATCCACCATGTTCGCCAATACGTGGAAACGGTGTACATTACGCTCTTGGCTAAGCACTTTTATAAGGCTATAGCCGTCAGTCAATGAAGCAGGTTCATCACAGACGACGACAAACACCTCATTGGCAGCCTGGCAAAAACTCATAACGCTGTCATTGATGCCAGCGGCCGTATCGATGATAAGAGTGTCAAAACACTTCTCCATACTATTGAAAGCATTGATCAGCCCCGCGTGTTCCTGCGGAGAGAGTTCACTCATTTTTTGTATGCCAGAGGCGGCCGGAATAATCGATACACCAGCGGGGCCATCAATCATAATGTCATCGAGAGATTGTTCTCCCCTCAGCACATGGGAAATATTATATTTAGGGTGCAAATCTAACAAAACATCGATATTAGCCAGCCCTAAATCCGCATCCATCAACAAAACGGATTGCCCTTGAGAGGAGAGTGCCGCGGCGAGGTTCATTGCGACCGTGGTTTTTCCGACGCCGCCTTTGCCACTACTGACAGCGATAACCTGTATGGGTTTTTGTGGTTTGGAGTACATAGCTATGATGTTACCGGGCATGATTAGAAGGGTATTTTGTTGTATCGCCCATTGGGTTTATGGCCGTAGAGTCAGAGGCTTGCGGGTTTGCGCGAACCATTTCTACAGCTTTGGCCACGAGCTGCTGCGGTTTTGCTGCGTATAAGTGCGAAGAAATCTTTTGCCCGTCACTCCAGTAAGCAATGGGTAGTTTATGTTCGATTGCAGCAGATAATGCACCACCTAGATTTACGGCATCATCGACTTTTGTAATGATTCCAGCTTCGATCAATCCTGAGTCGGTTAGCGTTTTTACTGTATGGCTAAGCGTTGCGGCTTGCATGGATGCCGGCATGACCAAGTAGTGTTTTACGCCCTCTACTTGGGTGAGCATTGTCGGCAGGGCTTGCGGATTGCGCAAATCATTTTGCGTAAGACTGCCACTGTCGACGAGCACCAGCTTCTTATCTCCGACGGCGCTGAGTATCTGGTCGATCTCAATTTGATCTCTGGCCTTGAGTACAGGAATGCCAAGCAAACGACCATAAGCCATGAGCTGTTCTTGAGCGCCCAGACGGTAAGTGTCTGTGCTCACCATAATAATTTCTTTCGAATGATGTCTCTGGATAAATTGGCTAGCCAGTTTGGCGAGCGTGGTTGTTTTACCTGCGCCAGCGGGTCCGATTAGAACGACGATACCGCCTTTGCTGAGAATATCGTCATCACTTGTGCGAATCTGACGGGTCAGTAGCGCAAGTGCATCGCGCGTGGCTACATGTTGAGTCAATGCTTCTACGTCGTGCAGCGTATTAACTAATGCACCCGAGAGAGTATTACTTAATCCCAGTCGCTGGAATTGGCTTAGTAAGTTGTCTTTTATCGGGCTCTGATGGGCCGATGGTCCAGCATGGTTGTGCGTTAATTGGCTTTCCATTAAACCGCGTAGCTTGTCGATTTCTGCGCGCATGGTACTAATGACTTCTTGTTGGCTGGTATCGTGAGTGTTGCTTTCTGTAATGCGTCTGACATCAAATAGATCAATGGGCAAAGCAGAGGAGGTACTATTTGGGTTATGTGCACCCTCTATCGTACTCTCAGCCTTTTTTGTCTTCTTCTTGTTGTTGCGTGCTTGAATTTCATCTTTTATTTTTTCGGCAAACGAACTACTTTTTTTCTCGATTCGTTTGTTTTCGGAAGGTGTGCTTTCAAGCAGACGAGTGGCGTTTTTAGTATTAATTTCTCCTTGCTCGCTAAGCTCTTCGTCAAAATCTTCAGCCGCAAGAATTTCCACCCCATTATCCATGCTGCGATTACTGATTATAATCGCCTCTTCTCCAAGTTCTTCGCGAACCATGTTGAGTGCTTTGCGGGTGTCAGACGCAAAAAAACGTTTAATGTTCATTACTTTGTTCCGATGTTATTTTCAAGCTGTTTGGCTTCGGCAAGTTGGGCTAGGTTAGCCTCAAGCGTTGCAACATCGACCAGCTCTCCATCAACTAGGACTTCAACGCCACCTTTCACCTTCGTTACGCTAAGAATGCGTGCATTCGGATGCATAGTGTTCTGAACTTTTTCCATGGCTACGTGAGATTTAACCGCAAAAAATTTTCTGACTGTCATGATTCCCTTCCTTTTTTAGTCCAAGCGATACATTCCTTATGCCGCGCTTTCGATGCCCCCGGAGGCCAGTGAATTACCAACACTACTAACAACCTTGAGCTGTTTACTCTCTGAAATTTCGTTGTAAGCTAATACTTGTAGTCTTGGCACTCCTTGTTTCACCATTTTTGCAAGCCAGGGCCGCAGTTGTGGTGCCGTGAGTAAGACGGCAGGCTGACCATTAATCTCTTGCCGTTGTGCCGCTTCCACCAGCGACTGAACAAGCCGAGCAGCGAGGTTAGGCTCAACGACCAAACCGTTTCCATTACTGTTCTGTAATGAGTTAAGCAATAACTGTTCCAGTTCTGCGTCTAATGTGATAACGGGGAGCTCGTCATCCAAGCCATTGATTTGTTGGGTGATCATCCTACGCAGAGCCACGCGCACAGCAGCCGTAAGCGTGTCGGCATCTTGACTGTCGACCGCTATTTCCGCCAAGGTTTCGGCGATGCTGCGCATATCTTTGACTGGGATACCTTCACGTAACAGGTTTTGCAATACACGCACCACCGTGGCCATCGGAAGTGTTTTAGGAACGAGGTCTTCGGCCAGTTTTGGCGCACGCTTAGCGAGACCATCGAGTAATTGCTGTGTTTCTTCATGACCCAATAAATCACTGGCATGATCGAGTAATATTTTGTTCAGATGGGTGGCAATTACCGTACTCGCGTCGACCACGGTATATCCAGATATCTGCGCATGATCGCGTTGTGCGGGCTCAATCCACACAGCCTCCATACCAAAAGCTGGATCTTGGGTAGCGATGCCTTTGATATTGTTTTGTACACTGCCTGGATTAATCGCCATTTCATGATCGACATGCACCTCACCATCACCCGCCGGTACACCCGAAACCGTGATGCGGTATTGACCTGGCGCAAGGTCGAGGTTATCGCGAATATGCACAGATTGGATCAGAAATCCTAGGCTTTCAGAAAGTTTACGGCGCACGCCTTTGATACGCGTGAGAATACTGCCATCTTGGGTGGCATCCACTAGCGGTATCAGTTTGTAGCCCACTTCCAAACCGATGATGTCGACGCCTTTTACGTCATCCCAACTTAAATCCTTTTGCTCGGGAGCTTCATCTTCCTGAGCGGATATTTCTTCGCTATCGGTATTTGGTGGAGGCTTTTTGGTAATCCACCAAACACCGGTGCCACAAGCTGCTGCTATGGATAAAAATACTAAGTTTGGCATACCGGGAATTAATCCAAGCATCCCCAAAATACCTCCGGTAACAATCAACGCGCGAGGATCCTGGAACATTTGCTCCATGATTTGTTCACCCATATCTTGAGATTTTGAAACCCGGGTAACAATGATAGCTGCAGCAGTTGAGAGTAATAGGGATGGTAGTTGTGCAACTAGGCCGTCACCGATCGTTAACAAGGTGTAGTTGTGTACCGCAACGCTAAAGGACAAATCGTGTTGCCCAACGCCAATGGCCAATCCACCGATCACATTAATAAATAAGATCAGGATGCCGGCGATTGCGTCACCACGAACGAACTTGCTAGAACCATCCATAGAGCCATAAAAATCGGCTTCCTGAGAAATTTCTTGGCGCCGCGTGCGGGCCTCCTCTTGAGTTATGAGTCCGGAATTAAGGTCGGCATCCACCGCCATTTGTTTGCCTGGCATCGCATCTAGCGTAAAGCGTGCGCTTACTTCGGAAACTCGCCCGGCACCTTTTGTAACCACGATAAAATTAATAATCACGAGAATTGAAAAAACTACTAAACCAACTGCGTAGTTTCCACCCACCACAAAGTCTCCAAACGCCTCGATAACTTCACCAGCGGCAGCTGTCCCCGTATGGCCTTCGAGTAGTACGACTCGGGTGGAGGCGATATTCAAAGCCAAGCGCATAATGGTTGCGGCTAATAAAATTGTTGGAAAGGCGGTAAAGTCCAGTGGACGCAATGCGTAGATCGTTGCCAGTAAAACAATAAGCGAGAGTGCGATATTAAAGGTAAAGAAGACATCTAGCGCGAACGAGGGCAGGGGAAGTACCATCATGGCGAGTACAACAATCACCAACAACGGGGCCATTAGACCGTTGCGCATCATCTCTTTAATTAACTGTAATGGCGTTCCCGTATTCATTGTGTATTCCTTTATTCTTAACGTTCAAAATGATGATTTTTCTGTATCAAATCCTGAAACTCTTCCGGTATTTCAAGATCGATTGGCACTTCTGGAGTTCGTTTACTGTTACTACTCATTTGTTTAAGTTGCATTACATAAGCAAGTATTTTTGCGACGGCTAGATACAAGCCGGTAGGAATGAGTTGGCCTATTTCGGTTGAGTAGTACAGCGCACGTGCTAAAGGAGGTGCGGTAAATATCGGCACATCATGAGCCGATGCGACTTCACGTATTCGGAAAGAAACTAAGTCCATACCCTTGGCCACTATCCTGGGAGCGGATTCTTTGCCATCTTCGTAGCGTAAGGCGATGGCATAGTGAGTCGGGTTGACAATGATGACCTGGGCATCAGGTACGTCTTGCAGCATGCGTTGTTGCGCCATTTCGCGCTGCACGGAACGTATTTTATTTTTGACTTCTGGATTGCCGTTGCTTTCTTTTTGTTCGTCTTGAATTTCCTTGAGTGTCATACGTAGTTTTTTGCTGTGGCTCCATAGCTGATAAGGAACATCAATGCCCGCAACTAAGATTAAGGTCGCCGATAATGCAATGAAATGCCATAAAATCAAAGCAGAACCATGTTCTATTCCCTGCGCTAAAGGTTCGACGCCAAGTCCTAAAAATTCAAATTTAAATGTTGACAACAGGCTTAGAGCAACCGCGCCTAGCAAAACAAATTTTGCCAGTGACTTAAGTAATTCAACCAAGCTATTTAGCCCAAACATTCGTTTGAAACCGGAGAGTGGATTAAGTTTTCCAAAGCTAGGTGCCAATGCCTTGGTGCTAAATGACCAGCCACCCATTGCCAATGGACCGATAAATACGGTCACAATGGTTAAGAACAAAAAGGGTGCGATCGACTTGAGTGCCATTAATATGTTTTCGTTAAACTGCGTCAGCATGAAATTTTTATCAAACAGTTGCTCGCGCCCTAGTTGTAAGTCATGGTGAAATATGTCGAGTAAATCGTTGATCATGTATTTCCCCATGAACATTAAGCCCAATGCCGCAAACAGGAGCATGATTGTGGTATTAAGTTCGCGCGATCGAGGAACCTGGCCTTTGTTCCGTGCGTCTTGTAATTTTTTGGGTGTCGGTTGTTCCGTGCGCTCCTGGCCGCTGCTAGATTCAGCCACTTTATCCTCCTTCCAGGATGGTAGTCAGTGTTGCAAAGGCATCCTGCAACATACTGTTAAAGACCGTTAGTAGCGTGGGCAATGAAAAAAGCAGGATGATATATCCCGCCATCATGGTCATGGGGAAACCGATTGAAAAGATATTGAGTTGGGGCGCTGCCCGCGTCATGATGCCCATTACCAGGTTGACGGTGAGCAGTGAAATAATAGCGGGTAGAGCGATGCTGGCCGCTGCGCTGAACATGATTTTTGCCCATTGCAATAACGTCCAGAGAGCTTCCGTGCTTACACCTTCCGAGCCAATGGGCAGGATCTCGAAACTTGTCACCATCATTTTAATAAGTGACAAGTGCCCATCCATGGATAGAAACAAAAGGCTGGCGGTAATCACCAGAAATTGACTCACGACCGGAACTTGAACGCCATTGATCGGATCAGAGGCCAACGCAAAACCAAGCCCCATGCTCATGGCGATATTTTCACCCGCAAGCGTCACTGCTGCGAACACCAGCATAAGAATAAAACCCATAATGAGTCCTATCAGAATCTGTTGCGCTGTTACGTAGACGCCCGCAGCTGACCAAGGATCAATAATAGGAATATCCTGCTGCATTGGCAGTATAGCGAGGGTAATGAGTAATGCGGCTACAATACGAATCCTTCGCGGAATTTGCTTACCACCGATCACAGGTGCGATTGAGAACATGGATGCCACGCGAATCAGAGGCCAGAAGAAACTACCGATCCAGGCCGTTATTTCTGCACTGCTTAAAATCAAGGGCTGCATTGGTCAACAGGGCCTAGCCGATTAACTGTGGAATATCTCGGTACAGCTGCAGGCTATACGTGATCAATAGAGAAAGTACCCAGTGTCCGAGTAAAAAAGCGGTAACCACCAGTCCCAGTAGTTTTGGAATAAAGCTAAGTGTCATCTCGTTAATTTGTGTTGCTGCCTGAAACATTCCGACAATAAGGCCGACTGCCAGTGCCGTTCCAAGAAATGGAGCGGATGCCATCACCGTGATCATGAGCGCTCCTTGTGTGATTGTGATGATGCTTTCCGGTGTCATTTGTGGATCCCATGTTTGTTGTTGATAGGCTATCAGGTGGTTAGGGGAACCAGGCCGAACCCCAGACGCCTAAACCGCCTAAATCATGTTGGAAAAAAACTACTCGCCAGCGTACCCATTACCAGCGCCCATCCATCAATCATGACAAACAGCATGAGCTTGAAAGGCAAGGAAATGATGAGCGGGGAGAGCATCATCATACCCATTGCCATCAATACACTGGCAACGACTAAATCAATAATTAAAAAAGGGATGAACAGTAAAAAACCTATTTGAAAAGCGGTCTTTAGTTCGCTGGTTATAAAAGCTGGCATTAAAATAAAAAAGGGAACCGCCTCTGCAGATTCAATTTCATCAACACCGGACAGGTTTAAAAATAAGGCTAGGTCACTTTCTCTGGTTTGTTGGGACATAAAATCACGTAGCGGCTGAGCGCCTTTGGACAGCGCCTCAGAGCCAGATATTTTTTCTTCCATATACGGTGAAATTGCCTGGTCATAAATAGGAGAAAAAACCGGCTGCATTATAAATAGCGTCAAGAACAGCGCAAGACCAATGAGGATCTGGTTTGAAGGGGTTTGCTGTGTTCCCATGGCGGTACGCAGGATCGCCAGAACGATAACGATGCGGGTGAACGAAGTCATCATTAATAAAAGCGTGGGTAACAACGTCAACGTTGTCATTAAAATCAGGGCTTGGAGACTCAATGAATAGGTCTCGGTTCCGTTTGGGCCTGGTTCAACGGTAACCGCAGTAATCCCAGCTGCTGCCCATGTACTGTTTAAGGGTAAAACCAGCAAGCCAAATAGACTGATCCAAAGGAATCTATGCCTCATGCTTGTTCCCGCTGTTGTTTCAAATGATTTTCAAAACTCACGCTGTTTTTTTCGTTTAATCCCATTGAATGGAGCTTGTTGATTTTTCCCGCAGTGATCCCCAGTAATAGTTTCTCCTTGCCGGCCTGAACGATGACCAACTTTTCACGTGAACCCAGCGATAAAGACTCGAGTATTTTTAGTTCACTCGTCGTTGAATGAGAAAATCCACCGAGTCCAAATCGGCGTACTAACCAGGCGAGCGCGGAGAACAGTGCAAGAATAGCGATAAGACCCAGAACCAGTTTAATCAAATAGGCCGGGCTGGAAGGCAGTGCTGACAGTGTTTTAAGCTGTTCATTCGCATAGCTGTGAGGGCTGAAAGCAGCACAGGTGATTCCAATGGTTAAGGCGTGTAGTTTCATATTATTATGAAAGTCTTATTTAAGTTTCTTTACGCGTTCCATTGGGCTGACAACATCCGTCAAACGGATACCAAATTTGTCTTCAACGACTACGGCTTCTCCGCGGGCAACGAGTGTACCGTTGACCAGTACGTCCATGGGCTCATCGGCCATTTTGGGTAGTTCAACCACTGAGCCACTTTTGAGCTTGAGTAAGTCACGAATGCTGATGCGCGTACGACCTAGCTCCATTGATAGGGTTACGGGGATATCGAGGACGATGTCGATATTTTGCATACCTCCCTCATCAGAGGATTGCTCATTTCCCGCAGATAAGTCGGGTGATGGTTGGGGTGCTTCCGAGTTTATGGGGCTGTCTTCGGTATTGGTTTCAGTCGTTTCGCTCATTGGTTATGGCCTGGTTGAATCGGTTAGTGCCGCTGTTCGTTTGCGGAATCAATCAACTGCGCTGAGATCATGCCGTTAGACGTTCCAAAAGCGGCTTCAAACAACGGAATTCCTTCGGCATAAAATTGTGCATTTTGGGTCTGTCCAAGCGGAATAAAATCTCCAATTTTTAGGGCGACCAACTCGCTGAGCGTGATATCGGTTTCCGCAATAATGCCCTGAATTTCAATGGGCGATTCAAATACTCTCTCTGAGAATTCGCTCGACCAAGCGGCATCATTCTCTCGGGGTTTGTCTACGGTTGCGGTAAGATACGGCCGCATTGGGTCTAGCGAAGGATATGGAATGGCAAGATGAAATTCTCCACTACCTAATGTAAGAGAGATTTTAAATTTGCTTGCGATAACCACTTCCGACGGATTTGCAGAACTGGTTATCTGAGTATTTACTTCTTGCCGGACAAAAGTGGGTTCAATTGCATAGACCGTTGACCAAGCTTTGACGAGCGCTTTGAAGGCACGCTCGATGCTACGCTCCACGATGCGTTTTTCGGTGGGCGTAAACGGACGGCCCGTGCCGGGCGGGGTGCTGTTACCCTGACCATTTCCGCCGAAAAAGCTATCCACTAGCGTAAATACTAAATTGGAGTCGAAGCACATCAAAGAGGTTCCAGGGAGAGGATTTATTTTTATCCTGTTGATACTCACTCCTTCTGAAAGACTGTGTGCATATTCCTGAAACTTATGAGTGGCAAAACCTTCTATTGTCACATCGACAGGTTGATGAAGCTGCGCAGACAGTTCTTCAGAGAAATAGCGAGCGAAACGATCATTCACGACTTCTAGCAGAGGTAAATGCGTTTTTAACTTATGTGTAGGATGAGAAAAATCATAAGCAAATATTGTTTCTGATGATTTCCTCGGAGCCGAGTTTTCTATCTTTACATTGCCATCGCTTACGCCTTTTAACAGCGTATCCATCTCATCTTTAGATAGAATTTCTTCCTCGGAGGAAGCTCCTGGTTCTGCTGCGCTGCCTTCATCGGAGGCCGTTTTCTTTTCAACGGTTTCTCCTTCAGCGCCAGCCTCTACCTTAGACTCAGACTTATCCTCAGAAGCCGTCTCTTTTTCCGAAGATTCGTCTTGCTCCGGCTTGTCTTGTGAGTCAGCCATTCTTATTGAGTCACGAACTTAGTAAAGAAGACCTCTTCAATACCGAACTCACCAAAGCGTTCTTGGAGTACAGCCTGAATGGTCTCAAGCGTTTTAACTCTTAACGCATCTTTACCTTCTTTGGTTTCCATATCTTGAGGGTTTTGGGAGCCGAATAGCATCAATAATTTGTCGCGAATAACCGGCATATGCTGATTCATCGCGACTATGGCATCTTCATTGGTGGTGGCGACTTTTATACTAAGAACCATGGCGTTAGGACGAGCTTTTCTACCAAAGCTCACCATAAAATCTGGCTCTAGGGGAATGTATTGCATGTCCTCAAAGCGGTTAACCTCCTTAATAATGATCTCTGCAGGCTTCTCTTTTAGGGCCCCGGTCAAATATAAGGATGCGCCTACCGAGATACCGATAATGACTACCGCACCAACACCTATCATGATCTTTTTATTCATCGTCCTTCCTTGGAGAGTCTTTAGATTACCGTTCAATATGCAATCTACATGCCATCTGACCTTTATGCCGTTGGTCAAATAAAAGCTGAAGATTAGCGCTTAACTCTTCATGAGGTTGCCAAGGATTTGGCATATCTTCCGGGTTAGTCTCTCTCAAGGCTGGGGTGTGTCAACATTCTGACGAGGGTTTGCTACTTTCCTTGATTCCATAAAAGTAACTTGTAGTCAATGATTGCGTATCGGGTCGTTCGCCGTAATACCATTATATAATGAAGGGCAAATAGAGTGAGCAATGGGAAGTTTTTAGGGCGCTATCTGACAGTTTTTACTAGATTCTGTGGGCTTTCAGGCCAAATAATTGTGTGAACAAGTTAATAAACAACTGTCATCATTGAATAAAACCTGCGAAACTTACGCCCCAAATTACCCGTGGAAAGCCTTATTTTAATTATAACTTATACTTAGGCCATCTCTCTGAGAGCTATTCCACCATTAGAAGGCACTAAACAACTGATATACAGAGGATTGCCAAGCAATGCAGGTAAACTATGCCCAGGTCGACCAAAAGCAGTTGGCCAAAGACATTGATAAAATAAAGGAAACGATCGGAAAGCCAACGATTGAGGATTTCCATCACTTAAAAAAAGTAGAGCGTTGGGGCCGGTTATTCGCCGTTTTGGGTTATTCTATGGCTTGGATCTTCCCCTTGAATATACTCGGGGCATTTCTTATAAGTCTTGGCAATGTTAGCCGCTGGGCGAATGTTGCACATCCCGTTCTCCACGGCGCCTATGACAAGGTACCCGGCATTCCCAAACACTATACGCGCAAAGGATTCGCCAGAGGCTGGCGGCGCATTATTGACTGGATGGACTGGATTTACCCAGCTGCTTGGGACCTCGAACACAATAAAATGCACCACTACAACCTGGGTGAGGCCTCTGACCCGGATAATATCGAACTCAATATGCAGTGGTTACGTAACTCTAATATTCCTATGTGGCTGCGCTATGTCATTATTATTGTGTTCGCCGGCGTATGGAAGCTTGCCTATTACGCGCCCAATACCTTAAACATGCTGACCAATACTGAAAGGCGTCGTGAAGGTGAGGCCGAGCGCGACACCTTTCTCCGGATTGATGCCTGGAATCCGTTTGAAGAGGATGGATTCCGTTTATGGACTCACTGCCTCCTTCCCTACATTGGATTTCGCTTTGTACTATTACCATTTTTGTTTTTCCCTCTGGGTATGGATGCGGTGCTTAACGTCTTTTTAGCCTCGTTACTCGCCGAATTTATGGCCAACTTGCATTCGTTTTTAGTGATTATTCCCAACCATGCGGCAGACGATATTTATCGTTTTGAAGAACCCGGAAAAAGCCGTGGTGAATTCTATTTACGCCAGATCATTGGTACCGTGAATTACAATACCGGGTCAAATAAGATTGACTTCCTACATGGCTGGCTGAATTACCAGGTTGAGCATCACTTGTTTCCCGCAATACCCCTAAACCATTATCAAGAGATGCAGCCTGTGGTGAAAGAAATCTGTTCACGCTATAAGCTGCCATACCGCCAAGAATCGGTATTCAAACGCTTGTTGATGACACTCGACTTAATGGTAGGCAAGACAAACTTACTAGTAATTAAGCACGCCTGATTTGAATTCATGAGGGGTAGGGCGGATAAGTTTACGCCATCCGCGAATGTTTAGGGCATCGAGTGTGCGGATAATAATCAATGAGCCCAAAGATAGCTGCTTTTGCAATGACATTGCATTTGTATTTAACCAGTCGAGTTAGCTTCTGTCCGAGAAGCGGGCACAAAAAACTTTAGATGCTTTCTCCAATTCCATGATTTTTTGGTTTAGCCGAAGATTCTCATCCTTTAATTTTTCACATTCAGGAGTCTCTTTTTTCTTCAGCTCATAGCCTGTAAGCAGTTGAAGTTCATCTTTGTAGTTCATAAAGGGCTGGTAGAGTCTGTGATAAGCGCGGCCAAGAGCACCACGGTACAGCGTCATTTCAGGCCGGTGTTTTCCTGACTTGATAATATTGTCGATGGCAATGCCAGGGTAGGGATCTACATAGATGATTTCCGAGATGCCCAGTTGGTAGGCCTTCTTGGCGCAGAGTTCGCAGGGAGTGGCCGTGGAAAAGAGGATTCCGCCTACCAAAGGTTGGCCTCCATATTTTGCGATTTGTAAAAAAGCATTTTCTTCTGCGTGCAAGGCTCGCGTGTGTACCTGGTTCTTTTGGCTTTCCACTTCATTTTGTATTTCCTTGAAACAAAATGAAACGTTTCGACCGGATAGCTGCTGTGCTTTCTTGACTACATCTTTGTATGTTTCTTCGAATCTTTCCTTAAATTTTTCATTTTTTTGTTCATATTCACTGAAAGCAAGTTCGTCATGACCATTCAACAAATCTTCTGCATTCCTTAAAATACAAGGAACTTGTCCTGCCGGTGCGCTGTTCCACCCGACGGCCTTAACAGAATAGTCTCTATCGGTGACGACTGCGCCAACTTGTCTCGAAATGCAACCTGAATTGAGCTTGGCGGTATAAGCAAACTGCATACTTCGTTCAACAGCTGTCGGCGTGACTAGCCCAGGATGTAGTATTAGCGCCATATACCATGCCAACTGAGAACACAATTCTTTACTATAGGTCTTGTTCCAATCGGGGTTGTGGATGTGTATGTCGGAGATCTCGATACATTTTTGTATGTTTTGTGATGTGAAGACCTGCTCTCCTTCGAGTTTTTTTGGATATTCCTTGTTATCTAGTTCTTTTATTTGTTTCGATGATAAACCAAGGTCTTTTTTCAAACGTATCAGCCGTGTCTCTTTCGTATTAATGGAAAACAAATAGAACGAGGCATACCGCTGTTTAAAGAACAAAGCTTCAAATGGATTTCTTATTGCGTTAATGACAATGCGCGTCTTTTTACCGTCTTTCTTATCGTTTTCCCTGATGAATTTGACCAGATTGTTAACGGTTTCAGCTAAGGTGAATATGTTTTCTTTGTCAAAACGGTCATTGTTAGCCTTCCCTGAAGCTCTGATATTATCTCCAATTTTTTGGTATAATTTAATATACGCATTTTTTCTATGCGTTTAAGTGATTTCTTGATTTCTATACCAAGATGACGAATACTACCTTTTTTGTTTTCAAGATATAAGTTTAGGACTTTTTCATGGCCTAACTCCTCTAAATTTTTTAATAAAGAGTGATGTCTTGTTTTAGGT
>FXBE01000078.1_pt1 | contig 14714 bp, 17 predicted proteins | sample 5335311 | NCBI WGS metagenome assembly FXBE01 (sample SAMEA103928390, study PRJEB20085) | sediment metagenome | biome: marine biome; feature: hydrothermal vent; material: sediment | place: Atlantic Ocean | collected 2013-08-06T02:46:56 | depth 0.05 m | reverse complement strand
ACAAATCTTCTTCCAATTACAATCTGGACAAGCTGCTGTGGCTGAATGCGCACTATATCAAGAATAAGCCGAATGCCGAGCTTGCGGAACTGCTGAAGCCGTTTGGTGTCGATATTGCGGGACATGATAAACTTGAAATGCTTCTGGATGCGACAAAAGAGAGAGGGAAGACGCTGGTTGAACTGGCTGAACAGATCAATCTGATTTTGACTGCGCCCCAAAGTTATGATGAAAAAGCAGCAAAAAAAGCCTTTAAAGGGGAAGCCAAAGAGATCTTGACCGATTTTGCAAACATGCTGCAGACTTGGGAAGCACCACTGCATCTTCCTTCGGATTATCATGCTGTCATGGAAAAGATAGTAGCGGACAAAGAGATCGGGTTCGGAAAGATCGGCATGCCGCTTCGTGTGTCTCTTATGGGAGCGATGACGGGTTCAGGAATGGATGAGATCATGGCGATTTTGGGTGTGGATGAGACGGTTTCACGTATTGAAAGAGCGGTAGCTGCGATCGCGTAGGTTTGGTACTACCAAACGTCAAATCCCGATGTGCATAATGGGTAATTTATAATTGTGACTGCATCTTAGATTTCCTCTTGACGTTTGGCAATGCCAAACCTACAGCTGCAAGAATTTCTTTAAAGAACGTTTCTCTTTGTATTCCATCGTATAATAAATTTGCTCCAGATACCAGGTCAACTCTTTGGTGCTGATCTCCCGTTTTTCAGCTTCTCTTTTTAAAATATATTGAGGGATCTTCACTTTTGTTACGGCAAACTGTTTTGCAAGTTTTTGTATGGCCTTTCCGTGTTTGTTATAACAAAGTCTCGCAAAGACAAAAGGCAGTCCGGTCTTGTCATGCCAGGCTTCTGCCAGGTCTATATCTTCTCCCCCGTCAAGATAGTGTTTGAGTGCGGCATCGCCGATCAGTACTTTCCCCTGCAGACCCAAAATCTTTGCGAGCCGATTGGAAGTTGCCGATGCGGGGTCGCTTTCATTTTTCCCTTCCAGGAGAAGTACAGAATAGACTTTTTTATTGGCAATGATCCCCAGATCCGTACACTTGCATTTTCTGGATTCAACGGAAGAGATAAAGGCGGCATTGATCTCTCTGCGTTTCAGCGCTTTGTTGATCTTTGAAGGAACAGCACGTTTATAGCGGAAACTCATTTTGGAAGCGGAGTCTGTAATGCGGCGTTTGAGAAAGACTTGGAAAGGCAGCAGGTTGAGGTAAGAGATAGAACCAAATAACATTGTCTGAAAGTGCCTCCAAATCGGGTTTAAGCGTAATTATACCAAACAAGAATTATAATCCCCCACACAAGAACAGGAGAATTCCTTATGATAAAAATTGAATTTTTAGGTCCGATAGGTAAAGCACCGATAGAGATGGAAGCCGAAACGCTTGCTGAGGTTTCCGCAAAGCTCAAAGAGGATGGTACTTTAACCGAGTGGCTGGATAAGTGTGCGGTTGCATTGAATGACACCATGGTAAATGATCTGAGTACTGTGCTTAAAGAGGGTGACAGAGTTTCCATCCTGCCCCCGGTGTGTGGTGGATAAACATATGGAACTTTATGACGGTCCCTTGGATGTAAAAGAGATATTCGGCCGATGGCTGGATGAAGAGGCAGCATCAAACTACGGTGCGTATATTCCTTTTGTCGGGACCATTCGCGCCGAAGATGATATTGAAGCCTTGAGTTTTGATATTTATGAACCGGTACTGCAGAAGTGGTTTGATGAATGGCAGGAGAAAGCGGAAGCGCTGGGTGCAGTAGTCAAAATGGCACATGCCATCGGAGATGTACCTGTGCATACTTCTTCGTATGTGAGTGCGGTGTTTTCCCCTAAACGTCGTGTGGCCTTGGAACTGATAGATACATTTGTAGAAGACTTCAAAGCAAATGCACCCATTTGGAAATATGATGTGAAAAATGGGGAACGCATTTATGCAGCGGACAGAAGTACGCCGATGGACGGATCGGGATTGCTGGCGTAAAACTGTAGGGTGCGAGGCACCTTATTTTATATGATATATCACAAAATGGTGCGTGCTTACGCACCCTACGAAGGAAAATATACTTATGATGCATTTCGACGAATCAATAGAAATTTTAAAAAATCTTCCTATAGGGAATTATAAAACGAAAAAGATGTATCTGGTGGATACTCTGGGCTATGTGCTGGCAGAAGATATTGTGGCAGAATGCAACTCTCCGGAATTACCTACGTCTGCAATGGACGGCTATGCCTTGCGGTATGATGATCTTGCTATGGGACGATTGAAGATCGCAAGTATCAACCCTGCGGGATCTTCATTGAAAGAGGAAGTCATTGGCGGTACCTGTATTAAAACCTTTACGGGATCACTCATGCCTGTAGGCGCAGATACACTGATCCCTATTGAAAATGTGGATGTGGAAAATGATGAGATCATCATCAAAGAAGAGGTACCTCAGGGTTTTGCAGTAAGAGAAGTCGGGGAGACTTATGCAAAAGGTGAACTGCTCATCCCCAAAGGTACAAAGATCAGTTTTGCAGAGATCGGTGTCATGGCGGAACTCAATATGGTGACGCCGCTGGTATATGAAAAACCAACCGTAGCAATACTCTCAACAGGCTCTGAACTGCTTGCTCTGGGTGAGATGCAGACCTCTTCTGCACAAATTCGTTCTTCGAACAACTATACGCTTGAAGCGATCGTGAAAAAATATGACGGAATACCTCTGCAGCTCGGATGTATTAAAGATGATAAAGAGAATATCAGAAATGCAGTTGCCAAGGCGCTGGAGCAGAGTGATATTGTAGTGACTACCGGTGGTGTGAGTGTAGGTGATTTTGATTTTGTAAAAGATGTGATCGTTGAATTAGGATGTGACGTTGTCTTTAAAGGGGTTCGGGTCAAACCGGGACAGCACATCATGGTAGCCAGAAAAGGTGACAAGTTCATTGTGGGACTTCCGGGGTTTGCCTACTCTGCTACTGTGACGGCACTGCTTTATGTGGTACCGCTGATAGAAAAACTGCAGCAGGGGAAAAGTACATTACGCAAAGTGAGAGCCAAACTCAAAGAACCTTTTATCAAGCGTGCTAAAAAAGCAGAATTTACTGCCTGTAATCTCACGCTTATGCAGGGGGAATACACTGTAGACTTTAAAGGCAAGAAGGTCGGTACTTCTGCCATCTTGACCAATATGCTTGGGGATGCCGCGCTGCTTTTCACTTCTGAAGAGGAGAGCTCAAAAGAGACGGGTGATGAAGTCTCCATTCTACTGTTCGATTAAAGCGAGAGAATAGATGCTCTTGCTTTGAGGAACATTGCGAATTCTGCTGCTGTGGTACACCCCATTCTTACTGCATAACTCAATAACTCTTTATCTTTTGTATAGATCATTTTTTATCCTTTAAGATTAAATATGTCAAATTGTAGTTAAAAATACAAAAAATAATAAAAAATATGTCAAATTGTCATACTTTTAATAAAAATATACTATAATTAGACATATTAAAGACGGAAGCAGAGAAATCGTTTAATGATTTTCGGATAATGCTTTAGCAGAAAAGGAGTAGAAAATGATGAATTTAGGTGAAATTATTGAAAAACTGAAAGATGTGATCTCGGAAACAAAAATTGCCGGAAAAGTATTTGATAAAGATGTGGCAACAGCACTAAATATCCCGCAGGCGACTTTTGCAACGATGAAAAAAAGAAACTCAATCCCTTATGAAGAGATACTGGAATTTTGTGCCCTGAAAAAGATCTCCGTGAACTGGCTTTTCTTTGACCAGGCAGTCGATATGCTTAAGGCTGAGACAGAAAAATTTTTCCAGGTACGATACTTTGCCGATCTTAGAGCCTCTGCCGGTGGCGGTGCCGAAGTGTTTGATGAAAATTATGAAACTATCTCTATTGATGAAAAAATCATGCATAATATGGTTGGCATGGGAAATACTGAATTGGAAGCCATTCATGTAGACGGAGAGTCGATGGAACCCACGTTACAAGACGGATCTATTGTATTTTTGGATAGAACCCAGACGAATATCAATAAAAATGGAATATTTATTGCTTCAACGCTTACAGGCGGACTTTTTATCAAACGTATTCAGCAGCGTGCAGACGGGATGATTGAATTGATCTCAGATAACAGTATGTATCCTCCTCAGGCGATCGTGGCGGATGAAGTGACTATTGTAGGAAAAGTTGTTGGGAATATTGAATCGTTGTAGGGTGAGTAGGATATCCTCTCAAGTTTCTTTTTCAGTGCATCTTTCTCTTTTTGTGTCATAGTGGCTCTTAAATATGGTATATTGCGGTTATACCCAAACCGGAAGGAATATTTTGAGATCGCTGTTCATGTTTTATCTTTTTACATTTGTTTTATTTGCCGAACAAAAATATACCAATGCCCTCATCAAAGAAAATTCCCCCTACCTGCAGCAGCATGCCCATAACCCTGTCAACTGGTACCCATGGGGAAAAGAGGCATTTGAAAAAGCCAAAAAAGAGAATAAACTCATCTTCCTCTCTATCGGCTACAGTACCTGCCACTGGTGTCATGTAATGGAGGAGGAGAGTTTTGAGAATAAGGCGATTGCCAAACTCCTGAATGACAATTATATTGCGATCAAGGTAGACAGGGAAGCGTATCCGCAACTCGACAAAAAGTATCAGAACTGGTATCAGTCTGTCTATGGAAAGAGGGGTGGATGGCCTTTGAGTGTCTTTCTGTCCCCTGAGGGTAATGTTTTTCACTTGGCAACCTATATTCCCGCAGAAGAGGGCTACGGCTCCAAAGGAATGTTTAAAATGCTTCCTTCTTTTGTCAGCCTCTACCATAAGCATAGAAACAATTTTGACAGGCTTGTGAAAAAGTATGAGGAAGATCGTTTTTCTAGGCACAAAAGTAAAGCACTCGGTACCCAGAAAAGTGATGCGCTTGTATCACTGTTTATGCAAAAGGTTAAGTCGCAGTTTGACCCGGTTAACGGTGGTTTTGCCAAACGGCCCAAGTTCCCCGAAGCATCCAAGATCGAATTACTGCTCGATATCTATCGGCTCAAAGGCAACAAAGAGGCTCTTAAAATGGGAGAATTCACGCTCCGGAAAATGGCTGAAGGGGGTATTTACGATCAGATAGGAGGAGGTTTTTTCCGCTATACGACCGATGTACAGTGGGATATTCCCCATTTTGAGAAGATGCTCTATACCAATGCTGAGCTTATCTCTGTGTACAGCAAAGCCTACAGGCTGACGCAAAAAGCACTGTATAAAAAGGTGGTTGCTGAAAGTATTTCCCGAATGGAAGCAGTTTTTATGAAAAACGGACTTTTCTTCTCAGCCTCCGATGCGGACAGTGCCGGGGAAGAGGGCGGTTATTTCATTTACAGTTATATGGAGGTCAAAGAGGCGCTTCTCAAACGCGGGATGACAGGGAAAGAGACAGAAGAGGTGCTGGCTTATCTTGGCATAGAAGAAGACGGGAACATTGACGGTGAACTGTCCCATGTGCATATTGCAAACCAAAAAGTACCTAAAAAACTCAAAGAGGTTAAAGCGTATCTGCAAAATTTGCGTACCAAACGGCCATTTCCGTTTGTCGATAAAAAGATCATTACCTCCTGGAATGCGATGATGGTCAAAGCACTTTTTTCAGCTTCTTCCATCGACAAGAAGTACGAGACCACAGCCAAGTCACGATTGCAAAGTCTTTTAAACAGGATGCAGCGCAGCGGTATACTGTATCATCAAACTCTTTTTGGAGAAGTGCCTGAACAAAAAGCTTTGCTGGAAGATTATGCTTTTTTGATGGATGCTTTGATCTCTGCCTATGAACACAGCTATGACTTTGACTATCTGAAGCGCTTGAATGTGTTGGCAAGAGAAGCTTTACGGCATTTCTACAGGAAGGATATTTGGTATTTAAGTGATGACGGTATTGATGCGTATGCAGATTTTGACGACAAGTATTATACGGCTTCTCTCTCTTTGATGCTGGAAGACCTTCTTCGACTCTCTTTATTGAGTGAGAAAACAGATCTTCGTGAAATCGTGAAGTCGACTTTGCAGAAGCAGGGTGCCATTTTAGAAAAAGATCCGCAAAAAGCCTCTAAACTTTTGCATACTTTTTTGCGCCTCCAGCAGGGAGATGTACTGATCGGGGCGGAGAGAGATCGATTATTGCAGGCAAAAGATGAGATCGATGCCATTCGCTATCCTTTTATATTGACAAAGGTTGAAGAGGGAGATACCTATCTGGCATGCAGGATCAACAGTTGTTTTGCGTATGATAAAAATATAACAACACTCATAAAAAAAATAGAAAAGGCAGTAAAATAGTATGTTAACCATGAATGATGACCTTGAAGGGGCACTTGAAGCCTATCTGCAGCTGATGGACAAAGGGGCATATTTTGAAGCCCATGAAGTCCTGGAAGAGGCCTGGCATCCTTTGCGTTTAAAAGATCACCCTTTGAAGAATCTGCTCAAAGCACTTATTAATGCTGCTGTTGCCTTTGAACATTTGAAGCGGAACAGAGAGAATGCTGATAAAAAAGCACGAAAGGTCATGGCATCGTATGAACGTCATAAAGATATTTACAAAGAGGATATTGAATATGCCGCTTTATTTAAACAGGCGATGGTGAAGATTGAAACACTGAAAACAGAACGCCCGGAGGTTTTTTAATGTTCTGGTATCATGCTGCGACCAAACATTCGTACAACTCTGTGCGAACCCACCCTAACAGGCTTTCCTGGGAGGATCAGCCCAGTACGTATAAAAATTATCCGGACAGCTATGCAAAACAGAAACTCGACCTTGATAAAGAAGAAGAGAGTTTTTTATACCATATAGCAGGCTTGACTGCCAGGAAAACCTATCCGAGCGGAGAGTATTATCTGAGGATCAATCCTTCCGCAGGTGCACTGTACCCGAATGAACTTTACTTTCAGGCCCGCGCTGTAGACGGTATGGCTGACGGGATCTATCATTATGAAGTCAGTTCTTCTTCTTTGACACTGCTGCAAGCCATTGGTGATGACGAAGGCATCGAGCCGTATCTTGGTTACAGAACAGCGATGAGAGGCTACCTATTTTTGGTCTCTGCCATTTACTACCGTTCTGCATGGAAATATAAAGACCGTGCCTTTCGCTACTGCCTGCTGGATGCAGGACATCTTCTTGGAAGCATAGAAGCTTCTGCACTTCTCAAACCGCATGCGGTACAGGTTGTCTACAACCTTGACCGGGCAAAACTCAACCGGATGTTCGGTTTTGAAGGCCGGGAGTGGTTTTTGTCCGCTATGGCAGTGGCAGTTCCCGTAAAAGACCGGGAGGTCAGGGCAATCGAATTTGCACTGCCGTTCGTGGACGGTTCCCGGACCTTTGAGCAAAACAGGACTATTGAACAGGCATATGAAGAGAGTATGGTCCTGAAGCACTGTAAAAAAGTGTTTACGCCACCAAAATTTAGCTATCACACTGCAAATCTAAAAGAGACGATCTTTACCAGGAGGTCCCAGAGAGGTTTTACAGAGGGAGCCATGACCAAGGGGCAGTTCAACTATATCATGGATGCCATTCATCAGCCTGTATTGTCCGACTGTGATGAAAAAGTATCGGTCTATGTTGTATTGAACCGTGTATTGGATATGCCTCTGGGGTTGTACAAAAACGGTGAGTATATTTCTTATGGTGATTTTGGAAAAAAAGCCGGCTATCTGAGTCTGGAACAGTACAGCCTTTCTGCCCAGGGTGCTGTGGCGTTCTTTCTGACTTCCAAAGCGGAGAATTATCAGGCACTCTATCAAAAAGCCGGCATCATAGGACACAGGCTTTATATCGCTTCGCTGTATCTTGGTCTGGGCTGTTCCGGGATAGGTGCCTATTATGATGATGAGGTTAATGATTTTGTCGGAAATGATGATATGGTACTGTATGCTTTGGCTGTCGGAAAGTGATTTCAATTATTTTGAAGCAAATCATAAAATAATTAAATATTATCATTTACTTAATCTTGTGTTATAATTTCAATAAAAAAGGATTCTTATGAATAGATTACCATGGTGGATGGGCGGCATACTGATGTCAGGGCTGCTTTTACTGACTTTTTCCGTATTCGGTGCGGACAGACCCATAGGAGCTTCTACCTATGTACCTTATTTTGCAGGTCTTGTATTTGATCTTGACCCTGAAAAATACAGTTATTTAAAAGAGATCAAAAATCCCGGTTCATGGGAAGGTGTCATGCTTTTCGGTGCGCTTTTGGGCGGTTTTGTCACTTCGGTATTCATTACCAAAAGTTTCAGGTTCTCACTGATCCCTACAGGATGGAAGAAATATAAGAACAGTTCGGTAGTCTCCAGACTGCTTTGGAGCTTTGTTTCAGGTTTTCTTATGATCATCGGTGCGCGTATGGCCGGTGGATGTACTTCCGGGCACTTTATGTCCGGAATGAGCCAGATGGCGATCTCTTCCATGATCTTCGGTACGGTGGTGATGATCGCTTTGGTGATCACCGGAAAACTTTTTTATAATACAAAGGAGAAGTAAATGCAGGTTGTTGTTATGACAGAAGGGGACGATATCCTTTCACGTATTGCGCAAATGTTTGAAAATGTGATCAACCAGGGGCATGGATCTCTGGCGCTTGTCTTTTTGATAGGTATTATTTTTGGAGGGATCATCCAGTACACAAGGGTGGACAAGTTTGAAAAGATCGCAGGATTTTCCATGCTGAAAGATACGATTATCCCCAAGATGCTTTTCTTAACGGTAGGTCTTACGAGTATAGCACTCTATTTTATGGTAGAAGCTGGGGGTGCACATTACCATATAAAACCTATCCTGTGGCAGGGTCTGATCGTAGGGGGAATACTTTTTGGTATTTCTATGGCGATCTTGGGAAAATGTCCCGGAACAGGACCTGTGTCTATTGCCGAGGGACGTATAGATGTACTTGTCGGTGCTATCGGCGGTCTGTTCGGAGGGTTGGTATTTACCCTTTACTATGATGATTTCTTTAAGTCTTTGATGGGAGAGAGTGCGGGGAAACTGACCCTTCCGGAATTTTTCCCGGGCCATGAGCATATCGTTGTTCTTGTTTTCGGGATAGCGGTTACCCTGATCGCAATTCTGATCCCCAAAAAAGAGTTGTTCGATGAGGCAGATCTGCGTCAACTGCCCGACGATCAAAGACCGGATAAAAAATAGACAAATATTAATCGAATATAAATACAATCCGATTTTTTATAGGCTATAATACTCCTTAAATAGATAAAGGAGTTCCCCTATGCCAAAGAGTGATATCTTTTCTGTCGGAAATGATGACTTTAAAAGCAGTTATTTTAAAAATCACGAAAAAGAGTTGCTGGATCTTGTAGAAAACGGCCAGCATCCCAAAGCTTTGTTCATTGGCTGTGCAGATTCCAGAGTGATGCCCTCCCTTATGACGGGAACTGCCCCGGGGGATCTTTTTATTCTTCGCAATGTGGGAAATTTTGTAGCTCCCTATGCTCCGGATACCCTGCTTCATGCTTCAGCACCAGGTATTGAATATGCTGTTTCCGCATTAAATGTTTCTGAGATCATTATCTGCGGCCATACCCATTGCGGCGCGATCCATTCACTTTTTTCCGAGATCACCGATCCTTCTTTGATTCACACAAAAAACTGGCTCAGTCTGGGACGCAAGGCGCAATCATTTGCTGTACTGGCACTGGGTAAAGATGCTGATGAAGAAAAACTTTGCCGCTTGACGGAAAAACTTTCAGTCGTTTCACAGATCGAAAACCTGTTGACCTATCCGGACGTAAAAAGAGGTGTAGAGAATGATACCCTGCATATCCACGGATGGATCTATGATATAGAGAGCGGTGAGATAGAATATTACGATCCTGATGCGGGGAAGTTCAAATCGCTGTCCGCATTGACCCAAGGAGTAGAAAATGATTGATACAAAAAACCTTTCAGGGGATATATTCGGAGGGGTAACGGCAGCGGTTGTTGCACTCCCCCTGGCATTGGCATTTGGTGTGCAGTCGGGTATGGGTGCGATCGCCGGTCTTTACGGTGCGATCGCCCTGGGCATTCTTGCCTCTGTTTTCGGAGGAACCAAAACGCAGATCTCCGGGCCGACCGGACCTATGGCGGTGGTTGCTGCCGCAGTGATCGCAGGAGAAATAGCAACATACGGATCCATTGAAGCAGCGATCGGAACGATCGTGGCTACCTTTGTGCTGGCGGGAGTATTTCAAATATTAATGGGAGTTCTTGGTATAGGGAAGTATGTACGTTATATGCCATATCCTGTGATATCCGGTTTTATGTCGGGCATTGGGCTGATCATCATCTTTTTACAGATATTCCCTTTCTTTGGTTTAGATTCCCCTGCCCGGATCATCGATGTTTTTGCATCACTGGGTGAGATCGGGGACAAGATGAATTTAACAGCTGTGGCAATGTCTATAGCAACGATAGCGATCATTTATCTTTTTCCGAAAGTAACAAAGATGGTACCTTCCGCCTTGGTTGCATTGATCGTTCTTACACTGGTTGCTGTATTGGCCGGGTTGGATGTCCCTGTTATCGGGGATATCCCCAAAGGTTTGCCGAAAGTACATCTCAATACACTGCTTACGATGGACTGGCATCACCCTATGGTCATGGTCATCCCGGCTTTGACTCTGGCAGCACTGGGTGCGATTGATTCACTTTTGACTTCGGTCGTGGCAGACAACAAAACAAAAACAAAACATAATTCCAACAGAGAATTGATCGGTCAGGGTATCGGTAATGTGGGTGCAGGACTCATAGGCGGATTACCGGGTGCAGGTGCAACCATGCGAACAGTGGTCAATATTGATGCAGGCGGTCGAACCAGGCTTTCAGGTGTAGTGCACGGCTTGGGCCTGCTGATCGTACTTTTGGGTGCTTCCGAGTATGCTGCACTGATCCCTCTGCCAGTACTTGCCGGTATCCTGATTACTGTTGGGCTTGGAATCATTGATTATAAAGGCTTAAAACATATCGCCGATGTACCGCGTTCCGAAGCGGTCATCATGGTGATTGTTCTGGGACTGACAGTCTTTGTAAATCTTTTGCAGGCTGTTGCGGTCGGTATGGTGATGGCGTCTATTTTATTTATGAAAAAGATGGGAGATGTGGCAGAAGAGAAAGCCAAAGCGATGCCGATGGATGATACTACAGGAGGATTGCTTGAGGGCGGTGATAAAAAGTGTCAAGTCTATGTACAGAGCTTCAACGGTCCGATCTTTTTTGGATTTACCTCTCATTTTTCACAGCTTATCTCCGATCTTCCTGAAGTAAAAATGGTCGTACTTCGGATGGAAAATGTTCCCTACATTGATCAGAGCGGAATGTATGCGATAGAAGATGCCGTACTGGAACTGGAAAAGCGCGGTATTGAAGTCTTTCTAACCGGTATTCAGATACAACCTGAAGATATGCTCAGAAGGATCAAACTGATCCCTGATGTGATCGAAGAAGAGTGTCTTTTTAAAGATTTTGAAACCTTTAAGCGTTTTGTTTCTATTGCAAAAAGTGTATAAATCTGACAGCTTCTAGTTTTTAAATCTATAGCCTAAATTTTCCAGGAGGGTTTTGAGCTGCTTCTGCAACTCACCCTGGAATTCCAAAGTATTCTCTTTTACCGTGCCGCCTGTACCCAACTTTTTCTTCAGATTTTTCAGTAAAGCCTGCAATTCTTTTTTATCCAGACAAAAAGGTTTGATGATAGTGACTACTTTGCCTCTGCGTTTCTCTTTGGCAAAGTGCAGATGATGTTTGCCGGGAGGGAGGATTTCTTTACAGTATTGATTGTTTTTTTTCGCTGCTCCGGTTTTGTTGTCACTTTGCCAACCGTCAGAAAAGTCAGCTCCCATTTCAAACAAGTTTTTTTTCATCTGGTTTCCTTAATTAAAATTCGTATCAAACAGCAGACCGAGTATCACCATGCCGAAAAGTAGAAAAAGCATTATTCTGTATAGGGTTTCATCACTGGGTAATTGCATCGTTCTCATCTTCTTGACATCTGTGTTGTGAAATATAGTTTATCATATTAATATTGCTTTAAGATAAAATGGATTACTATACTTACCGAACAGTAAGTAAATCCGATAAAGGCGGGGAAAAGTAAGATGAGACATTCCAAAAAAGAATCTATACTGAAAGCGGGCGTCAAGCATTTTTCAAAAAAAGGCTACGATGCAACAACATTGGAGAGTATTGCACAGGAATGCAATATTACAAAACCGGCAATTTATTATCATTTCAAAGACAAGGCAGCTCTTTATGAGGCGGTTGTCTGTTCCGAATTCACAATCGTCGCAGAGCAGATAGAAAAAGCAACACAGGAGGGTACAGCGATAGAAAGAATACAAAAATACATAGCCGCATTCGGAAAACATCTTATCGACAATCCTAATTTCAATGCCATTTTTGCAAGAGAGATCGCAGCAGGCGCACACACATTACCCAAAAATTGTACGAAAATACTTTCCCGTACACTGTACAGACTGATCATTATTTTAAATGACGGGAAAAAGGAAGGGATCTTCGGAGAAGAGAATCCTTTTATGATACAAATGTTGATCGTCTCTACACTGACTACCTATAAGACAAGCGAATTATTAAGAGAACGTATAGCTGGGAGTTTGGGAGAAGATATTCCTCTGCTGGAGCCGCATTTTGAAAATGTTATTGAAGATCTCTCAGGTAAAATCATAAAGGTACTGACATGTTGAAATTATTTATACCGCTTGTGGTACTTTTATAACAAAAGATTGATATTCTTTATTTACGGCTGTAAATGTGTTGTCATTTGATACAAATAATTGTGCATATCAAAGTAGCCAATCATCATTTCAAACATCATTCGCCAACACAACTCCATACAGATAAACAGTGTGATAAAAACAAGCCATAAAAGAGCTTTATTAGAAATTTTCAGTCTTTGATAATAGTGAAGAAGATTTTCAATTTTCTTTGAAAAGTAAGGGGATTCTTTGTGTAAATAATCTTTTGCCAACCATAAGATGACGGGAACAACAAGTGCGCCTATATAATAAAAAAAGATAAGCACATCTTGCGTGACGAATCTGTTAAATGTTAAAATATCTAGCACTTGTTTCCTTTCTTATTATTACACTAACTTTACCAATTTATCGGTCATATCGAGTGCAAAGTCGGGAGGCATATGCCCTTTGTTGAAGTACAGATAGTTATCGAAGCCCCATTTCATCATTTTTGCTATAGGCGAGTACATAGCCTTATCGGTTGTACCTCCGTAAAGAACATTCGAGACGATCATTGTCGCATCATGTCCACCCATACCCATAATACAGAAGACTTCCAAGTCATGAGGAGGTATCACGACATCTTCACCTAACGCTTTCATCAGGCTTGCTGCTGCAATGGCTCCTTGAATAATAGCAATATGTCCCAGTTTCGGCTGTGCCAAAGCAGTAATGTCACCGGCAGCAAAAATGTTATCATAGTCTAAATGACGCATCGTTGTGTCTGTAGGGATAAAGCCTTTTTCATCACCAATAGTTGACTCTTTCAGTACCTTCGGTGCTGCATAGGGAGGAATGACAATAGCCAAATCACACGGCATACGCGTACCGTCTTCAAAAGCGATAAAGTCTTTGCCTATCTCTTTTAAGACTTTCTTGTTGTGCAGATCCATAGATTTTTCGTTCATGTATTTGCCGACCACTTCACGCGGAGTATCTCCTACATCTTCAAAAAATATTTCCCCGGGAGTAAAGATATCAATCTTGTAAGCATCCTCTCTGGATAAATGTTTCTCTTTTTGCAGGTAATGATCTAGCATAAACATGATCTCACCAATAGGCCCTTCACAAGGTGCCAAAAGCGGCGGTGCATCAACACGGCTGCCCCATGTACTTTTAGCAGCACCTGTGACGATCTTGCCCCCTTCAAAGGTTTTGACTTTTTCCCAAAGTCTCTGTGCCTCTATATCATCACAGACAGAATACCCAAACTCTCGGTACCCTTTAATGGCATCATAATCTTTTGTTGCACCCAAAGTGACAAAAAGATAATCATACGCTATCTGATCACCACCTTTTAAAACAACACGATTTGCATCAGGATCGATCTTCTCTATCTCTTTTTGTATAAAGTGTGCACCCTTGCTTTCAATACTGTGTGCCAACTCTACCAAAGAGTGTGAGATCGGTGCCCCTTCAAAAGCGACTTCGGGCAATGAAGGTTTTAACAAAGAGTGACTTTTTGCATCGATGATTGTGACATCAATTTTTTTAGCTATAAGATGACGGATCTTGTAGAAAATATGCAATCCCGCAAAACCCGCTCCTAAAATGACTACTTTTTTCATCTTCTTAACTCTCAAATGTGTCAAATGCCGCTTTGGCATTGCCCATTACGGCACTGGATGTGGCATGTTTGACAATTTTTACCAAATAGGCCATCTCCTCTTTGCTCAAGCCCATTTTTTTAAGCATTCTGGTCTGCTCCTGCGTACACTCTTCACTTCCGAGTGTGATGGAGACAGCCAATGCGATCATCATCGATGTTTTGGGGTCGAAGGGATTTTTTTCATCCTGGATGCTGAATTTTGAACTCATTGCCTGTTCGATGAGAAATCTCGGATCGATCGCTTTTGCGCTGTTTAAAGAGCTTGGAAGTGCTCCCATTTTCTCTA
>FXBE01000077.1_pt1 | contig 14753 bp, 10 predicted proteins | sample 5335311 | NCBI WGS metagenome assembly FXBE01 (sample SAMEA103928390, study PRJEB20085) | sediment metagenome | biome: marine biome; feature: hydrothermal vent; material: sediment | place: Atlantic Ocean | collected 2013-08-06T02:46:56 | depth 0.05 m | reverse complement strand
TGTCTGGCACCCTGCAGCACATAACGGTGGTCATAGGCAAATGTTTCAAGTTGAGGAAAAGTGCTGGAGACCAGCGGGAGTCTTTTACTCAGATGAGGCAGAGGCAATTTTCGACTGTAAAGTACATAATCCCCTCCATAGGGTCTGTACCCGAGACTCTCTTCAAGTTTGGCACGCTGCAGTTCCAGATTGTACTGGGCATTCTGCAAGTCCAGTTTCGCCTGTTCTACCTGTACCCGGGCATCCGAAACATCGATGATGGTCTTGATACCGGAGAGCAGGTATTTTTCGGCACGTCGAAGCTGCTGCTCCTGCAGTTTGACATTTTTTTTCTGCACCTCAATGATACTTTTACTTTTCAACACATCATAATAGTCCTGTTTTATATCCAGTATCTTGTCAGAAATGATCTGCTGCATTTGTGCTTCCTGAGACAGTACATCCTCTCTTGAGCCTTCAACCCTGCCTGCTGTTTTGCCAAAATCATACAGCAGCTGGGAAGCGCCCAGTGTACCTGCCAGTATATCGGTATTGAACCCCGGTTGCCCCGTAAAAACTGTTCTCTGCTTCCCTCCATTAAGATCGAGATCAATGCGGGGCAGATAGTAACCCTCTGTAAAACGGCTGCGTGCCTCCGCACTTTTGAGATCAAAGCGGCTGATATCAATGTCCGGGCTGTGCTTCAACGCGGCAGCGACCAAGTCATCTACGGTCAAAATATGCGGCTTGGCTTCCGCGACCGCCGCGAACATCAACATAAACATAAACAAGATTGTTTTAATGCGCATTTTTTTCCTTTGTCACTTTTTCTTTCATGCGTTCCAGTACAATGAATAACACCGGTGTCAACAGAAATGTCAATACCGTTGACATCAGCATACCACCAAAGACCGCGGTACCCAGAGACTGTCGGGAAGCGGCACCTGCACCCGAAGCAAAAACCAGCGGCAATATCCCCAGGAGGAAAGCAAAAACGGTCATCAGTATCGCCCGCAGACGTAAAATAGAAGCATGGATCGCTGCTTCGACGATAGGCATCCCCTCCGCATGAAGCTCTTTGGCAAACTCAATGATCAGAATGGCATTTTTACTCGACATTCCTATGAGCAGTACCAGTCCGATCTGCGTGTAAATGTTGTTAAGGAGTCCGGCCATCATATTGGCACCCAGTGCACCGAACATCACAACAGGGATAGGCAGCATCACCATCAGCGGTGTAACCCAGCTCTCGTACTGTGCAGAGAGAAAGAGGAAGACCATCAGCAAAGAGAGCATAAAGATGAAGAACGCTGCATTGCCCGCCTGCTTCTCCTGCAGCGTGATCCCCGAGTATTCATACCCTATGGAACTTGGAAGATACTTGGCTGCCAGCTCCTCGATGGCCTGTATGGCATCGGCAGAACTGTACCCGCCTTTGATGTTGTGTACACCGTTGATCCCAATGGACTGATACCCGTTAAAGTGTGTAATGACATTGGGACCGATGGTGTTTTTGATCGTAGCGATGGTACTTAAGGGGATCATCTCTCCTTTGTTGTTCTTGACGAAGAAGGCCGTAATATCATATTTCATCGTTCGGTACATCGGGTCTGCCTGCAAAAAGACACGATAGGTCTTTCCAAATTTGTTGAAGTCGTTGACATAGAGAGAGCCCAGATAGGTTTGCAGTACAGCAAAAACATCATTGAGCTTCAGACCAAGCGAAAAAACCTTGTCTCTGTCAATATCGACATAAAGCTGAGGATAGTTCGCATTGAACATCGTATAGGCCATCATGATACGCTTGTCAGCATTCAGTTTTTCAATGAAATTACGCGCCTCTTTTTCAAAATCTTTCATCGGCATTGCCCTGCGGTTCTGCAGTTTGAACTCAAACCCCCCGATAGCCGATATACCCGGAATGGAAGGTGCCCCGAAAAGGCGTGTTTTGGCTTCAGGTACCTCCGTATTGATCTTTTGTGCCAAAGCATTCAGCAGGTACGGGACAGAAGTCTCTTTGGTGGTACGCTTCTCCCAGTCATCAAGGATAATATAAAGGGTGGCATTGGAGGAGTCCGAAACCCCTGTGATAGTGTTGTATCCGTTAATACTCACCACATCGGCAACCCCTTTTGTTTTTTTCAGTATCTTCACGATCTTCTGCGTACTGGCTTCCAGATTTTTCAGAATGGTACCCGGCTGCAGTGCCACAGAAGCGATGAGTGTTCCCTGATCTTCATTGGGAAGGAAACCTGTCGGCAGGAGTTTAAAGACGGCAAAAGTGCCGCCCAGAAGCAGCAGATAGACCAGGAGTATGACCACCCAGCCTTTTACAATCTTCTGCAATACTTTTTCATAGCCGGATTTCAATGCATCAAGCCCGCGATTGAAAGTACGGAAAAAAAGATTTTTTTCTTCTTCGTGATCTTTCAGGATCATCGCTGCAAGTGCAGGGGAAAGTGTCAATGCGACAATGGCAGAGATAAGTACGGAGAAAGAGATGGTCATAGCAAACTGTTTGTAGAGTGCCCCTGAAATACCGGGGATGAAGGTCACAGGAACAAACACAGCCAGGAGTACCAGCGTCGTAGAAACGATCGGGGCAAAGATCTCTTTCATAGCTGTGATCGTGGCTTCTTTGACCGACATACCGGGATGTTTCTGCAAATTGGCTTCCACATTTTCCACTACCAGAATGGCATCATCGACCACAATACCGATGGCAAGAATAAGCCCAAAAAGGGTCAGCGTGTTGATACTGAAACCGGCAATAAGCAAAGCGGCAAAAGTACCGATAAGAGAGACAGGTATCGCCACGGCAGGAATGATGGTCGCTCTGAAGGACTGCAGGAACAGGTAAACCACCAGCAGTACCAGCAAAAGGGCTTCAAAAAGTGTCTTGACCACCTCGTCAATGGAGACTTCTACAAATTTTGTTGTATCGTAGGTCGCTCTCATCTTTATCTCTTTTGGAAACGTCTTTTGCAGTGCCCTAAGCTTCTCCTGAACCTTTTCTGCTACCTCCAGGGCATTGGCGTCGGGAAGCTGGAAAATACCCAGCTGGGCACTGGGTTTTCCGTTAAGGGTCGCTGAACTGATATAGCTCTCCGAGCCCAGTTCCACTCGGGCAATATCGCGCAGGTAGATCTTTGAACCGTCTTCATTTTCACGAATGATGATCTGCTTGAACTCTTTGGCAGAATTCAGTCTTGTTTTGGCAACCAGCGTGTACTGATATTTGGTCTGTGTAGAGAGTGCCGTGTCACCAATGGTTCCCAGTGAGACTTGCAGGTTTTGTTCTTTGATCGCCTGGGTCACCTCATTGAGTGTCACCCCCAGAGCGGAGAGCTTGTCCGGATTGAGCCAGATACGCATGGCATAGCGCCGCTCCCCGAAATTGACCACGTTGGAGACACCGTCGATACGCTTAAGCTCATCCACAATGTTCAAAGAGGCAAAGTTCGAGAGAAAAAGCGCATCATGGCTGGGATTGCTGGACTGAACGCTGATCATCTGCAGCATGGAGGAGGAGAGTTTTTTGGTACTCACCCCTTTTTGTTTGACAGCATCAGGCAGTGTCGGCATCGCCAGAGCGACACGATTCTGTACATCGACCGCTGCCAGGTCAAGATCTTGGGAAAGATCAAAATAGACCTTGATCGTAGCCGTACCGTCTGAAGCGGAAGAGGACTCCATATAGATCATCCCCTCTGTACCGTTAAGCTGCTCTTCTATGGGTGCGGTGACTGATTTTTCAACCACTTCTGCAGACCCTCCCGGGTAGTTCGCAGAGACCTGTACCGAAGGAGGAACGATCTGCGGGAACTGTGCGACCGGCAGAATTTCAAGGGCGATCAGCCCGACAATAACAATAAAAATAGAGATGACCATCGCCACAATAGGACGTTTTATGAAAAATATAGAGAACATCTGTTTACTTTTTCACCTTCACCGGGTTGGGTACTTCTGTCGGGGTCACTTTTGTCCCCTCACTTAAACCGCTGACAGTACCGACGATCACTCTGTCACCTTCGTTCAGGGATTTGCCGACCAGTACCAGGTCGTTATTGCTGAAGAGCGGTTCCACCGGCACTCTGTGTACTTCATTTTTTTCATTGACCACATAGACATAGGAACCCTGCTGATCCTGAGAAATTTGATTGGGATGTACGGCGATCACATTGTAGTTGCCCAAAAAGATCTCTATCTGAACAAAGCTTCCCGGGAAGATCAGCCCTTTGTCATTCTTCACCACGGCACGCATTGCCACGGTGCCGGTACTGCTGTTGGAAATGTTGTCTATGAAATCGATCCTGCCGTCGAGTGTTTCCGTTACATGGTCACCCCCTCTCGTACTCACTTTCACCGGAGGTTTTTCTTCTTTGCTGTAGCGTTTGATAAGTGCGACTTCACGGGCACTGGGGTTGAAGTTGACATAAAGTTTTTTACTCTGTACGATCTTGGCAAGTGCCGTACCTGCTGCAACGATATTGCCCGTCAGCACAAGCGGTTTGCCGATCTGCCCGTCAATACTTGCCCGAATGTTACAATACTCCAGATCGAGTTTTGCTCTCTTCAGGGCTGCTTCATCGGACTTGATGGTCGCTTCAAGCTGCTTGAGCGTGGCGGTGAGTTCATCGAGTTTTTCACGGGGAGCAAGCTGTTCTCTGACCAGCGGTGTATAGCGTTTGACATTGGCTTTAGCCAAAGCATAGGACGCTTTGTCTTTTTCCAGGATCGCATTTTTCTGATCCCAGGCTGCCTGATATTCGCTTTTGTCTATGGTAAAGAGCAGATCCTCTTTTTTGACCTCCTGGCCGGGCTTGAAATGATAGGCTTCAAGTTCTCCTCCGACTCTGGCAATGACATCGACCTCATCAAAAGCCTGTGTCTTACCGGTAAAGTAGATCCACATGGGATATTTCTCTTTTTGAAGCGTGTGCACATTGACCGCAACCGGTGCTTCTTCCTGTACTGTTTCCTGCTCTTCTGTCTTATTACACCCTGAAACGAATACCAAAGCAAGTACCAGCCATACAACGGCTGCACTTTTTTTCATACTAAACACATCTTGCCTTTGTCATCAAAATTTTAAATAGTATAGAGTATAACACAATGTTTTTGATTGTTATACTATTTTGGTGTGATCTTTATCTGGTTTTTTGTTTTGACAGGGCTTCTTCTGTTTTCAAATTGTTTCAATTCTTCCGCATTCTGTTTTTTGAGTTTTTCTCTCTGTCTGGCATACTCTTTCTCTTTGAGTTCCGCGATCTGTGCTTCCAATCCGTCTATATAGTCATTGAGTTCATCGATCAGTTTTTTGTACTGGCCACAACTTTCAATAATATTGTTTGTATAATAGTTGTCCTGATAGACAATACCGGGATTGATACTTACAGGTACATGCGGAGGACGGACGATAGGACGATCCGGTTTTTCAATAGGAAGAGAAGGTCTTGGGATGGTTTTTTCCATGGTCACATTTGCAAACAGTGTTGACGAAGCAAAAACGAAAAACGGAATTAAAAAAAGATATTTCATACGTCTCTCCGGTGGCTATACGTAATATTTCAGAGATTATATCATAAAAAGATGGTGGAGAATAACGGGCTCGAACCGTCGACCTCTTCGCTGCCAGCGAAGTGATTTACCTTTTCTTAATAGTCTATATTGCTCTCTAATTCCCTATATACAGGAAATTCTGTTTTTCCAATAGTATACACTAATCTATAAAAAGCTACAATAATTGATATAAAAGTGACACCCAATTTTGAATGGATTAATTATGGCAGTTTTAGACAACTTTATCGCTATAGAGGGCTTTAGAGGTCTCTTTATTAAAAACACTGTTCAGGCAGATATAAAAAAATTAACAAAAAAGGTGTACCCGAATTAAAATATCCTGCTATATTCATGTTTTTACTTGAAGGAAGAAGACAGGGCGAGGTTTTTGGGTTGACTTGGGATCGTGTCGATCTCGAACAGAGTATCTATTATTTACCCGAAGATGAACACAAGGGAAAAGTTAACTTAACGTTCATTCTTCCTGATCACCTTATTGAAGTCCTAAAAGCCTTACCGGGAGAGAGAAAAGGATATGTCTTCAAAAGCGACAGGGCAAGCAAAGCCAATGGCGGGAAACCTGGAGGCAAGATAACCAATATCAGGAAACGTTGGTCACCGGTTGGTTTTCTATTCAGAATGGCATTCCAGTCATACTTCTCTGTACCCAACTCAATATGTGACACATCACGCAGATAGACCAGTGAACCGTCACTTTTATATTTGATGACGATCTCTCCAAACTTTGTAGCCTGGGTCAAATGCCCTTCAGCGGTCAGTACATACTCTGTCAGCTGGTCACAAGGGGGGGTTAACCTTTTAATCCTTAGAGTAATATACTATAATTACTCTTATGAATCAAAATAATACTCTAGATATTTTATCAGACAAAAAAGTGCTATATGCAGAGGATGAAGATGGGATCAGGAGGAATGTGTCAGATATATTGGAGTTATTCTTCGACCAAGTAGTGGCAGTTAGTGATGGGCAAGCAGCTATTGAAGAATTGGAGCTAAGCATATATGATGTATTGATTTTTGATATATGTATGCCCCATATGGATGGCTTGGATGCCATCAATAAAGTTAGGCAAAAAGACACGAAAGTGCCCATCATCATACTATCGGCACATACCGAAAAAGAGTATCTGTGGCGAGCTGTTGAACTTAAGATTACTAAATATCTTACAAAGCCTTATGACAAGGATAGTCTCATAAAGGCACTTGAGATATCTGCTTTAGAGATTGTTGATAATAATGTCAATATAAAGCTGAAAAATGGCTGCATTTATGATCCTAGACTTAAGAGCGCTTGTCTCGACAATATAGATACAAAACTATCAAAAAGTGAAAGCAGGCTGTTTGAGTATTTTATTAAAAGAGCCAATGAAGTAATATCTTTCTCTGAAATATATGATTATATGTGGGAGTTTAATATGCCATCTAAAGAAGCTATAAAATCATTAATTAAAGAACTTAGAAAAAAAATGGGTAAAGAATCCATACAAAATATATATGGCATAGGATATATGCTTGAAATATAGTGACTTCAGAAAAATGTTCTCTGTCAAGAGCAAAACGATCATACTGGTATTGGCTATATATTTTATACTTTTAATTGTCTTCTTTACTATTAGATATAGGGATATTAAAGATTTTACAAAAAAAAGTCAAGAGACAGAATTTCAAAAAATTAATAAAATATACAATACAAGTCCAGAAAGAGTCAGTAAATTTTATATTACAAGAGGCTATGCCAATATCAATTCGTACGGCATAAAAGATGCATTTGAAAATAATGACTCAAAGGCACTTCATCTCTTGAGCCAGCCAAGATGGAGGGTTATGACCAAGGAAAATAGATACCTGAAAACATTTAGCTTCTATGATAGAGATGCTCATCTACTTACTTATTTCGGTCAATATCCAGGTCAAGAGCTTCATTATGTCAAATATCATAAAAAATCTCTGAGTGGATTTTGGTATTATCACGACTCATTCGAGTACCATGCTGTTGCTGTTGTTAGGAAAGCAGATACAAAAAAGATTGTGGGATATATCAATTTTACACTTGATCCAGTATACTTCTTGTCTGAAATAAAAAAACTTACAAGTATAGAAGCATTTGAAGTTTTTCAAAGACCTGATAAGAAAAAAATATTTTTTCTACTCCTTAAACACCCACAAGTGCTTGACAAGGTGATTAAAGAGAATATATTTATGAAAAATAGAGAAATCCAAATAGATGGCAGTGTATATATGCCTTATGTAATAAACGGTATAGGAATGGACGCTGATAATAACTTCAAGATCATATTTATTCAAAACATTAGCCACGGGAAGGCAGTAGTTAAAAAAGCTCTTATACAAAGTCTCATCGTACTTATGCTTACAGCACTCTTTACGACAATGATAATAAGTTATGGGTTCGATATCATCTTGAAAGAGCTTAATGAATCCAATGCTAGATTGACAGAGAGCAGGAATGAATTCAAGCATCTAAATGATAGCCTGCAGATAAAAATAAAAGAAGAGATAGAGCAAAAACTCAAAAAAGAGAGAGAAGCAAATGAAAAAGAGAGAATGTTGGCACACCAAAGCAGACTAGCTAGCATGGGAGAGATGATTGGCAACATTGCCCATCAGTGGAGACAACCTTTGACAGAGATATCGTCTATTTTGATAAACTTGGAACTTCACTTTGAGAAGAATAAATTAACAAAAGATAAATTTGCAACAAAGGTAAAGGAGGCAAATGAACAGATATCTTTTATGTCAAAAACAATTGATGACTTTAGAAACTTTTTTGCCTCTAAAAAACAAAAACAAACTTATAAAATATCTGACGTAGTAGGGAGAGTTCATAGATTGCTCGATGCAAGTCTCAAAAATCATAATATTCATTTGGATATTGTTATTGTAGATGATTATGAAGTTTTTGGTTTTCCCAATGAAATAGCACAGGCTCTTTTAAATATTGTAAGCAATGCCAAAGATATTCTACTTGAGCGTAAGATTAATAATGCAAATATCTCAACAAGAGTTCTGATAGATAATGAAAAAAAGATTATTGCCATAGAAGATAATGCAGGCGGCATAACTATAGAGCCAATAGATAAAATATTTGAGCCATATTTTAGCACTAAACATGCCAAAAGTGGCACTGGTATTGGACTCTATATGACAAAAACAATCATAGAAAAAAATAATCACGGCACAATTGCGGTCTCAAACACTAAGCAAGGAGCCTTGTTCACTATCACACTTTAGTTTACCTACAGTTTGCCTCCCCCTATTTTCCCCCTATCTCTTGATACACTTCTTTATATCATTTTTAAAAGGAGTTGATATGAGTGGAGATAATTCACGACGAAACTTCCTCAAGGAAGGGCTTGCTGTGACTGCATATACTATGCTGGGTATGACTCAAGCAGACGCAATGTCAATGCAGATACCAGGTCGAGACGCTAATGATCCGAAGCATATAGGGCAGAAAGGTAAGCATTTCGTGATGGTGCTTGATTTGCGTAAATGTATCGGATGCCAAGCATGTACTTCGGTTTGTAAGGTTGAAAACGAGGTGCCTGAAGATCAGTTTAGAACATTTGTAACTGAGACAGAGATAGGTGAGTTTCCAGATGTACGCAAAGGTTTTTTGCCACAATTGTGTAATCACTGTGATGAGCCAGCTTGTGTTCCAGTTTGTCCAACAGGCGCCACATTTAAACGAGAAGATGGGATTGTAGTGGTAGACAATGAGGTATGTTGGGGGTGCGGATATTGCATCAGTGCATGTCCATACGACAAAAGGTACTTCAACGAAAGAACCCAGACAGCAGACAAATGTAACTTTTGTGCCCAAAGGGTAGACAAAGGATTGCTTCCAGCTTGTGTAGAGACTTGTATTGGCGGTGCTAGAGTCTTTGGAGATATCAATGATAAGAATTCGGATGTTTACAAGCTCATTCATACTTTCCCAACTAGTGTCCTCAAGGAGGATCAAGGTACACGCCCACAGGTATTTTATATAAGCTTAGATTCTAAGCTTGAAGAACTCTCTGCTTCTACACAGAGTTTGGATGATATTGTAAAGGCGGAAGAAGGCTTCAATAAGGAGTGGTCAAAGGCTAGAGAAGGAGGACAAGACAATGGATAATCTACAACATGTATCTACATTGATTTCATCGATTACAATTGCTAAGCCATGGGGAATTGATGTACCAAATTATTTTTGGTTTACCGGTAGTTCAGCCGCCGCATTTATCATATCGAGCTTCGCTCATGTTTTTGGTTGGGAAAAATATAAACCAATTGCTGGGATATCCTTGTTGATGGCGTTTGTACTTTTGATTGCAGCACCACTGAATCTCGTAGATGACTTGAGGCAGCCAGGTAGAGTTTTAAACTTTTTTATGTATGGATGGGAAAACTTTCCTACATCACCAATGAAGTGGGGAGGGTTGCTGCTGATGGCATATCCGATATTAATCTTTTTTGAGGCTCAAGCACTCTATCGCATCTATTTTGTTAAAAAGGCACAAAATAGTAGTGGTATTGCAAAGTTGTTCAATACCTTATTTTCATTTGGTAATATGGACACTAGCGAGAAAGCACTAGCAAAAGATCATAGAAAAGGATTTATCTTGGGTGCAATAGGTATTCCATTGGCTCTTGCAGTTCATGGATACACTGGATATATTTTGGGTGCTGTGCACGCAAATGTTATGTGGCATACACCATTGATGCCAATTATCTTTTTGGCATCGGCGATGGTATCAGGGACAGGTCTTTTGTTAATTCTAATTCCTTTGTTTCAAAGATTTTTATCCGAGAGAAAAAGAGTTGATAGAGACATGGTGGCGACATTGGCACGGCTTTTGTCTTGGTTTATTGTTTCAGACTTGGTAATGAGATTCTTGTGGCTCACATTCTCTTTGACATTTGGCAACGGAGAGAAGTATGGTCTATATAACTATTTCAATCTACACTTTGGCAGTACACTTTGGATAGATTATGTTCTATGCCTGTTTGTTCCGATGATTATTGGATTTACCAAGCTGAGATATACACCAGTCATTGTCTATTTTGGTGGGATTGTGACAGCAATAGGCGTTTGGATCTTTAGGTGGGATACTGTTATAGGTGGTCAAGAAATACCTAGGACGACTCCGGGATTTCTACATTATACGCCACCTATGTTTGGGCAAGACAGTATTGTAACTGTGCTATCTAACTGGGGAATATTTTTTGCACTTGTGTGTGCTGTGCTCTTGATTTTCCCTTGGGATGAAGAGATGGAAGATTGTTATGAAGGAGCAGAAGATGCAAAAAAGTAGAAGAAAATTTCTATTAGGCTCAGGTGCAGTAGCGGCTGCAGCGTCAGTTGCTGGATACAAAGAGACATTTGGAGCTGTGGCAACGATGTCAAACAGAGGAGAGTTGGCAAAAGATAGTATATATTTCAACTCGCCCAATGCAGAGTATAGCTTTCTTAATGATGAGTTTATTCCTAATAAGGAGTTTAAAGTTATGCCATCTACCTGCATCGGATGCACTACACAATGTGGTGTTCGCGTTAAGGTGGATGTCAAAACAGACAAGGTAGTGCGTGTCTTGGGGAATCCATATAATCTCCTCTCGACAGATCCATGGCTTCCGTATGAAACCAGTATCAAAGATAGCTACACATTGCTTTCGCAAAATGGCAAGTTTGAAACTTATCGATCTAATGTGTGTGCCAGAGGTAATGTCATATTTGACAAGACGGAAGCAGGAAACAGAGTACTTAAGCCCCTCAAGCGCGTGGGTAAAAGGGGTGAGAATAAATGGAAAGAGATTAATATTGAGGAGCTTTTGACTGAGATTGTCAATGGTGGAGATCTCTTTGGTGAAGGGAATATTAAGGGGCTAAAAGATATTCGTGATACCAAAACGCCTATCAATCCAGATGAGCCAATATTTGGTCCCAAATCAAATGGGCTGTGCCTGATTGGCACCACACATGAGGGCAGGTTCAAAACTGTGATTCATCGATTTTTGAAATCCTTTGGTACCAGCAACTTCATGGGGCATACCTCTATATGCGGACTTTCGATGAGGGCAGGTGAAGCAAGCTTTCTTGGTGATTTCAAGAAATATCCACACCTAAAGCCTGACTTTGAAAATACCGAGTATCTTTTGAGTGTCGGCACTCCTCCGGGGCAAGCTGGGAATCCATTTAAACGACAGGGAAAGCTGCTAGCAAAAGCAAGAACAGAGAAAAATATTGACTACACAATCGTTGCGCCAATGCAGGGCAACAGCGATACGATTGCCGTAGGTGGCAGAAGCCACTGGATTCCTATTATACCTGGCACGGACTTGGCTTTTGTGATGGGTATATTGCAAGTGATTATCAATGAAGAGCTCTACAATGATACCTACTTGAGAATGCCAAGCGAAAAGGCAAAAGTAGCTCTTAAGGATGCTTCTTGGACCAATTCAACCCACTTGGTCATTCAGGACAAAGAGGGATCAGGAAGCATTCTGAAAGATGACAAAATACCTTTGGTTTTGGATGCTAGTGACAATACGCTAAAATCTTCAGATAGTGTTATGCAGGCAGTGCTTGACTTCAAAGGAGATGTGGAGTTTGGCGGTACGACTTATACAGTTAGAACAGCCTTCAATGAGCTTAAAGATAATGTCAATGAATTGACTCTGGATGATTATGCCAAAGAGTGTGGAGTGAGCGTCCAAAAAATGAAAGATGTGGCAAAAGAGTTTACCTCTCATGGGCGTCGTGCCAGCGTGGATTGCCATGGTGGAACCATGCATACGACTGGATTCTATACAACCTACGCAGTGATGATGCTGGGAGCTATGGTGGGTAATCTCAACTATAAAGGCGGTATGAGTGCAGGCGGTGGAGCCTACAAGGACTTTATAGGCAAGCGTTATAATCTTTTTGCCTACAAGGGAAAAAGTAAGATTCACACCACTCGAATCGATAAAACGCGCATGGCATACGAAAAGACCAACGAATTCAAGAAGAAAGTAGCCGCAGGCAAAAATCCATATCCGGCAAAAGATACTTGGTATCCATTTACCAATGCTCTAGAGAGTGAAGTGATTACCAATAGTGCCAAGGGCTATCCATACAAATTGGATTGTCTACTCGCGTTTAATACCAACTTTATGTATGGTACCTCTGGAGGTGAAAATCATGTCAAAGAGTTAATCAGTGATCCCAAGAAGTCTATACCACTATTTGTAGCCATTGATCCATTTATCAGTGAAACATCCAAATATGCCGACTATATCATTCCAGACTCTGTGCTCTATGAGACATGGGGGGTAGTGCATGCGTGGGCTGGCTATCAGACCAAAGCCAACACTTTGAGGTTTCCAACAACCAAACCAAGGCAAGAAACTTTTAAAAATGGTGAACCCATCGAGATGATCAGTCTCATTATAGCATTGGGCAAAAAGATGAAATTGCCAGGCTTTGGAGAAAAAGCACTCAAAGGGCAAGATGGGAAATGGTATCCATTTAACAAAGCAGAAGATTTTTACCTCAGGGCTTTTGAAAATATTGCAATGGATGGAAAACCTGTACCTGATGCCAGCGATGAGGATATTGTACTTAGTGGTATTGAGCCTTATGTGCCGTCCCTCAAAAAGACTTGTGGTGTAAACTGGAGAAAAACAGCCTATGTCATGGCACGGGGTGGAAGATTTGAAGATATTGAGCATAGTTATAAAGGTGATGTGATGACGCATCAATACAATAAGCCAATACAAGTCTACAATGAAACCGTAGCTATGAATAAAAACTCCATTACAGGTAAAAGGCATAGCGGTACAGTTAAGTTTTATAAACAAAGAGTTGTGGGTGGGGAGACTTATGAAAAGCTATATCCTAAAGATAAGTTCCCACTTACAGCCTTCTCATTCAAATCAAATGTCTTAGCGACACCAAATGCTTCGAGCAAGATTTTAAAAGATATACAATATACCACCTATGTCGATGTTAACCCAAAAACTGCTGAAAAGTATGGTTTGAAACATGGTGATTATGTAAAAGTTTCTTCTCACGATGGTCATACTGAGGGATTCTTGAGACTGAGACATGGTATTCACCCTGAAACCATTGGCGTGGAGCAAGGTGCTGGCAGAAGAGGCGAGGGTGCATTGGATATAGAGATCAACGGCAAAGTGATCAAGGGATCCATCGCAAAACGATCTGGTGTGTTCTACAACAAGATTGGGCTTTCTGATCCTAGCAGACCAGATGCCTTGGTAACTGATTTCGTCTGTGGATCTAATGTCAGACAAGCGATACCTGTTTCTATAGAGAAGATTGAGTATAAGAGAACATAGGTATATGCAAATCTTTACAAGGTGTGGTATACCCCACACCTATATTTTCATAAATATAGTTCTCAAATATAACGCCAATATAGATGCATAGTTTATTTGTTCAAATTTTGAGAACTGAACTTGGATCGTTCGGACTAAAATAAGTAAGAGGGAGTATGCAAAAGAGTTCAGATGTGAGGAATAGAGGAATTTTGATTCGATTGATATGAAGCCATGATAATCTACAATGATTTATTAAAAAGTGGGACCCAAGGCAATTCTTAAACCAAAAAAGAAAAACTTATAAATGATGTATTGTTCATATTTAAGGGGTGAGTTGATGGTGGAGAATAACGGGCTCGAACCGTCGACCTCTTCGCTGCCAGCGAAGCGCTCTCCCAGCTGAGCTAATTCCCCTGGGTTTTGTAGAAAAAGATTTTAGCATAAGATGGATAAAAAGCTACCCATCTTACTGAAATTTTGGATTATGAACGTGAAGTGACTTCAAGCAAGTGGTAACCGAACTGCGTTTTTACCGGTCCGTGCACCACACCGACCTCATCGTTGAAGACGACTTTATCGAATTCAGGTACCATCTGCCCCTGAGAAAAGGTTCCAAGATCTCCGCCGTTCGCACCCGATGGACAAGTTGAATTCTCTTTTGCTGCCTGTTCAAAAGTGATCTCACCTGAATTGATCTGCGCTTTAAGTTCGTTACATTTTGCTTCGCTGTCCACTAAAATATGTCTTGCACTTGCTGTTGCCATAGTATATATCCTTATATATTGGTATCAAAAGAGACCAGTTCGCCTCTTTTGAGTCGGGGTATTATATCGGTTTTTATTTTACGTATCATAAAACTCTTTTTTGCAA
>FXBE01000076.1_pt1 | contig 14758 bp, 14 predicted proteins | sample 5335311 | NCBI WGS metagenome assembly FXBE01 (sample SAMEA103928390, study PRJEB20085) | sediment metagenome | biome: marine biome; feature: hydrothermal vent; material: sediment | place: Atlantic Ocean | collected 2013-08-06T02:46:56 | depth 0.05 m | reverse complement strand
TAAATTAGAACTCCATCAAAATAAGATTGACGGAGTTCTATGGGCGAAGGTCCCTAAAGACCTTCTCTATAGGTCCAACTTAATCAAAAACATCGCTGGTAATATTATCGAACCAGCTATACGCATACGCCACTTCACGCTTACGCTGTTCGGCGGTTGCATCTGTAGGCGTTAAACCACCGGAGACCTTGGTGATTTTTGAACCGTCTTTAGCTAATTGATAAACTGCAGCCACTGAGATGCCATAATCCTTACCGACGATCGAATAGCAGGTATTGACGTATGCCGGGATCGGCGCATCACCACCGTTCAACATAGCAACGACTGCCGAAGCACAAACCTTGGCCTCGGAATTAGCTGCATAGCCTGACTTGGGCATTCCTTTAGCGATAGCGGCGTCACCAATAACATGGATACCTTTGTGAACCATTGACTCGAACGTCTTAAGATCAATGGGGCACCAGCCAGAATCGTCTGCAAGACCTGCATCAAACGCAATCTTACCGGCCTTTTGTGGAGGAATGACATTAATAACATCGCCTTTGATATCATCACCGAATGAGGTTGTGACGGTCATTGCACCCGCATCCACTTCGACCACACCGGCCTCGTCTTGTTTGCCTCTCCACTCGATCATGGAATTATCGGTACCATAACCATAGAGGTCTTTCCAGCCCTGTGTGAACAAACCCATCTTTGAGAACTTTTGCTTAGGATCAAGAATTAAGACCTTAGATTTCGGCTTGTGCTGCTTGAGATAATGCGCAATTTGACTGGCCCGCTCATAAGGTCCAGGAGGACAGCGGAATGGATTTCCGGGGGGGCAAATCACAACGGTACCGCCATCATTCATGGCCATGAGTTGTTTGCGCAAGGTCGCCGTTTGGCTCCCGGCTTTCCAAGCATGGGTGATTTTCTTAGCAACGCTGGCATCGTAACCTTCAATCGTATCCCATTTAAAATCGATGCCTGGCGCGACAATACAGCGATCAAAATCAAAGCTTTGACCACCTGCCGTGGTGATTTTTTTCGCATTCGCATCAATGCCAGTAACGGTGTCATGAACAACCTTAACCCCATGCTTGGCCATACCCGCGTAACCAAACTTGATGCTATTCATACTGCGATCGCCACTCAGTACTTCATTGCTGAGATAGCAGGTGTAGTAGTTTTTGTTGGCCTCGATTAAAGTGACCTCAATACTTGAATCCGCCATGCGTAAATACTTCGCTGCAGTTGCACCGCCGGTACCACCACCCACGACAACCACTTTTTTGGTAGCGCCCATGGCAATATACGGAACACCGACAGTACCCACTGCAGTAGCCAAACCAGAAGCCTGAATAAAACGTCTACGTGTAATTTTCATTGTTCTCTCCCTAGATTATTTACTGCGACTACCATAAAAACCCACTAGATCGGTGATGCTTTTATCACCATGAGCAGCCCGCATTTCCTTGAACGCCTTGGCCATTTTCTTTTCATGAATTTTATTCACGCCGTTGGCATAATCCCACATGGTCCAGTTCATATAAGGCATTAGCTGCCCGGCCAAAACAATATCCTCAGAACTGGTTGCGCCGTCTTCATGACATTTCTCGCAGTAATCTTCATGCAGTTGAGCGCCGGTATCATTAGCAGCGGTTTGGTTTAAAGTAGGCTTGAATGGCATTTGACTGTAGTGCTTGGCAATCGCGGCAATATCCTCATCCGAATATCCTTTGGCGATACGCCCCATAATGGTCGACCATCGGTCGCCACTTTTATAATCATTCATCACATCGACAAAATATTCTTCCTCTAATCCCGCAATGGATGGCGTTGCCGGACCTTTACTGGCGCCGTTAGTGCCATGACAACCGGCGCACGTATTCGCCAACATCTCGCCGGAAGCACCTGTCTGTAATTCTGGTTTTGCCTTAGGAACAATTTTACTGGCAGCATCCGCTACCTTCCCAGCAGCACCGGATACAGTTTTGGACGCTTGATCGGCGACTTTTTCCGCAGTTGAACAACTGACAGTCACTGCGACTGCCAAAGCTGATATAACAAGAGCCTTGATACGCATAGTATCTCCTCAATGGTAGGGTGGTTTTGAATGTTGGGGAGAGGGTTGCGCATAATTTTTTTAGCAATCCCTGCCTAACATCCAGCGAACATCCTGCTCGCCTAACAAAATTATAAATTTATTTTCTTAATTATTATATGGATACACACACTTATTAACATTGCATCTATGCTACGAAAATCGGCCAGCTTGATTAATCGTCTACGCTACGCAGAGAACGTACAAATAGAAATGCCGCAACACCAAAGCAAACCCAGGACAGTGCTGAAATATCCATCCTGCTGTATTCCGTGGCGGTATTCAGCAGTAAAATACCCCCTAGTGCCGCAGCACTGGCAAGGATCCACAGGCCATTGCGGCGCTGTCCTTGACGCAGAGTTCTATCGATATCTTCAAGCTGACTGGCGCGGTAGTTAATCTGCAACCGTTCTTGTGATGCCTTTTGAATCACATCGTGTAGCAGCATCGGTGTTTCCGGTAACTTCTCAAGAAATTGTGGCAAGTAAGTCTGTACGCCACGGACCAGCGCTTTTACACCCACTTGGTCGTGCATCCAACGCTCGATGAAAGGTTTTGCGGTTTTCCATAAATCAAGATCAGGATAGAGATCGCGTCCGAGGCCTTCAATATTCAGCAGTGTCTTTTGCAACAACACAAGTTGAGGTTGTACTTCCATATTAAATCGCCGTGCGGTTTGAAACAGGCGCAACAGAAAATGGCCGAAAGAGATTTCCTTTAGCGGACGCTCAAAAATCGGTTCACAAACTGTACGAATGGCGGATTCAAAGTCACCTACGGGCGTATTCGCTGGAACCCAACCGGAATCGATGTGTAGCTCTGCGACGCGTCGGTAGTCGCGGCGAAAGAATGCATAAAAATTCTCTGCAAGGTAACGCTGATCGCTGGGCGACAAAGAACCAATAATGCCAAAATCTACTGCGATATATTGTGGTGCTTCAGGGTTCTCCGGATTTACGAAAATATTTCCCGGATGCATATCGGCGTGAAAAAAATTGTGTTTAAACACTTGGGCAAAAAAGATTTCAACGCCTCGCTCAGCGAGCGCTTGCATGCTGATACCCTGCCGTATCAACTCGTCGAAATCACCGACCGGAATGCCTCTGATGCGCTCCATGACCATGACATTTTTTGAAGTATAATCCCATTCGATACCGGGCACATAAAGCATCGGCGAATCTTCAAAATTACGCTTTAGTTGTGAGGCGTTTGCCGCTTCACGCATGAGATCCAACTCATCAAAAATTGTTTTTTCGTATTCTTGGACAACCTCTACCGGTCGAAGCCGCTTACCTTCGGGCCAATACCTAGCCGCCATGCGTGCGAGGATATAAAGCAATTCAATATCATGTCGAATGATCTTATCGATCCCAGGGCGCAGAACCTTAACGACCACCTCTCGACCATTTTTTAGCTCTGCCACATGCACTTGAGCCACAGAAGCCGACGCCATGGGTTCAGGATCGAAATTAGCGAAAACCTCCCCAACCGGTCGACCTAAGGCCTTCTCAATAATCGCTACCGATTCTTTACTTGAAAAAGGCGGCACATTGTCCTGTAGTCGGGCAAGCTCGGTGGCAAAGTCAGGCGGTAACAGGTCGCGTCGAGTGGAAAGTGTTTGTCCAAACTTGATAAAGATCGGGCCCAAATCCTCAAGCGCACGCCGCACTCGAACCGCTCGGCCACCTCGATCCCGACGCGACCAATTCCAAGGCGCAAGAAAATAAATAAATTTGAGTGGCCTAAATAAATGAATAGCAAAAATGTATTCATCTAACCCATGGCGCAAAAAAACCAGCGTGATCGTCATCAGGCGCAAGACCTGCCTGATGTGCTTCATCTATTGTCGCCCTGCTCGATCTGCTTCCTCTCGGTACGTTGAATACGCGCTTCCAAGCGGTCTACATCCGAACGAAATTGATCAATTTCTTCCATAAAAGCATCTATCTCCACACGTGTCGGCAACACACCCGATTCCTCACGCAAATATTCACTGGTATCCATTTGCAACGCGGACAGCGCCTCATCAAACCAGCCCTTAAAACCTCGCGCCACATTACCTACCTTATGCGCGGCGAAATCACCGACTACTTTACTGGTGAGTTCTTCCCAGTCGATCTCCACAGATTTAAGAATATCGGAAAAACGCTGGGCAACGCGGCTATCTCCCAAAATCTCGACATCACCGCTACTCAAGGATTGTGCAGTGTCCTCACGACGTATCATTTCATACAAAGCCATCGCCGAACCTTTAATAGTGCAATCCGGTTCTAACTCAAAATCACGTTGCAGTGTTATCGCTCGGTTCCGTGGTAAGCAATACAATTTGAGACTGGGCTGGCTGATATCAAAACACAGGCACTTCCCCTCCAGCTCTGCAAACTGGCCAGACATCTCTGGATCAAGGGCGAGGTATTTATTGAACGCCTGTTCTACAAGATTCAAAACGTTGGGAGAAATATCCATCATTAATCCAGTGCGTAACCAGAATGTAAGGCGACAATACCACCGTTCAAATTATGATAATCACAGCGAGAAAAGCCAGCGTCGGACATCATCTGCTTAAGCATTTCTTGATCCGGGTGCATGCGGATTGATTCCGCTAAATACTGATAGCTCTTGGAATCGCCCGTAATCAGTTTGCCCATGAACGGCAAAGCCGTAAAAGAATAGGTATCATAAATTTTCGAAAACAGTTTGCTGACCGGTTTGGAAAACTCTAGTACCAATGCTTTGCCACCCGGTTTTAGTACGCGCCGCATCGAACGCAGTGCGGCATCCTTATTAGTGACGTTACGCAAACCAAAAGCAATGGTTATGACATCAAAGTGGGCATCGGGAAAAGGTAAGTCTTCAGCATTCACCTGAGCATATTTGATATTCCCCACAATGCCCGCATCGATCATGCGGCGCCTGCCCGCCTCTAGCATGGAACTGTTGATGTCAGCCAGCACAACTTCACCACCTTTACCAACCTGGCCCGCAAAAACCTTCGCTAGATCACCCGTTCCACCCGCCAGATCCAACACCCGCATGCCAAGACGAACACCGGCCTGACCCACCGTAAAATGCTTCCAAAGTCGATGCGCACCAAATGACATGACGTCATTCATCACATCGTACTTACTCGCTACAGAGTGGAACACCTCTCCCACTCGATTAACTTTTTCCTCCACCGGAACATCCTGGTAACCGAAATGGGTCGTTTTTTGATTATCTGACATTGCAGCCCTCGACGGCTCGTTTATTCAAGCTGCAATTTACCATAAAGAGGGTCTGCTAATGAGATTGAAGGCCGTTATTTCCCAGCAGGAATGGGTTTCAGTTTCAGTTCTCCTTCATTGGCCCGGATAAATCCATATTGTGCATAAATATCCTGCGCGTCATCGGTGGCCAGATAGGACAGATAACGCATGGCGCTATCCCGATTGCGACCGCTTTTAAGTGCACCAATGGCGTAACCCACTTTGTGGGCCATATTGTATGGATTCGGGATAGACACACCATCGATCTTTCTTCCCTGCAGCTTCGCGTGAGCGACTTCGGTCACCCAGACGATACCCACATCGGCTTCTCCCTTTTCAATTCGATGGGGTGTTTCCCGGTGATGGCGCTGAGTAAACCAGGTTTTACCTGGTACAGCCCAACACCCCTTACAACTCTTGCCACCGGTTACCTTCTCATACAACTTCAGGTCTTTGAGCATCTGCGAACCATAGAACTTAAATATCCCTTCGGTCAACGGATTAGGATGAGACTGAACAAGATCATCCCGCGCCAAATCTTCAGGGCCTGTTATCTTTTTCGGGTTGCCTTTTGCCACCATGAATTCCAATTTATTATGCGTATATATCATATAGTCATGCATAATATCTTTAGACTTCAGCTTCTTAAGATGACCGAGGTTTACGCTCGCAAACAAGTCGGGATTTTGTGCGGTTTTTTGAGCGTTGATTTCGCCCTGATTGAGAATCTGGCCTTTTAGTATCTGCCCCGGCGGGATGGTTTCCACGTAGATCGTTTTGATATCCGGATTTCTGGCTTGAAAATCCTTTATCAATTTCTCCATGACCATAAACTGGTTTCCGGCAAGATACATAACAAGATCGGCCGTATAAGAATCTCCAATCTGGCCGTACTCTATGGTTCCCTCTGCGTGAAAAGTGCGATAGTCGTGTCCAAGGCCCGCTTCGTCTTTTAGTGCGGTTGCCGTTTGCGCAACACTGAGAGATATTAGGCCAAGGATGGTGAGAGTGAACATTCTGAAGTTCATAATACTGGCTCTCCTGCGGTCTTAAAAAATGGCCAAAAGCTGGATGGAAAAACGGTCATCGATCTCATCCAATATTTGATTAGGGACTGCGCCACCTGCAAGATTGGGTGCCTCCGCGTCGCGGACCTCATAATTAAACAACAAACGGGTCTTTTTATTCAAAAAATATTGTCCACCCAGCGTGAGCGTTTCAAACTTGCGCTCTTGCGTAGAAATATCGGTGAGGCGATTCAAAACATCATAGCGCGCGTCCAATTCCCACTTGGGTGAGATTGTATAGCCTAAATGCAGATACCAGCCATCGGCCTCTCCTTTTGGCGCAATATTGAAAGAAGCAAGCGCAGCTCCCTCATTATTTGTGGAACCTGCGATCGCGCCGCCGTCCGTGCCGTTGAAAATCATACCGTCTGCGGTGATATATTCCGCCGCCGCCCGATATTTATCCTTACGAAACGTGGCACCCAACCCCCCACGACTACGATCATATTCACCCGCGCCGGCCTTGGTGAGCGTACGCTTCCCATCCTGCCACCAACCGAACAGCTTCAGCCCATCACGCCGCGGCCCCTTGCCCTGGTAAACTTGCTCGGAGGACCAGTAAAGGTAAAGATCTTTATTGTCATCATTATCGGCCCGCGCGATACCGTTCCCATTGCCCAGCATGATTGCGTAGCTGTGTTCCCAATCTTCCTTTTTAAAGGTGTCGAACAACTGCGCGCCGACATCGCGAAAGGCGCCAATAGGTCCATTGGGTTTATTGGCATCCTGCGGATCCGATCCATCGCCATCGAAATGGCGCTCCAGCAACACCTGATTCGATACGTTGGTGAAATTAATATAGTCGAAAACGTGAATCGCCTGCAGGCCCTCCTCGCTGCCCGGATATTTGAACTGACCAATGCGTAGCCGCGCACCGGGGATATGATTTAAAGTAAGGCTCGCATCGGTCAGTTTGACGCTACCCTCGCCCTGACGGGTGATCCCATTGTTGCCTGCCTCGGCCAGAAAGAAGTAATTCACATTGCTATCCAACGGCAGGCCAGCACCGCGGACGCCGATGCGCGCGCGGCGAACCTGAAAGGTCGAATCACTGTTGAGATCAGGTCCAATTTGGTTAAATATCGCCTCTTGCCCTTTCCAAGGCCCGGCGGATAGCTCGCTACCATCCGTCTGCTGATATTCAGGCTGAACAAATCCCCATAATTTAGCGCGAGGCGCAACGGCCGGGGGTTCAGAGCCCTGCAACATTAACCAGTTAGCGGCCTGTGCCTCACCAAAAACAAGACTCGCGGCCAAAGCGGGAATCAACCGTCGGATAATTCTAGTGCGTTGTAGGATTCGTCTTTTCATTCTCCCTCCTTTGGGATTGTATTTTTTGTTTAACGCTTGAATCCGTGATTTCAATGAGGATTCGGGTAAACGTTATTCAGGGCTTGATGAGTTGGTAACCGTCATCCACCAGATCCATGATCCTCACAACGCCCGCAGCCACTCTGACGGAATGTGGATTCAATTTTGGCTCGTGCCCCAGCGTCTTACTCATGTTTTCCACGGTGTTACTGCAAGCGGCGAATCGAACACCATTGTCAACTAGACCCTTGATTCGGCTTTGATGGGTGTTGTCGGCAAACAGAAGCCGCAGGCCCGGACCGAAAGCGACGATTTCCACATCCACCAAATCGGTTCCGTAATGTTTGAGAAGATTATTGGCGACATTCAATACCAGAGTCTGTTTAAACGGATCGTTATCACTGATTTGCAATACCACCTTTTTCTCGGCGAAAGGCTTGTCTTCGGTGTCTGCAATCACAGTGCCACCAAATACGATCAACACTCCAAGAATCGTCATTATCAATCGATGTTTCAATGGGTTAAGCATGCTACGTACCTCCATAGGACGTTGAAAATTATTATCATTCGAGCGCTCGGTTAAACGGTCAAGGTCACTCACGCGTTTATACGAGACAACCTCTTAGGAGATGAATCGAGGGGAGGGTTTATTCCACTTATCTGAAAAATAAATTTAATGGAATAAATACGACAGCTTGCGCATCTATACTTAAAGCTAGAAAAACAAGTAAAAGAGCGGAAGGCATGTTCAAACTATCGTTGACCCATCGATTCCTATGCAAACGCTTGGCGGAATACAGACCCAGGTTGTACCGAATGGCATACGCCTGGTGTGGTGAACGGTATCTGGCTGAAGACCTTGTTCACGAAGCCATTCTCAAGTCCCTGGAAAAGGAGAACCAGCTGAAAGACCCTGAACGATTCTCTTCATGGATATTCCGCATACTGCACAACTGCTGGCTTATGCATCTACGCAAGCAGAGACCAGAAGGGGATATCGAAGAGCTGGTGATTCCCTGCGAAGACTGCCCGGAAGCCATTTATCAGGCCCATTTAATTGGCCAAGCAGTGCGTCAGGCCATCGCCGGACTTCCCGTCGGCCAGCGTAAAATATTGATGCTGATCGATCTGGAAGGGTTTAGCTACAAAGAAGTTGCCGAGATATCGAGTTTACCCATCGGCACGGTAATGAGCCGCATATCCAGGGCGCGAAAATCCCTCGAACAGACCCTGGACACTATGCGAACGCCAAACCCCTCTGTGCATTTAAGGAGAGTAAAATGACGCCGACAGAGAAGTTTTCGGAGGAATATTTAAATTGCTATATTGATGGAGAACTCGATACCTCCGACAGCAAACACCTCCTGCAAGCCATGGAGCAAAACGCATCACTACGTGCCAGGGTTTGCAAATTACAACATCTCAAGGAACTGGTGAACAGCCAGTTCCCTCTCCAGCAAACCCTTAGCGAACCACCCAAGCGCAAATGGTACGACCGGCACGCCATAGCGATGCCCGCAGTCATGCTCTTTATTGGGATTCTATCTGGCTGGTTTGGACACTATCTGGGGGAAACAAAGAATTTCGTTATCTATCCAGACACAAGCCTTAAGGTTGCCAGCAGCACTTTTTCTCAAGCGAGTTACGATTCCAATAAAGTACTTTTGCATATCGACAATGGCGATAAAAACAAGCTCAGGGAAATTGTTGACTACGCAGAGTCGCTACTCAAACAAAACGATAAAAACGGTCTTCAGGTCGAATTGATTGCAAACTCAGGCGGTATCGATTTATTCCGTGCGGATCTTTCTCAACAAAAGACACGACTAAATCAACTCACGCATCAATATGACAACCTGAAACTACTTGCCTGCGTCAATGCCATCGCGCGATTAAAGGAAAGAGGAGAAAAGGTTAGGCTGATACCCGAAGCCCACGTGGGGCCCACGGCTATCGATCATATTGTCAGCCGACTGAGGGAAGGCTGGATCTATCAGAAAATTTGAATTTTCAGCACCTCAGGGACGATTCATCAGCTGGGTTTGCGTATTGTTGGAAACAATCCATGGTAGTCGCGACTTGTAATCTGGTACAACCCCTCCAGGGCGGTTATTAGCACTATCAGCGATGCCCGAAAATTTATTCAGTGGCAATAACGGTCATGTGTTAATTGGTAACACTCCCTAGTTAAATGGATTCATCATATCCCAAGGACTCATCTTATTTTGCAGGGCGTGCATTCCCTGAGGAACGGTATGGGACATACCATAAACCGAAGCATTTATTCCACCAACGGCAGTATCCAATCGGTTTACGGATTCTTGCATTTTACCGATGCTCTGGTTCATCTCTTCCATTTGCGTATATATTTGTGGAGTAACATCAGAGATCGGCCTGGTGGTTTTTTCCAGATCAACAATTGCTGCAGAAATGCTCCCAAAATCCTTAAAACCTGCCGACCAATAGGCTTGCCATTGCGTATAAACGATGTACAAAGAGGCAAACATCAATAGGGTTGCACTGAGATAAAATGTTCCTTTTGCAAAGTTCGCATATCTCTTAAAATCAGTCATGTCTTTGTCCTTATATCTAGCACGAAAACTAACAAGTGAACGCGCGGATGGGACCTAAGGAATGTGTGATTCGTTCAACCATAACCATGAAGCTTAAGGGCCAGAAACACTCTAGCACCCTTATAAAAGCGCTTTTATCTGGATATTAGTTGCCTTATTCCCGCTCATAAAATATGGGTATATCATAACAAACTTGCCTCGGATAATTGTGTCTACATAATAATTTATCATCGGAGTGCTTAATAAATCCGCCTGGAATCATATCCCAAACAAGATAGACAGCCCGACAAAAAAGCAGGGCACTAGGGCCTGTTAACCCTAATTCAATAGTTGCTGGTTGAGCTTAATGGACTCGGGACTGACGGCCCTAATCCCAGGCCAATCGCATTTAAATAAACTAACAATCAGTAACTTGCGGGCTTTACTTTCGACCCAAATACTGAACGGTTCGGAAAGAAAAAGTAATTATTCCCCTAATTGGCAAAAAATTACTCAACTTGTGAAAAATATCAGAGCACAAAATGACGGCTATTCATAAGTGATTGATACTTTCACTATTTAAATGCGATTGCCCTGCCCCTCACCTTTACTTTGTTGTTATGCATGATGCAACTCAGCACGCCAGATGCCACGGATGGCTATCCCCCGTGGCAATCCACATCCGTGTGAGCTGGATCCCGGTATCCTTACCGGGATGACACATCTCTACTGCTGCCATTTCTTAGGCAACTATTAAGATATTCATTCACGATTAGCTGTAAATCTCTAAAATCCCACAGACTCCTTCATTCCCACCGCGCTCATCCGTCACTACAACTGCGCTGATTTTTTTGCTGCGCATGAGCTCTTCTGCATCCGATAATTTTGTGTTGGCGGTGACAGTGACTGGGTTTAGATTGGCGTATTGGGAGACGGGGTTTTTAAGGATGTCTTTGTCTTTGAGCATGGCCCTGCGCAGGTCGCCGTCGGTGATAATGCCTTTGGCTTTGCCCTCTTCCATCATTATGGCGAGGCCGAGTCGACCGGAGGTCATAACAAACAGGCATTCGTGAACGCTTGAGTCCGGTTTTACGCTAGGGACGTGGGTGTTCATTACGTCTCTGACTTGGGTCAGGAGTTTTCGGCCTAAACTTCCGCCAGGATGAAACAGCGCAAAATCAGTGGGTTTGAAATCTCGGGCATTGATCAGCGCAACGGCGAGTGCATCACCCATGCCCATGGTGGAGGTGGTGGGCGCCAGATTATTTGGACACACGTCCCTGTCTACTGCAACGTTGAGGATCACGTCAAAACAAGTGATTGATCAATCGATTTCACACTGAGAACTCGCACCGAAACTCGTACCACATATAGCTTTATTTCCGCCAATCCTCATGTATCAACAAAGAGACCAACCGTCACTTATTGAGTCATTGATTCGAGCCCTGGCGAGAAACCCAAAAAAAAGGCCCTGATTTAAATCGGGGCCTTTTCCTAAAGAACAAACCTTCTCTGTGATTGTTTTTTAGGGCTTAGTTTTTTAACCATGTAATGGCACCAGGCAGGCCTTCCGTATTCGTCCTCAACCCACAGCCTATTCCCACGAAAACAGTAACTTGACGTTTCTGCCATTTGCCCCACCAAGTGGTGCACTAAAGAAACCATCCCAAGGAACAAGCAAGCTGCCGGACCCCAATGTTTGGTAGTGACGCTCTTTGTAGACCCAAAAAACACTTTTCAAAATAATCAGTCTCCTCTGCGCGAAAGTAGGCCAGCAAGTTGCTCTCAACATAGAATAAGGCAAAAACGTGACGACCGTCAAGTTTTTGACGGTCTAATACAGCCAAACGCCTTGTCGTAACGAAAGCAACTCGGGTGCACTAAGGTTTGCTACCAAAATTGGATGTTTGGTTTTCCACGCACCTTATCTTACAACTTAGCATCGTTCAGAATAAGTGTTCGTAGATGGACGGGGATTAAGCCAGTGTAGCGCTACAGAGGGCTTTCTTCACAGGCAAGTAAAGACTGGTAAGTAGCCATATCTTCTCTACTACCATAATTCTTGAGTTGCTCAAGAATTCGGCTTAGGCGGATCATGCGAAATATTTTGTTGATCTGGGTATTTTTCCTCAGAATATCAAGCGCATCTTTTTTTAGGGAGGCACTGTGATCCTGTACGGTAACCAACTCATGGTATTGCTCTTGATCTTCAATCCATACGAGCGCAGCATTTACATGCTCGTTTAAAAAGCGCTTAAAGCTCGAAGTATACGGTAACGAAACCTCCGGCCAGTGATTCAGTAGATTGGCCTTTAGAGTCTCTCTCAATCTATCAGTTCGCGATTGAAAATCCGCTTGTTTTTTCTCTAATGAATTCATTTTTTTTATTAGCTGATTACGCTCCTTAAAAAGCGTCGTAATCAATTCACGACCCTTTTTAGCGTAGCCATTATTGACCGAAACTCTACGTACTCGCTCACCAAATACGTTATCCGGAATAGCACTCATATCTGCCTTCCATTTTAGATACCAAGGCTGCCATTGCTCTAGATAGTCCTCGCTAGTCGAACGAGAAAGGTCGGTGCTATAGGCATTATCGAGCGAATAAAGATGTGCCTCATGGAGCGATACCTTACCGTCACCATCTGTATCCGGCGAACGACTCAGTGGCTCACCCAGACGGGTTTTACCGTCTAATGCTGCAAAGAAATAGGTAGAATAATCTCGGTAGTCACCTTCTTTGATGCTTACCGTGCAACCTTCAGACATTTCATTTTCAGAAACGGCCGTAAAACCACATTGCCTCGCTTGCGATGAACCTTTGCCAGTAAGCCCACGTGCATCGGCCAGTCGTAGAAAAGCCCCTGAATAACACTGTGGAAAGAAAAACCGGAACTGTACGCCAGGATCAAGTCCGTCCAATAGCGATTCAAATTCACGCGAAGAGATGTGGGTATTATTCCAAAGCTTTAAAGCATTGTTGCTCGTGTCATCAGCCCAGCTGCCGTGCCCTTGATAAATAAAAAAGACGCGATCACCCGATACCATAGACGCAAATGAATCCTTGATAATTACCGCTAAACTATTTGCATCGGTAGAACCCTCTAAATTGGGGATTTGATTGTTTCTGAAACTTAAATAATTATTACCATATTCACCCAGTATGCGTGTAAGTGGCTCTAGAGCAGTAGCTTCATGATTATTTGGTTTTTTGCGCGTGAGAACGTCAGGGCTTGGCGCTTGCCCATCCGTAAAAAAAATACGCAGCTCTTGGCCTTTATCCTGCAGCATATTCCCAATCCATTTTACGTTCATTTCGATCTGGACCTGCGAATTAGCCGGATTATCTCCCCCACCCACAAGAAAGATATAATCTTTGCCCTGCGCCAAAGAAGAGAGCAGGAGAAAGACTACCATCATTACTCTATATATCTGTGCCATAAGAAAAGAATTCATCATGTCTTAATTAGATATTCAGGCCCTTATCATCCCGGGGATTTACGAACTAGGATACTGTTGACCGCAGCATTCGTCCTGTGATTATCGCAACAAGAAAAAACGCTATGACTACAGAGGCTGTAGATAACAAGCCACCATTAAAGAAATACAACCCAAACAACACACTGGCTATTAGTAAGTTGAGATAAAATAGCCAAGGAACACGTCGCATTAAAAACCAACTTGGTAGTATAAATATAAAAAAGAGTCCTACTGAAAAAGGGATTGAAGCCACCCAGTAAGATATCATTTCTCGCAGTACTTCTCTCGATGAACCATAGAAAAAATCCTGTACAAACAGACCATCACCCCAAAAATAGTCCAATAAACTGGATACACTGATGTAGAACGGATACAAGAGAAGGGGCAATAGAATAACCACCAAAACAAGCCACCAAGGCCTATGTACGCCCACGGCTAACAGATCCTCCCAATAATCGTCCGTAATGTGTAAACCAATGTCACCTCTATTTCCTTACCACACAGTTCCCGATGAGCAAGGCATCCAGGCCGGTGGAAAAAAAGCATCGAATAGCATCTCGCGGTGATTCAACTATCGGCTCACCTTGAATGTTAAAGCTCGTATTCAATACTATAGGGATTCCAGTACGCTCACCCAATGCTGAAATAAGGTCATAATACAGCTCATTAGTCTCACGCCGTACAGTTTGCAATCGCGCACTACCATCAACATGAGTCACTGCAGGAATCCGTTCACGTTGACCTGGTAAAACATCACAAACCTTAAGCATAAAGGGCGCCTCTACGGATAAGTCAAAAAACTCATCTTTAGCCTCCACCGTGGTTGAAGGTGCAAACGGTCGATAGGCCTCACGGTGTTTCACCTCGGCATTAATCTTATCTTTCATCTCAAGAATCGCTGGGTTGGCAAGAATACTACGATTACCCAACGCCCGAGGTCCAATCTCCATGCGCCCCTGAAACCAGCCAATGATATTCCCTTCCTGCAATAGATCCGCCGCAGCAGAAGAAATATTT